>JACCDW011023169.1_pt1 | contig 11663 bp, 9 predicted proteins | sample 7449781 | NCBI WGS metagenome assembly JACCDW01 (sample SAMN15323449, study PRJNA562643) | freshwater metagenome | isolation source: river surface water | place: USA:Blue River Watershed | collected 2017-08-18
TTCTCGGCCGTGTTTGACCTTGTACAACGGCGGCTGTGCAATATACACATGGCCGCGCTCGACCAGCTGTGGCATCTGACGATACAACAGCGTCAATAGCAGCGTGCGAATGTGCGCACCGTCGACGTCGGCGTCCGTCATGATAATAATGCGGTGATAGCGCAATTTTTCGATATTGAATTCGTCGGCACCGATTGATGTGCCCAGTGTTGCAATCAGCGTGGTGATCTGCTCGGACGAGAGCATTTTTTCAAAGCGTGCTTTTTCTACATTCAGCACCTTGCCGCGCAACGGCAAAATTGCCTGAAACTTCCTGTCCCGACCCTGTTTGGCCGAACCGCCCGCAGAGTCACCCTCGACGATATACAGCTCACACAAGGCCGGATCTTTTTCCTGGCAATCTGCCAGTTTCGCCGATAGTCCCAAGCCGTCCATGACGCCCTTGCGTCGTGTCAGTTCACGCGCCTTGCGCGCCGCTTCACGTGCTCGCGCTGCCTCGACAATTTTGCTGCAGATGATCTTTGCGTCGTTGGGACGCTCCAGCAAATATTCGGTCAATGTCTTGGCAACGATCTCTTCGACCGGCCCGCGCACTTCGGAAGACACCAGTTTGTCTTTAGTCTGTGAACTGAATTTTGGCTCAGGCACTTTCACCGACAATACGCATGTGAGTCCCTCGCGCATATCGTCGCCCGATATTTCTACCTTGGCCTTCTTGGCGAAATCATGTTCATCAATATATTTGTTGATTACGCGCGTCATCGCTGCGCGCAAGCCCGTCAGGTGGGTGCCGCCATCACGCTGTGGAATATTATTGGTGAAGCACAGCACCTGTTCGTTGTAAGCATCATTCCATTGCATGGACACATCGACGCTGATCAGAGTATTTTGCTCAGATAGTTTTTCACCGGTAGCCTGAAAAATGGTCGGATGCAGGACGCTCTTGTTTTTGTTGATGTATTCAACAAAGCCGCGGGTGCCACCTTCAAAGGCGAAGTCCTCTTCCTTGCCTGTGCGCTGGTCTGACAATCTGATGTGCACGCCATTGTTGAGGAAAGAGAGTTCACGTATGCGCTTGGCCAGAATTTCATAGTGAAACTCGACATGCGAAAAAATTTCCTCATCTGCCCAAAAATGCACTTCCGTGCCGCGCTTGTCAGTCTCGCCAGTGACCTTGATTGGGGAGCATTCCTTGCCGTCTATAATTTCAACCTCGCGATTTTGCGGCACGCCACGTACGAATTCCATGTAATGCTGCTTGCCATCACGGCGCACCGTCAGCTTGAGCAATTTCGACAGCGCGTTCACGCATGAAACGCCAACGCCATGCAGGCCGCCTGAAACTTTGTAGGAATTCTGGTCAAATTTGCCGCCTGCGTGCAGCTCCGTCATGACAATTTCAGCTGCACTGCGCTTAGGCTCGTGCTTGTCATCCCATTTGATGCCAGTCGGTATGCCGCGGCCATTATCTGTAATAGAAATCGAGTTATCCGAGTGAATCGTGACGTGTATTTCGCTGCAGTGGCCAGCCAGGGATTCATCAATTGAATTATCCAGTACTTCAAATACCAGATGGTGCAGGCCGGTACCATCGGACGTGTCGCCGATATACATGCCGGGACGTTTGCGAACTGCCTCCAGACCTTCAAGAATCTGAATAGATGACGCGCCATACTGATTGGACTGACTGGCGTTTTCTGATGGAATTGCAGACATGGCTACCTTAGTAAATTCAAAAACAAATACTTCTGTTCATCAAGGCTGATGAAAGAGCCTGATGGCTCTTTCTGGGCCGCGTTAATGGCTTACGCCATCAAATACGCATCGGCATGACTACATACTTGAAATCTTCATCGCCTGGCACGGTAATCAGCGCTGAAGAATTTGCATCGCCCAACGCAATATTGATGCTCTCGCATTTCAAATTATTCAGGACATCCAGCAAATAGCCGACGTTAAATCCGATATCGACGCTATCGCCACCATAGTCGATCTCGAGTTCTTCTACAGCCTCTTCCTGGTCTGCATTTGTGGAACTGATCTTCAGGCTACCAGGCGCGATGATGCAGCGCACGCCCTTGAACTTATCGGAAGTCATGATTGCGGTGCGCTGTAGCGAGCGCAACAAAAGGTCACGATCGAGCGTGAAGTTGTTCTTGTAGCCCTTAGGAATGACGCGGGTATAGTCAGGGAATTTTCCCTCTACAAGCTTGGAAATGAGCTCCACGTTCGAAAAGCTGAACTTCACCTGGTTTGTCGCAATCTGCAGCTCGACAACATCATCATTGTCTTCCAGAAGGCGCTGCAATTCTATGATGGTCTTGCGCGGAATGATGACTTCGGAACGTGTGAATTGCTGATCTGTTTCGATTTGCGAGAACGCGAGCCGGTGACCGTCAGTGGCAACAGCAATCACGTTCTTGCCTTCGGCGACCAGCAGCAAGCCGTTCAGGTAGTAGCGAATGTCCTGCTGCGCCATCGAAAAATGCACCATGTTGAACAAATGCTTGAGCGTCTTTTGTGGCAGGCTCACATGGGTGTTGTACTGCTCTGCAGCCGCGACGGTCGGGAACTCTTCCGCTGCCAGCGTTTGCAATGCAAAGCGTGATTTACCCGACTGCACAGTCAGTCGCTTGTTCGACAGTGACAGTGACACATCCTGCGAATCGGGCAGAGCGCGCAGGATATCGAGCAGCTTTCGTGCGGCGACGGTTGTGGCCGTGACATCGGCACCTGAACCAATCGCTGCATTCGTGCTGATCTGTACTTCGATGTCGGTCGACAGGAAGCTGACATTTCCGCCATCTTTGCGGATGAGAATATTGGCCAGAATCGGCAATGTGTGCCGACGCTCGACAATACCGCTCACCACTTGCAAAGGTCGCAGTAATGCATCCCGGTTGGTCTTTACTAATTGCATAGTGCTTTCCTTTCGCAGAACACTTTTAGACTGAAAACTTCAAAATCTTTCTTTTTCTTCTAGCTACGCGATGCATGCCGATCGCCGTCAGCCCTTCAGGGTTTGCTCCAATACATGAAGCTCATGATTGCATTCTGGGTTCTTGCTGCGGTCCGCTGCGATCTTGCGCACCGCATGCAATACCGTCGTATGATCCCTGCCGCCAAATAATTCACCTATCTCCGGCAGACTTTTTTGGGTCAGTTCTTTTGCCAGGTACATCGCAATTTGTCTGGGTCTTGCAATATTGGCGGGGCGCTTTTTCGAATACATGTCGGCGATCTTAATATTGAAAAAATCAGCGACGGTTTTTTGTATGTTCTCTACAGAGATTTGCCGGTTCTGGACAGACAGCAAATCTTTCAGCGCATCCTTTACCAGATCTATCGTGATGTCCTTGCCATGAAAACGCGAGTAAGCCAGGATCTTGCGCAGTGCGCCTTCCAGTTCGCGCACATTGGAACGCAAATGCTTGGCAACAAAGAATGCGACGTCGTCGTTCAATGAGGCGCCTTCCAGCGTTGCCTTTTTTAACAGGATGGCCACGCGCATTTCCAGCTCGGGCGGTTCGACTGCTACCGTTAAGCCGGAATCAAACCGGGAGATCAGCCTGTCATCCATGCCCGTGATTTCTTTGGGATAGGTATCGCTGGTGATAATGATTTGCTTCTTTGCTGCGATCAACGCCTCGAAGGCATAAAAAAATTCTTCCTGCGTCCTGCTCTTACCGCCGAAAAACTGTATGTCGTCGATCAACAGCAGGTCCAGAGAATGATAGTAACGCTTGAAATCATCAAAGCCCTTGCGCTGATAAGCTGTCACCACATCGCGCACATATTGCTCGGCATGGATGTAGCGGATCTTCACTGAAGGATTGTCTGCCAGCACCTGATTTCCGATTGCATGTATCAGATGGGTCTTGCCCAGGCCCACGCCGCCATACAGGAACAATGGGTTATAGGAGCTACCGGGATTGCTGGCAACCTGTATCGCGGCCGCGCGTGCAAGCTGATTCGCCTTGCCGGTGACGAAGCTGTCAAATGTCAGCGCAACATTGATACGGCTCTGATCAACTCGCGGGTTATTTTCTTCTGGCTGTTCATGGACTCTGAGCGGCGCTGCAGAATTGGCCTCTGCACTTACCGTACTGCTAGACACAGCAGGAGCGGGCTGGAATTTTTTCGCGCCGCCGCGCGGATCCAGCACAAACTGCACATCTATCGGCGCCTGCCAGAAGTCTGCTGCGATACTGGTAATGCGGGAAGCAAACTGCGTCTTTACCCAATCCAGCTTGAATCGATTAGGCGCAGTGATGCGCAGCCTGCCGTCCTCGAAATCGAGAGGGGCCAAAGGCTTGATCCATGCGCTAAATTGTTGGGGCGTCAGCTCCTGCTCCAGTCGCGAGGAGCAGGTCTGCCAGAATTCTTCCATGCTTTTTTCGGGTGTTAGCCGCAGTATCGTTACGCGCTCGGTGTTCTTATTTTGTCGGGAGATATCGCCCGGTAAATAAGCGCCGGTCAATAGCGTATTTTACTCTGGCCGGGCAAAGTTATCCACAGGCAGCAAATGAAATTCCTGAGATCGTCATTTCTAAAACAGCAACAAACGCTGAGATAGGCGAGACAATACGGATAAGCCCTTGATTCATAACGTGCTGCTGAAAAAATTAGCAAAATGTCCGCAGCAATTAGGCAGGTGGGGCCGGGGAGCTTGCGGTTAATTACCGCATTCCGGGTCTTTTCGCGGCTAACTAATTGACAGATATACAGAAAATGCTGTCTAATTCAAGGTTCACTGCGCTTAGTAGATGTGCCCTGAATGCGGGGCGCTCACAATGCCGCGTTTTCCGGTTTTTTACTGAATTTCAGCTGATTTGCGAGACCCATAATGAAACGTACTTACCAACCTTCCGTTGTCCGCCGCAAGCGCACTCACGGCTTTCGTGCACGCATGGCGACCCGCGGTGGTCGCGCAGTCCTTAATGCGCGTCGCGCCAAGGGCCGCAAGCGCCTTGCCGCTTAAGCGGACAGCTCGTCCTTGCCTGCGGGCTTGACCGGCGAACCTGCAAATGACTATGACAGAAGCAGGCGTATTGTAAAAACGGGTGAGTTTTCATCCGTTTTTCGTTTGCGGCCTGCATATCGAACAGACAATTTCATGTTGTATGTCCGCCCAAATAGTTTGACCCATGCGCGTCTGGGTGTCGTGGTAGCCAAGCGTCTCGCGCCACGCGCGGTCACTCGCAACATGATCAAGCGTCTGGCCAGAGAAGTCTTTCGCAAGGCTAGCCTTCCCGCTGTTGATTGCATCGTGCGGCTGAACAGGCCCGTTAGTCCCAAGACGGAAGGCGCGTCTTCCCGCACGAAGAAAACCCGGCTCACTGCAGAACTCGTGCTGTTGATTGGATCCCAGCTTTCCTCTGAGCGTCAACGGCAGAAGTCATAACTGAAGCAATGAAAACCGTTTTTTTATTCCTGCTCAGACTGTATAAACTGGCGATCAGTCCTTTTTTAGGTCAACACTGCCGGTTTTATCCAAGCTGTTCTGAATATGCATATGAAGCTGTGGCAACCCACGGCGCAATGAAAGGCGCATTGCTCGCAGGGCGCCGGTTATGCAAATGCCATCCATGGCATCCGGGCGGTATCGACCATGTGCCGCCAAAAACTTCCTCTGCTGTGTTTCCCGCTCCATCGGGCAAATGTCAGCATCATTCCTGAATTACTGATTACCGGGCAAAACCTTATGGATATCAAACGCACTGTTCTCTGGGTCGTGTTTTCACTTTCCCTGCTGATGTTGTGGGATGCATGGACGCGTTATAACGGCGGGCCTTCGCTGTTCGCTCCTGATACGGCCAGACAGGAAGCACCTGCCAAGGCTGCCAATGCCGACTTGCCGCAGTCAAGCGCAAACCAGCCAGCTGCCGAAGCAAGTCAGGTGCCGGCCGGTCCTGCCGCCGTTGCACGTCAGGCTGAAATCGTCACCATCACCTCGGATCTGGTCAAGGCTGACATCAGCACTGCCGGCGGCGAACTGGTGCGCCTGGAACTGCTTAAACACAAGGATGCAAAAGACCCGAATAAAAATGTCGTGCTGATGCAGACAGATGGTGGACGTACTTACGTAGGCCAAAGCGGTCTGATAGGCGGCGACTTTCCTAATCATCGTTCAATTTTTACCGTTCGTCCTGGCGCACGCACGCTTGATGGCAGCGACAGCGTAAGCATTGTGCTCGACGCCGAAACAAACGGCGTAAAGCTTACCAAGACTTATGTTTTCAAGCGCGGTGACTATGCGATCGACGTCAAACATGAGATTCGCAATGGCACGGATGCCGGCATTACGCCATCGGTTTACTTCCAGCTGGTCAGGGATGGCAGTAAGCTTGAGGGTGATTCCATGTTTTACAGCACCTTTAGTGGCCCTGCTGTGTACACCAACACCGATAAATTCCGTAAGGTGTCATACGAGGATATCGAGAAGGGCAAGAATCCGCCGAATTCTGTCGGCGACAATGGCTGGATCGCAATGGTGCAGCACTATTTTGTATCAGCGTATCAGCCCGACGATAGCGCTGCTCGCGAACTGTTCACGAAAAAAATCGCTGATACCAATCTGTATGCGGTTGGTGCGATCATGAAACTGGGCAGCATCGCGCCCGGAGCAAGCGCTGAACAACACGGGAAAATGTTCGCTGGCCCGCAAGATTCTGGCACGCTCGAAAAATTTGCAACCGACTTTGATCTGGTCAAAGACTATGGGTGGCTGACCATCATCGCCAAACCAATTTTCTGGCTGATGCAGCAAATTCATCAATTACTGGGAAACTGGGGCTGGACCATTATCGTCCTCACCATTTTGATCAAGCTGGTTTTCTTCCCATTGTCAGCAGCAAGCTATCGCAGCATGGCGAAGATGAAACTGGTCACGCCGAAAATGACGGCAATCCGTGAACGCCACAAAGGCGATCCGCAAAAAATGAATGCGGCCATGATGGAGCTCTATAAAACCGAGAAAATCAATCCGCTTGGCGGCTGTTTGCCTGTGGTGGTCCAGATACCGGTCTTCATCGCGCTCTACTGGGTCTTGCTGGCCAGCGTAGAAATGCGCCATGCGCCATGGCTGGGCTGGATACAAGATCTTTCTTCTCCAGACCCGTTCTATATTTTGCCGGTGATCATGGCCGTATCCATGTTCATCCAGACCAAGCTCAATCCAACGCCCCCGGATCCTATCCAGGCCAAGGTGATGATGTTCATGCCGATCGCTTTTTCGGTGATGTTCTTCTTCTTCCCTGCCGGACTGGTGCTGTACTGGGTCGTCAACAATATCTTATCGATTGCCCAGCAATGGGCCATCACGAAACGATTCGTTCCGGCCAAGGCATGATCTGATAAAAAACACGGCGATATAAAATAAAAAAGTCCGCAACCGTGCAGGTTTGCGGGCTTTTTTTTTCTCCGGCTAAAATGGCGCTATGAACCTTGATACTTCTCCGATTGCCGCTATCGCGACCGCGCCTGGTCGCGGTGGCATAGGTGTTGTCCGCATCTCAGGCAAAAACCTCTTGCCGCTGGCAGCAACCGTCTGTCGTATACCCGGCAAGATGCAGCCGCTTAAGCCGCGCCATGCCACTTATCTGGATTTCGTGCGCGCCGACGGCAGCGTAATTGACAGCGGTCTGGCCATTTATTTCAACGCACCGCATTCATATACAGGCGAAGAAGTGCTGGAGCTGCAGGGACATGGTGGGCCGATTGTCATGCACATGCTGCTCAATCGCTGCCTTGAGGCCGGCGCAGAGATGAACCTGCGGCTGGCCCATCCTGGTGAATTCACTTATCGCGCCTTTCTCAATGACAAGCTCGATCTGGCACAAGCAGAGGCAGTATCGGATCTGATCGAAGCTTCCACCGAGGCCGCAGCAAAATTGGCAACGCAATCCTTGTCGGGCGCGTTCTCGCAAACTATCCATGCACTGGTCAGGCAAGTAATAGACCTGCGCATGCTGGTCGAAGCGACACTGGATTTTCCCGAAGAAGAAATCGAATTTCTTGAGAAATCCAATGCACGCGGCCAGCTCGAGACCATACGCCAAGCGCTAGAGCAAGTCTTCTCGCAAGCCGCGCAGGGCGCGATATTGCGTGACGGCCTGAAGGTCGTGCTGGCCGGTCAACCAAACGTCGGCAAAAGTTCGTTGCTTAATGCTTTAGCAGGTGCGGATGTAGCGATCGTTACCGCAATTGCCGGCACGACGCGCGACAAAATTACCGAAACCATTCATGTAGAAGGCATTCCGATCAACATCATTGATACGGCTGGCATTCGCCATGCCGAAGATGCACAGGATGAAGTCGAGCGCATCGGTATTGAACGTACATGGGCTGCAGTGGAAGGCGCGGACGTTGTCATGCACATTCTGGATGCCAGCCGCGGGCCGACACGCGCAGATGAAGCCATCATCGCCCGTTTTCCTGATGGCGTGCCGGTTCTGCGCATCTGGAACAAAATTGATCTCTCAGGACATAAGGCAAACGCCGAAGCGCTGCAGGATGCGACCCACATTTATTTATCAGCCGCTGAAAAAACAGGGATGGAATTGTTGCGCAAAGAATTGCTGCGCATCGCGGGCTGGGAGCAAACCAGTGAGTCCGTCTATCTGGCTCGTGAACGCCATCTAATTGCACTGCAGGCCGCGCGTGCCCATTTAGAAACCGCAGCAGAGCTGGCAGCACAAAATGATCAGTCGCTGGATTTGTTTGCCGAAGAATTACGGCTGGCGCAGGAAAGGCTCAACAGCATTACCGGCGAATTTACCTCCGATGATTTACTAGGCGTGATCTTCAGCCGGTTTTGCATAGGCAAATAAATACTTGTCCGAAGCTATCCCTGGCAGCATGCTCATCTGTGTAGACGAAAGGGCAGGGCGGCTTTGCTGTTTTCTGTGAGCGCCTGATTGAGGCATCATGCATTTATCTATTATCATTGCGTAACAAATTTTCATACAGACAGGAGAATCTCATCGTGTCATCCGTATATTGCGGCAAACTCTCAGAATTAGCGCTAGGCGCACTGTTCGTTTCATTTTTTGCGACGGCATCAGTATTTGCTGCCGATACTGCCAAGCTTGAAACCTTCATGACTACTAATGCATGCAAATACTGCGACCTGACCAGTGCCACCTTGGCCGGCAAAGATATGCGCGGTGCTGATTTTCAAAACGCCAATCTGGCCGGCGCCAATATGTCCAAGGCTGACCTGTCAGAACGTCCGCTTGAAAAGCGCACGCTGCAAACAAATTTTGAGAGTGCCAACCTGAGAAAAACGGATCTCTCCGGCGCAAACTTAAAAGGCGCGAATTTTTCTAATGCGTATTTGCGCGAGACCATTCTGACGGATGCCAACCTGACCGGTGCCGTTCTGACTGGTGCCAACCTGAAAGGCGCGAACCTGAAAGGTGCAAAGCTTGATGGCGTGAAGCTTGATGAAGGCAAGTTTTGTAATACCACTATGCCTGATGGCAGCATGAATGACAGCGGTTGCTAATCGTCATCCAACGTGTAAATAAAAATAGCCGCCCGAAGGCGGCTATTTTTTTGGGCGAGCCAATTACTGCTTGATTGCTTCAATTGCGATATCAATGCGCACTTCATCACCTACATGCGGCGCATATTTACCTGCATTGAATTCGGAACGCTTGATCACCGTAAACGCATTCGCACCAATGGCATCTTTCTTTTGCATAGGATGCGGCATTGCCTGAAAAGATGTCACGGTCAGAGTAACTGGCTTGGTCACGCCCTTGATCGTCAGCTCACCCTGGATTTTGGCAGGCTTAGTGCCCTTGAAAATCACCTTCGTAGATTTAAATGTCGCCGTTGGAAACCTGGCGGTATCAAGAAAATCTTCGCCCTGAATATGTTCATTGAACAGTGCAGAGCCGGTATCAACAGATTTTGTATCAATCGTGATGTCGACCGAACCGCTCTTGGCAGCCGAGTCGAACACGACAGATCCTGTCGTTGCATTGAAACGGGATAGTTGTGTCGAATAGCCGAGGTGACTATAAGAAAAACGTGGATAGGTATGGTTAGTATCAACCACATAGGTTTCCGGTGCGGCCAGTGCAGATGCCGATGCAGCAGCCAGAATCAGCGTAGCGGTGATGTGTTTAATTATTGTCATAAGTCTCTCCTGATTAAAAACGTGGGTTGGGGTTTGTTATTTGCCGGAAGTGGCGGTGATACGAAACTTGACGATAATGTCATTAGCAACAATATCGAATTTGGACCATGGGCCTTCGCCAATATGGAAATCGCCGCGGCGGATTGCAAAACTGCCGTCAAACACGCCGGTTTTTCCCTGTGGTGTAAAACTGGCAGGCACAAGAATGTCTTGCGTCTGGCCTTTGATGGTGAGCTTGCCGGGTATTTCATAGCGATTGCCGCCGATTGCTTTTACTTCGCCAGCGACAAAGCGGGCCAGCGGAAATGCTTTCGTATTGAACCATGCCTTGCCTGCCACTTCACCATCGGCCTCCGATGAGCCCGTATCAATACTCGACAAATCAATCTCTACCGTGGCTTTTGCTTTCGCAGGCTGCTCAGGATCGAAACTCAGTTGGGCAACAGATTTTTTGAACTTGCCATCCATCGTCACGCCCATTTGCTTGTATTGAAAAGTCACACTGTTTTTAGCAGGCTGTACCTGGTTGTATTCGAGCGCATACGAAGGTGACATCAGCAAAGCTGAAAGCAAAAACAATACACAGAAGTGTTTCATGATGATTTAGCTGTTAAATTAATTATGTTGTGTACGAAAGAAGATCGCGGGCAGCATGCGATTTAACATGGCCTCTTTGTCGACAAAATGATGCTTGCATGCGGCAACAATATGCACCAGCATCATCACGATGAGCGTCCAGTTCAAGCTCGTGTGCACTATTGACAGCGCATCACCCAGTGCCTTGTCTTTGGCCACCAGATCCGGAATAGGTAATATGCCGAACCAGACCGTCTGATAGCCTTTGGCCGAACTCATCAACCACCCTGACAACGGAATGACGAGCATCAGTACGTACAGCGCGCCATGCCCGATATGCGCGGCCCATCGCTGCAGACGGGACATCCGCCATGACAAGGCTGGCGGCCGGTGCAAAATGCGCCAGGCCAGCCTGACAATGACAAGCAAAAACGTCGTGACGCCTGCCCATTTGTGCCATGAATACAATTGCAGTTTTTGTGGCGAGAGGGGCAAATCATGCATGTATAAGCCCAGTGCAAGCAGGGCGCTTAACAATAGCGCGATCAGCCAGTGCAGCGTTTTTGCCATGCCGGTGTAGTGTGCAACAGAAGCAGCGCTCATATTGGCATGCCCGCTTCTTGTGGCAAAAATTTATACGCATCCATCGCGATCACATAATCATCGATGCCAGCATGAAGTCGCTCGGAAGTGGCGCTGCTGCCTGCCGCGCCAAGAGCAACATATAGTGGTTGCAAGTGTTCATCGGTAGGATGTGCGCGACTGGCGGACGGCGCGCGCTGGCGATAATTCAACAAATCCGCAACATCCTCTTTGGTCAGCTGCTCTGCCATCCATTCTGAAAACTCGCGTACATAATCGGGCGTCTGCCCGCCATTGCGGCTGGCGAGAAAATAATCCTGCAGGTTGTGCGTGATATTGCCCGATGCAATAATCAGAA
>JACCDW010054069.1_pt1 | contig 11662 bp, 5 predicted proteins | sample 7449781 | NCBI WGS metagenome assembly JACCDW01 (sample SAMN15323449, study PRJNA562643) | freshwater metagenome | isolation source: river surface water | place: USA:Blue River Watershed | collected 2017-08-18
ATTGAAGGATGAATTTCTCCATGAGTGTAATTGTAATAAGAATAATTACTTGTTTTATTTCTCTTTAAACAGTTTTGGTCCATTGCAATCATTAAAGTATCAGATTCTTCAACATCAATAAATTCAAGAATAGCATCAGAATCATCTAAGTCATCAATCGAATTTGTTGTTTGAACATCTTCTTTTGTTTTCATTTCAACTTCAATTAATTCATTCCATGAAATCTTTTTAGTACGAATCTTCTTTGCATATTCAGATGAAATAACATAATCATTGTCACGAACAATATATAAAGGTCTGCAAAGACGACCTCCATCAGTAAAAATAATAATTTCATTTCTTTCAATATACCATGAAATCGAAGTGTAAATATTAATTAATCCAATTCTTCTCATTTTTCTTAAATTCTTTACCAATCTGTCAGGTTCAAATGTTTGACCATACCAGTCTCCATTTAAGAACACTTTAACACTATTCATAATTTGTTTAGGTTGAAGACTTTCAAGAGATTGAACTCCTAAATCATCTAAATAAATTCTTACTTGTTCAGGATTTGAATGAATAGTAATATGACACATTAAAGCCATGTTTTTTACAATACCGATAGGAGCACCTTCAGGAGTTTCATAAGGACAAATTACACCCCATTGGGTACAGTGAAGCTTACGAGGTTGAACCGTTTTTAGTGATTTGTCCATAGGATAGACAATACGACGAAGATTCGATAAAGTACCAATATAAGTTAAACGAACCATTGTCTGAGATACACCAGTTTTAGGTTTTGATGAATTCTTTAATCCCCATGAACCATTAGATAGTGAGAACTTTAATCCACTTTCAATTTCATTAGGTTTAAGTTTCTTAGTTAAATTTTGAGGTAAATCATCAAATCTTCCCTGAGCTTCATCCTTTTCACAACCAGTTTTAATTTCTTTCACAAATTTAGTAAATAAATTACGGAATAATTGAGCCATTAATTCTCCACTTGTTTCAACACGACGATTCATAAAAGAATCTTTATCATCGTAATCAAGAATACCAAGATGGCATTTAAATAATTTATTAATCATGTATCCAAGGAAATAAGCCTTTTTAATAGGTGAAGGACCAACTTGAGGGAATAATTCTTCACAAATAGCATTGAATACAAAAGATAATTTGCAAGCAGGGTCTTCTTTAAATTTATTCCATTGAACACCAGTTAAATTTCTTGAGATATATTCTAAAGCAAGTTTTTGAGTTGTGATTCCAAAGTTTTGAGCTTCTTCAATAGATGCATTCATTAATTCAATCATTTGTTGATTGTTAGGGTCATCAATATCATACACAATTGATTCAATAATTTTTTTATCACTTACAACATTTAAAGCTCTGAATAAAACAACAACTGGAATTTCTTGTTTTAATCTCTTGAATCGAATCTTTAAAGCTCTTCCACCACTCTGTTCCTCTTTGGCTTTCATCTGTAAATAAACAGGTGATACATTAGCAGGAGCATTAGGATGAATACAATAAACTTCAACTTTTTCACAATATTTTTGTTGGGTTCCACCAATCTTGAAAGATAATACTTTATTCTCAATACGTTTTTCTTGACCAATTATAACTTTTTCAACACCTTTAATAATAAAATAACCACCTTGGTCAAAAGTACCTTCTCCCATTTCAGTTTTAGTTAAATTAGTTTGGTCAGATAAAACACAGAATTTTGAACCAACCATAATAGGAATTCTTCCACAAGGATAACTTGGGATAGTTTGAGGTTGTTCTTCAATGGTTTTAGTAGAACCATCTGGATTTTTCTTAATAGTGACCATTTTATAATGAATATCAATGTTTAAACTTCCTGAATATGTTAAATTTCTTAATCTGGCATCATTGGGATACATGGGTTTATGAGGGGCATCGTTTAATACAGGTTTACTAATATATACTTTTCCGAATTCAACTTGAAAATATCTGTTAATTGATAAACTTTCATCATCTTTACCAAGTTCTCTTCTATCAGGAATTCTAATAGTAAAATCTTTTTCTTTAACAATTTGTCCAATTTGAGTTGTCATAAAATAATTGAATGATGATAAATGATGTTGAACTAAAACATCAGGCTGTTTGAAATAAGTATCAATTACAGTCCAAGTATCATCACCCCAATTGAATTTACTAATTTGTTCTTCTTGGTTTTTTTCGATTTCTGACATTGTCTTTACTCTATAATATATATTTCTAATTTTTTAAGTCCAAATTTAATTTCATACTTTTTTTTATTTCATTTTTTTTTTCATTTAGTTAAAAATAAATTATTTTAAGTCGAATTTTTATTTTATTTAAATTTAATTAAATAATATATTTTTTAATTTTCTTCTTTTTACTTCCTTTCTTTCCATTATAAAGTTTTAGTTTAATTATTTTAGTTAAATTTTCTTATTTATTGTATTTTTATTATAAATATTTAAAAATATTGATGATTTTATAAATGAAAAAAGTTTATTTATGTTTTATTTTAATTAAATATGAAAGTTAGTTCCATTTTTATATATCATATCCTCATAAAATAGTTTGTTTGTATTATCATAAGCCTTCATATAAAAGACTAAATTAGGATACTTCAAGGAAATTTGTTTCAAATATTTATATGGGACAGAATGATAAGTGTTAAAATAAATTTTAATACCATCCATTGTCTTACAAATTTGAGTATCAAAAGTATTTGATACTGAACCAAAATAATTCAAATAATCAGTATGATTACTAATCATTGTTCCATTAAATGCTAGTGTCATATCCAATTCATTCATATGATTAAAATTTTCTTGATAAAACATTAAAATACTTGTTTCATCTAAATTATTATTATCATCTACATAAAATTTAATTTGTAGTATATTGTTTACAATTGAATAATTTCCATTTGTAAATGCAACAGGATTTGGTAATCTTAACAAACTCTTTTTCAATGCACTACCTAAGCCATTCATACAAGTATTATATGTACCAATAGGAATAGCAGAAGGATTACTAACAGGATTTATTTTAAAATCTGAATAATTAGAAGAATAATGTGAAATAGGATAAGTATTATATTGTTGTATAATTTCATATGAATTTACAGATTCAACCGTATTTGATTCTTGATAATGACTCGTTTGAACAACCTCTTGCTTACTCTCTGGTAGATTAGTAGGTTGTGCTTTTTTCATTGCCCAATATCCTTTTAATTCAGTATTAGTGTTAGAAGTAGTAGAATTTTCTAGTTTAGATTCAGTTTGTGTTGTATCTTTAACAAGAATAGAAATACTCTCATTTGGCTCATCAATATTTTTCTTTAAAACATCTTTAAAACTTACACTTTTTTGAACAGTTTTTGAGGGTTGTTCTGACGGAGTTAAAAAATCTCCCAAAGAAAGTTTATCACTCGGATTATTAATAAATTCAGGAGGAGTATAAAGACTATTTGAATCTCTAGTAAAATATTGCTCTAAAGAGGATTTATTTACGTCTTCAGTTGTTGACGGAAGTGGTGAATAACCTCTCTTCCATTTACCGTTTTCATCAAGGTCTTCCTTGAATTTAGGATGTTTGTATGAAAAATCCTTAAAACCTATACTTTTTTTCGAATTCATTTTTTGTCTTGTTGTTTTCTTTTCAAATAATTTAATAAGTTTATTATGTTTAAATAGAATTTTTCATTTTTTTATTTATTTATTTACGTTAATAAAACAATATATATCGTATATATACGTTATACATAATATGATAGAGTTAATTAATAAAAAAATGAATATTATTTCGACCGTTAATAAAACAAATAAATAAAGAATAAGAATTTTGATAAAAATGGATCAACCAAAAAAACGAATATTAAAAAATTCAAAAAAATCAAATTTAAATGCAGAAGAAAAAGAAGAAAATTCGATTGATTCGGGATTAATAAGTTTAGTAAACAAAAAACCTGAATCATCTTTAAAAGATTTTCAATTATATTTTCATCAAAAATATGCAGTTTTAAAGAATATTGAAATTATATCACGTGGTGACCCTTATATTGAAGGAGTAATGGGACAATTACCCAGAATGGGTAAATCACATATTATGTTAGGTACAATTTTGGAATATTTAAAAACAAAAGAATATTCAAATGTATTAATTTTGTCGACAGCTCCGAATGATAGTTTACCTCCATTATTAGAAGATTTAAATAAATATAAAGATTTTGAAGATTTTTATTTTGAAAGAATTGAAGAAGATATGGATGAGAAAGATTTTAATGAAAAAATGAAAAAGAAGAATATATTTTTGGCATCAAAACAATTTTTACAATATCGTATTGAAAAAGAAAATATATTACCTTTACCGACAATTGATTTATTATTTACAGACGAAATTCATAATGGAGGATGTACTGATTTATCAAATGATATTTTTAAAATTTATGGTTCAAATGCTCACAAATTTTATGTATCGGGAACTTATGGTTCAGCAATGGATTATTTTAGAATACCGATTGAAAATTTAAATTTATTTGATTTGGAAAGTATTGCTTTATGTAAAAAAATAACTAAAAGAGAATATCAAGTTAAATTAATTGAGAAACATGGACCATTAATGAAAAAATGTATAGATGAAGAACCAAATTTGGGAAAAGTGGAAGAATTTTTTAATCGTTTACCGAGTTTAGTTTTACATTCTGTTAATTTGACGGAAGAGATGTTAGATTCATTAAATGATTTTAATAGAAATAATGATACAAATTATGGATTATCTTTGAAAGCATTTTTTGAATTAAATGATGATAAAGATGAATTTCAAAATTCTGAAAATTTAATTCAATTATGTAAAGGTATTTTTCCAATTGATTCTGAAAATAAAACAATTATAGATAATATAATTGCTAAAAATAGAACAATTAATTTAAGAGGATTTCAATTAGAATATCCTTCTATTATTATGTGTTTTTTACCATTTGGTAGAGGACAAAAAATTAATGATGTATCAAAATGTTTTCAAAAATTATTTTTTGATAATCATATAAATGATGATTTTGATATTTTAATTTTAAATGATTCTGAATCAACTTCAGATAAAACATCATTAGATAAAATTAATAAAAAATATAACTCCATTATTGGAAAAAAGAAAGGTTTATTAGTATTAAGTGGTAAAAAATGTATGATGGGTATTTCTATACCACGTTGTGATGTTGTTATATTATTTAATACATGGTCAGAGTTAAATCCCATATTTCAATCTATGTATCGATGTATGACAGATGATTATGATGAACCAATGAAAACTAACAAACCTCAATTTGTAAAAAAATATGGACATGTTATTGATGTTAATTTTCATCGTCAAATTCAATTAATTGTTGATTATTCGAGTAATATATTTTCGGGTATGACAACACAAGATGCAATTAAAATGGCATTTGATTTAAATTTATTTGAAATTGAACAAGAATCATGGCATAATACAGTATTTGAAGAAGATGAAATAGGTTTTGAAGAACTTAGTGATAAAATTTATCAATCTTGGTTTGAGTTTGCTGATAGTAAAAGAGTAAATAATATAATTGAAGATAGATTTTTGGATAATATTAATTTAAATAATGATATTATTAATTTTATGAATGGAGCTGATGTTAATATTAATAATCAGTCTTTATCAAATAGTATAGATATTGATTTACATCGTGACCATTCAAATGTTAAAAAGGGATATAAACCTAAAAATGATGAAGACAAACAAGTAGGAGGTGGAGGTAAAAAATTAAAAGAAGAATTGGAAGAAATTGATTATGAAAAAGAATGGAAAGAATTACAAAAATTCAAAGATTTTTTAAATCATATTATATTTTTAGTAATTATTTTAACAATTTATGAACCATCCATGAATCAATTTAAGAATATGTTTGAATTTATTCAATCAAGACCTTTATTGAAAACTATTTTTTATCAAAAAATTAAAGATTGGTTTAAATATGATAATATTCATATACAACAAAATCAATTAGATTTTAATGAAAGTATGTTTAAATTATTTAATTTATATTTTCCAAATGGACATTTACTACATAAAAATATTAAATTAATGAAAGAATTATTTTGTTCAAATTTAAAGAATCCTAAGATTTTACATCGTATGATTCAACAATATATAACAAATACTGAACTCGAAATCAAAAATTTCGGAAATGTATCAACACCGAATGAAATTGTAAATCATATTGTTGATAAAGTACCTGATAGTTATTGGAAATTTGAAAGAAAAATGTATGAACCATGTTGCGGAAAAGGTACATTTATATTAAAAGTTATTGAAAAAATGATGACACATTTAAATAAGAAGTTTGAATCAGATGAATTAAAATATAAATATATTATTGAAAATTGTATATATTATTCTGATTCTGATTTATTAAATATTTATATAACAAATGTATTATTACGAAAAAATATTAATGAAATTAAATTAAATTATCACTGCGGTAATAGTTTAAATTTTAATCCTTTTGAATTTTCAAAATGGAATATACAAAAAAGGTTTGATATTATATTTATGAATCCTCCATTTACAGATGGTTCGGGTGCTCGTGGAGCAAATCATAAATTATGGGAACATTTTGTAAGAAAATCAATTCATGAATGGTTAATGCCAAATGGATTATTAGGAACAATGCATCCTTCAGGATGGAGACATATTGAAGGAATTTGTGGAGACTTATTAAAGAGTCGACAAATGATATATTTAAAAATATTTAATGAAAAACAAGGTAAAAAGATATTTAATTGTAATGTAAGATTTGATTTATATTTATTAATTAATTTACCTAATATAAGACCTACTGAAATTATAGATGAAAATGGTAAGAAACTATATTTAGAAATAAGAAATCAGTTGTTTATACCAAGTAAAAATATTGAATATATTTATTCATTGGTTGCTAAAGATAATGAACCTACTTTTCAAATTATTTATGATAGAAGTATGTATGGTAGTGATAAAAAAAATATGAGTAATAAAGAAACAGATGTATTTAAATATCCATGTGTTTATTCGATAAAAGTAAATGATGAACCAAAATTCTATTATTCAAATGAAAGAAAGGGGCACTTTGGTATCCCTAAATTAATATTTGGAAGTGGTGCAACTGGATTTTTGAAAGATAAAAACGGTGAATTTGGATTAACAAATTATGCAAAAGGTATAATAGAAACACCTGAAAATATTGATAACTTATATATATTTATGAAGAGTGATAAATTTGAGAATATTAAGGAGAGTTTATATATAACAATGAATGAGATTAATTTTCAAGTATTAAGATTATTTAGAAAAGATTTTTGGAAAAAATAAAATCTTTAATTGAATAATATATTAAATTATAATAGGATAATGTTAATTAAGAAGAATATTGATAAAATTATTAAATTAAATAAAAAAAAAGTACAAAAAAAAGTACAAAAAAATTTATAAAAATAAAAAAAGTACAAAAAAACAAAAAAGAAAAAGAAAATAAAGATATATTTGAGAAAAATAAAATATTAGTTAGTAAATTAGATCGAAATAGTAAATATATTTTGAATCATTTTGAGGATAAAGTAAAAGAATATACCAATGAAATATTAATAACAGCTGACATTCCTAAAAAATTAAAAAAAGATATAAAAAAAAAGAAAAATGAATATTTGGATGTTTTTGTAAATATTATAAATAATTTAGATAATATATTTAAACAAATGAATACATTAGATAATATAATATTATATAAAAATATAACGAATGATGAAGATTTAAAAGAGTTATATCTTTATTTTATAAATAAAAAAGTAAAAAATAATGGAAAAAAAATAATTGAAGATTATTCTTTTTTAGAAGTTAAAGATAATTTTCAAAATTTAGATATATTCAAAAACAAAGATTCAAAAGATACTCAAATAATTATAAAAATAAATATTCATAAAAAAGATAATATTCCATTTATTTATTTAAAAGAAAAAGATAGTATATTGTTACCTCGAAATATAAATTTAGAATTTATAAATTTGGAATCTATAAAAATGGAAAATAAATTAATTAAAATATATAATTTAAAAATTTTACCATATGAATATCCATTAAAGATATCAAAATATTTTTTTTATTTACTAATGAAAGATGAAATGAATAATGTTATTAAAAAAATACCCGATTTAAAAATAAATCCATTAAAATATATTTTCGAAACAACTCATTTTCAACATAAACCTAACACTTTATGGTTAGAATTTGGTGTATTTGAAGGTGAATCTATAAATTTTATATCAAGATTTACAACTGATAAAGTATATGGTTTTGATAGTTTTGAAGGTTTACCTGAAAAATGGAAAGGTGGATTTGAAAAAGGAGTGTTTAGTTTAGATGGAAAATTACCAAAAGTTAATAATAATGTTGTATTAATAAAAGGATGGTTTAATCAAACACTCGAAAAATTTATAGAAAAACATATGATTAATGATAGAAAGAAGGTATCATTTTTACATTTAGATGCTGATTTATATAGTTCAACTATTTATGTATTAAATATGTTAAAAAAATATTTAGATAAAAATTGTATAGTTGTATTTGATGATTTAGTAAATTTTAAAGGATATGAAACACCTAATAGTGAATTAAGAGCATTATGTGAATTTTTAGATGAAAATATTGTTGATTATACATGGATTGGTATGAATGGTAAACCATTTGGAATGAAAGGTGTAGAACATGAAAAGGCTGCTTTAATGATTCATTCAATAAAAAATAAATAAAAAAAATATGTATAAAAAAGAAAAAAGATATATATTTGGAAAATAGGATAATAATATGAATCAGTTTTTTTTAATGAATCGAAGAAAACAAATGTTAAAGAAAAAAAAAAGAAATCAATTATTTGAAGATGAAGATAATATAACATTATCATCAAGTTTGAAAAATCAAAATAATCGAATGAATCAAAATAATAATTTATTTATTTTTGATGAAAAAGATAATATAACAAATAATTTTTCAGAAGATATTAATAATTTTAATATAGTTCAGTCGGGTCAAAATTATTTAAATATAAATTTTGATGGTTTAAGATTAAATAAATATGCAATATTTTTTATAACAACAAGACCAGATGAAAGATTAATACAAATGTATAATAATTTATATAATAATTATTATTCTTATTTTGTAATAGTTGATGATAATTCTTATAATATTAATAATTTGTCACAAAAATACACAAATTTTCATTTTATTCAATTAAAAGAAGATATATGTAAAATAAAAGGTTATTCAAATTTATCTTATTTTATAAAAAATAATTCACCTTCTTCTTGGGATAAAGCATTATATATTCTATGTGAACATTTATTAAATAAATTTAAATTTGTATGGTTTATTGATGAAAATGTTTTTATACCAACAAAATTAACAATTCAAAATATTGATTGTAAATATATAAGTTCAGATCTATTAATACAAAGTGAAAATAGTATGGATAGAAGATGGAATCATTTTAATGAAGTTGATAAACATATGCCAAATGAATTTAAGAATATATCATCTTATTCATTAGTTTATGCTTTTAGATTATCAAATAATTTATTATATCATATAAGAAATTATATAAATAAATATAAAAAATGTTTTTTTATGGAATCTTTTTTTCCAACATTATCTAGATTTTATCAATTGAAAATAGATGTCATACCTGAGTTAAAAAATTCTATAATTTATAATAAATCGTGGAATCAAGAAGAATTAGAAAAAACAAAACTTTATTATCCAGTAAAAGATTTAAATAAAATGTTAATGTTTTATCAACATTTTAATCAATAAATATGATTTATAATCTTTTATTTATTTTTTATTTTATTTTTTAAGTACTATTTTTAACTTAAAAAAACCAATTTTAATAATAGAAGAAAATGAATAATAAAAATAATAAAAATAATAAACAATATTTAATTGATTTAGTTAAAAATATGTTTAATATACCTTTTCAAAAGAATTATAATAAATATTATATACCAAAAAATTTATTTGGTATATTTGCTTCTATACATAGAGAAAGAATAGATTTACAAAATGCATCAAATAATGATAAAGTACATGGATGTATTGGTTATTGGAATTTAGAAGGAATGACAAGAGAAGAAATAATAGAGAAAGGTTTTGATGTATCAAATAGTGCTTGTTGGAATGATAGAAGATCAACACATTTTGAAGAACCGATAAATTATGATCCAGATGCAAGTTTACAAATATATTTTATGAAAAAACCTATATATGAAATCAATTCGGAAAATGGTAGAATAAACGAATTAAATAGAAATTTTGATAATGATAATTTTGGTGTTATAGTGGAAAATCAAGAAACTGGAAATAGAGCAACATATTTACCTGGTGTTTTTCCAAAAAGTAAATTTTTAAATATAAAAAATAGTATTATAAATAAAGCATCGATAACAAATAATAATTTGGAATTAAACAAATTTTATGCGTATCAATGTGATATTGTAGAAATAAAATTTATAGATATATTATCAAAAAGTCAAATTTTGCAAAATATGAATAATTTTATAAATTTAATTAATTATTTTTATAAATTTAATAATAAAAATAAAAATAATAATTTTATACCATATGAATTAACATCAAATAATAAGGTCGTTATTGATAAGGACCAAAATGTTAGAAATGTAGCAACAATATATGATTATTTATATTTTAGTAAAATAGTAAAACGTTTACCTGATAAAGATTCGGAGTTATATAAAAAAATAGTTGAAAATATTGAATATTATATAGAAAAATATAAAAATAATGATGATATGAGACAAGCAGCGTCATTTTTATTTTTAATATTAAATTTATCTAGAAAAGATGAATATATTAATAAGAATGCTACAGAACCAAGCAATGCATTTTATAAAAATGAAAATATAAAATATTTAAATGAAGTTGGTAGTTATGAATCTAGAATTAAAAATTATTCTACAAATAATTTTAATCAGGATTTTGAACTTCCTCAAATTTTAATTATGTTAACAGCAATTATGCCTGATTATGAAATAACTATAGAATATCTTTATCTTTTTTATGAACGTTTAAATTCGAATTCGAATGGTATGAAAAATATATTTTTTTATAATTGGTTTGCTAAATATTTTTATGAAGTATTAATTAATGATGCAATAAATATTATGGTTTATAAACAATTTTTATATCAAATATGTGAAAAATTATCAAAAAAAATGTTAAATATAGTAAAAAGATTTAAAGAAGAGGAAACAGAGACAAATTATTATGCAGTATCTTTTGAAGGTTTAAGTGCATTATATTTTTGTATGAGTAGTTTGATGAATCAAGATCATGAATATGAAGATAGGAATTATATAAATAATTTTAAAAATAATATGAAAGAAATTAAAAAATATATATTTTATCTATATTTACAATTGGGAAAGAGATTAAATCAGAAAAATATGACTTTGTATAAATTTAGAGATGGAAGTTGTAGGTTTGATATAACAACTCATGTTTTATATGGTGAATCTTATTTATTATATGTTTTATAATTTATATTATTTTTTTTTAAAGTTTTTTTTAAGTTATATTTTTAACTTAAAAAAATTATAATCGAAACAAA
>JACCDW010143546.1_pt1 | contig 11658 bp, 15 predicted proteins | sample 7449781 | NCBI WGS metagenome assembly JACCDW01 (sample SAMN15323449, study PRJNA562643) | freshwater metagenome | isolation source: river surface water | place: USA:Blue River Watershed | collected 2017-08-18
CAGGAAAATTAAAAAAGAAAAATGAATAAAATTTTAAAGTAAAAGATAAGGTGAATAATAATTTTGAGGTGGAACAGCTTGGCAATGAGGTCCTTGCTGTGGGAGAGGAGTATTGTTCCATACCATAGCACAAGACTGTCCAGGAACATTGCACTGCCTTGGGAATTGTTGTTCTTGGTCAAGTGCATTGACAAGAGGTTTGCCTCCACTGTAAATAACACCCTGTTCGGCACCGGAACAAGTGTTTGGAGCTCCCTGAAGCTGGAGATTAATAAATTGTCTTGCAGAAGTATTAAAAAGATCTTGTGAAATAGCCTGACCGTTATCTTGAAGAAACTGCCTCAGTTGATGACCCGATGTTGCACCAGCCTGTGAAGCATTATTCACAAAATAAGCATAAAGATCTGAACTATTACGGTAATCAGTCATATAAGTTCCAGGCTGTCTAAAACTAAGGAACTGGTTTCCATCTACAGTTGTTGGAACAAAGTTATAAGTCTGTAATGGATTCATTATAATAAGTGTTAATATTTTTTATTCTTTAAAAAAACAAAAAATAATAACATTTAGTCTTCCGATTCTGAATCGGTTACTTCAACTTCTTCATATTCATCGGGGTTGTATTCTTCATTGATAATAACAATATTTTCTTGTTCAACTGGAATTTGTGTAAGTTTTTCTTTTTTAATTTTAACAATATTTGGAACAGGTCTCTGTATGGGTTTTGGAACAACTGATGTATTTTTTATGTAATTATTAATTTCTTTCATTTGTTGTTCAATTGTTTCCATCTTTTTTTCAATTTTTTCATTTCCATTTGTTTTAATACTTAAAAGTTCTTTGCGTGTATTTTTAATCTCCTTTAAGGCAAAAAGCCCTAATCCGATTGCAGCTCCAGCGGAAATAAGTCCGAGCCATTTAGTAAAATCATCGGGAACATTAATTTCAGATGCAGATGCAGGTTTTGGTATTTTCTTAGAAACTCCAGACATACGATCCATTCTTAATGCTACCAATTAATTTTTTTAAAAATTTTAAACGCTTATTTTTTATTCATCAAAAAAAGTTGAAGTTCTTTGACGATATTGTCATTTCCTTTATAAAGTGTCTTTGTAATAAATTTTAAAGCAATTCCATCAGGAATTCCATTTTTTATAAGAATTTTATATAAATTAATTGGGCTTAGATCTTCTTCCGTTAAAATTGGAATAATATTTGAATTCACAATAAGATACTTTCCAAGAATGATAGGTGGAGTATTTTTAATTTTTCTGTTAAGATTTTCAATAGCAACTGGGTAATAATAGTATTCAAAATCAATAAATACACATTGGTTCTGTCCTGGTGCTGTACTGTCATTTAGTCCTCCTCCTGGGGATGTTGCAAATCGGTTCATACATTGACAAATACTACAAGTTTCCATTGACTTAGGCTTTTTAGATCCTGAAAGTGCTGGAAGTCTGATAAATTTGGTATTACCGTTAGAATCAAGTGCATTGGGGATTGGTACAATTACATTCACAAAACTTGTTGAAATGAATTTCTGAGATCCCTCAAGTGTATTAGAAACCTGGACAACACACTCTTGGAAATCATTATCACATTCATTTGCTTTATCCATATCTTTGCAAATATTATTGACATTTTCTACATTTGCATAAATAGTTGTGTTTTTACCACAAAGTTCTCTGTTATTGCATAAAAATATAGGATCGGAACAAATTTCATCAATGTATTTATTAACTTGATCAATGGTGTCATTGTCAATAAATGATCTAGAGTTCATTTGGTATTCCTTTTATATCTTTTAAATTTATTTTTTTAAAAGCAAAATAACCAAATAAAATCAATAATATAATAACAATAACGATAGATAAATACTTTTTATTATTACTTGAGCTTCCAAATTTTGACTTCAATTTATTAAAAAATGGTTCTTTGGGAATTTTGCAAATTCCACCTGGGCAATCAACTGGACTTGGCTCAGGTGGAGGACTTGGTTCAGGGATTGGTTCGGGTGGTGGGCTTGGACTTGGCTCAGGGGTTGGTTCGGGAACTGGAACTTCAAGTTCTTTTTTAGCATTAAAGAAAGCGTTTTGCTGAAAGGGATTAATAAAAGATTCAGATAATTCAGCAGGCATTTTAAATATTAATTTTATTTTTTTAACAATTTTCAAACTCAAAAACCAGAATTTACAGAGTCGTCATCGTCTCCAAATTCACTTATAAGATCTACTCCTAAAATGAAGGTTCCTTGGTAAGGTCTTCCATCTGCGTTATTTGGATATTTCAATTTAAGATTTTTCTTAACGGAAATAGAATAATTACCAAAAACTCCAAGATAGTAATCTGTTGTAAATTTATGACGTTCCAAGTTACATTCTTTGCAATGATCATTAAATGCCTGAACAAAGTTCTTTTCACGACAATAATGATGTTCACCCAAAACAACTTTTCCAGAACTGATAAAGTGTTCCAAAGCATGTGTATTTTGCGCCATATCTTGCTGCGTATCGCGAAAATACTTGGGTAAACTGCTCCAAAAGTCTTGGCCACGATATTGATTTACAGCTGAAAGATAAGCACAAGCTGATTTCTTCATAATTGCTGGGAGTTCCTTGGTAAGTTTTGAATCAAGATCAGAATCTTTGTTATTTACTTTCTTTAAAAATTTAAGAACTACTAATCTACGGCTGATTGATCCTGAATTATCTGTATAATTAGGTGGTTCATTACCAGCAAAAAGACCAGGGATTTTCCAAATAGTGTAATGAGATTCCTTAAACTTTACTGGAAGTTGCATATCGCCTCCTTCAATAAGTAACTGAAATTCTGACTGCTCTAAGCGAAGATCTCCTTTAATTTCTGGAGCCAAGAAAAGGAGCTTGTCTTTAAGACTACTAAGACCAAATGTTTTTTCAATATTATTACTAAGCACTCCTACATCACAAGCTTCATAAAACTTTTTAACAATTTTTGTAATAGTACTTTTACCAGAACCTGCTACACCTTCTAAAAACAGAGCTACTTGCCAATTATCAAGTTCTCCAAGATCAAAAAAGAGACGTCCTATAAAAACATAAACCCATCTAGATACTTCTTCATTAAAGTCTTGGTAGTCAAAAATACTTTGAAAATTAGGAGTTGGTATGTTGTACCAATCGTCTATGGAGTCGTAGTTATCAAAATCACAATTAAAAAATTTACTAGCAACAACATTAAGATCAAGACTTTTTGTTAAGCTTGCTCCATATTCATAAAAGTGATCTACATGAAGTCCATTTTCAATTTCATTACAACAATAAATGCCATTTCTAAAAGCAAAAACATGGCGATCCTTTTTGAGATCTGATATTCTTGGATCTCTACAGTTTTCCAAGAACTCAGTTGCATTACGAATATTACCAGCGTTACTTGTTAAATTGTGCCACTGGCGGTAATCTTGGCAATATTCAGTTTTTTCATAAATAAACTGTTTGATCGTTAATTTTTCTTTCCAAGCATGAGTAAAATAGCCCTTGTAAAGAATTTTTTCATATAAACAATCACGGTAACGCTGATATCCACATAAAAATATGTTATCCAAAAGATAAAGTAACAAATTTTGAAAAGGACTATTCGCATCAACATTAGGTTCAATAAATCTCAGAATACCAAGATTATCGGTAACTTTGACATTTTCTTCAGAATGGCTATTTTTAAGCACAGCACCCATTTTTAAGATTTTATTGGAATAATCAAGTGCTTCAAATATTTTATTAAAAATAATTTGCACTTCAGATAGACGATCTTCTGTGTTGGTGTAGTTAACAATACTTTGTTGAAGATAAACAACATTATACAAACACTTTTTGTACTTTTGATCAAGTTCTTCAAGTGTGTACTCTTTATTTAAACCAAAATTTGAAATTGATTTGCTTATAAAATTAGTTAAATCAGAATCAAATTTCCATTTACTTTCAAAAGAAAAGAGATAACTATTGAGTTCGGCCTCGGAAGAATTCTCAAAACGTGTCTTCACACCGACTATCTCTTCGTAGTTGTTCATCACGTTCCGTTTATTTACCCTTAATATATTTTAATTTTTAAATAAATTAAATTTCAAAAAATACATTAAATTTAAATTTCATGATTTGACATTGACTAAATTCTAAGATATCTTACTATATTCGTAGCACATACTACAAAAAGTCGGATAGTCCATAGTATTTAAAACTGGTTTATTGTTCTTTTTAAAGTCATCTACTAAGCACCACAAGTTCCATAGTTCATCTGAATAAACTGCACAGTAGTCGTCAAAGCAAAGATCCTTTTTTCTTTTTTTGCCAAGATTTACAAATTCTTGGCGTTCTTGTTCTTCTTCCTCACTGAGGTTTGATGTATATGGATTTTCTAAGCATATAGGGTAAAGATCGTTGAAGATGTCCATTTTTAGTTTAATTATTTTATTTCTTTAAGTTGATCTTTGAATTCTTTTGAATAAACCATACTAATTGTGCTTTCTTTTTTGTATTCTACTGAATCGGTGTAAATGAATTTGAAAAGAATTTCTGCTTTTTGTTCAGGGCCTCCAGTGATGTAGTCTTGTTCTAAGCATCTTGAGTTAAAAAAATCAGTGTAGCGTTCTTTTAAATTTGATTTATTGGGAGTTATTTTTCTGTTTGTTTCTGTGACTTTAAGTGTGCCAAAAGACAAATTACATTTTTCAACGTTGTTTGTCTTAAGCTTAGGTATAAGTTCTGTATAAAGTGCTTTTTTGCGTTTGTTCAAGATTTTTATCTTTTCCTGAGTAACTTTTATAGTTTTGCTCAGTTCGGCGTATTCTTTGACTTTATCTATAACTTTTTCCATTTTTGAATTGATTTTAATGTGTGTATTTCCTTAAATAACATTAAAATTAATTTAACTTTTAATTTGTAACAAATCCACTTGGTCCAGCCTGGTCGCTTGAAGACTGCACCTGGCCAAATGATGGAGGAATATACAGTGCAGGAGAAGCTCCAAACATTGGTGTCTGCATGTTTTGCATTGGGAGCTGATCCAGAGCACGGTAGTCCGATGTCTTGGAATAAGGTGTGTTGTTGCTTGTAATGCTTCCGATCTGCTCGGCGGGGCTGAGAGCAGTGAATGCAGCAAGGGCCCTAGCAGCGTTCTGTGAAAGAGCGTTGTTGTCGGCATTTACACTTGGCTTGGGGAGCAGACTTGATGCGGCAAACATTGGGAGATCCTTAGCACACTGGCTAAGCTGAGCAGCACGGTCGTTCTGGTAAGCAACAGGTGGGAAAGCCATACCACCAAGGTGACCAAGGTTGTCGGTAAAGCCATCTCCGATGGAATTTTTGTAAAAATGTGATGCTCCTGGAAGAGGAACTCCGGCCATAATTGGTCGTGCGCTTACGTTCTGGGCCAGTTCAAGATTGTTAATGCTGGGGTTAAGGTAATTCTGAAGATTCAGGTAATACTTAGCACCGGTTTTGTTAACGTCTTCAACTGAAGTTCCTACATTCATAACAATAGAATCCTGGTATTGTTCAAGGTCTGTTGCAGAACTTAAACTAGGCGCTCCAGTGTATCGGGGATCAAAATTAACAGATGCCATTTTATAAATAATAATAATATTTTATTTTATATTTAAAAACGTTTAAATTAAAAAAAGGAATGAATTTCAAGTTCTTCTTCAGGTTCTTCAATTTCGGTTTCACTTGGGTCGTCAATGAATCCATACCTTGCAACCTTTTGTACTTGACGGTGTAATTTAGCTGTACTGATTTCCCATTGGACAAAACAAGTATCTTTAGAAAAAATAATGTATTTCATTTCGGCTATGCATTCTAAAATTTGGTTTTCTTGAAGTTCTTCAAAATCAATTTCGTTTCCTCTACGATCAATTAATTCGGTGACCAGTTCATTCTTTTTTGTTTTAAAGGATAAATTTACTGTACAACGATTTTCACTTGTTTTGGGGCTCTTAATAAATTTGTTGTACATCTGTGATATGGAATCTTCGGGGATCTTTTTATTGAACCATTCTTCTGAATTTGAAGTCACTGATTTAACAACAAAGTTATCAATATTGCTTAAAAGATCGTAAATCTTTTTACTGTAATTGTTTTCTAAAAATTCAAGTTCAATATTTTTAAAAGAAGGAACATTGTTTATTTTCATTTTGGGAAATTGAACTACAACTGGATCCTTTACATTGTACTTAACTTTGCAAACGAGATAGTCTCCATGCTTCTGAGGCTTAGTAAAAACAAATGAATCTAAATTAAGTTCGGTTTCCATTAATATAGTTCATTAATTTTTTTAATAACATTAAAACGAATTATCTAAGATAATCCTCCAATCGCTGAAGAGGAGCACCAAATCCATAATTGATAAATGACCTGTTTTGATTCTTAAGTGTAACTGCATAATCTGGACGGGTTGATTCAGCGGTCATTGTTGATCTACCAGGCCCAGGTCCATATTGACAAAGTGAATAATATTTATTAACTCTGTTCTTAGCAACTGGAGCCTGGGAAGTTGGTGCATTACTAAATGCCCATTTTTCACCTGCAACCATCCCTGGTAACTGATTGGCAGAGTAATCAGAAATATTATCGGGAACAATTCGGGTATATTGCTGAAATCCTCCTGCTGCAGGAACTTCCGATCCTATAGCAATACCTCTACCAACTTGAATTTGTTCAATTGGTTTTTCATTTGTCTTAAATTTAATTGTTTTCTTAAGATCTTCAAGTTCTTTTTGGCGTGTAATTGAAAGTCCGGGACCCTGTCCTCCATATTGATAACCATAACCTGTAATGCGTTCTTCTGGTGTGAATAAGTTAAGTGTTTCTGTTTTTGTTGGTTTTCCTAAAATTTCACGATCACGTTCTTGGCGAAGACCTGTAAAGATTTCCATACGTTGCTGCACATCTGAGTTTTCTTCATATTGCCTTGTTTCTTGGGGCATGTCTTTGTTCAAAAGCCATGTTCCATTAGAAAAAACATTCTTAGTGTATTGATCGTAGTAGTCTTTGAGAGGAATTCCATTGATATTCTTTTTTTCATATATACTGTTTTTCTTTATCCATTCTGATTGCGTTTGTTCTAATAATTGATCATTAGCAACTGGATAACCAACATTACCTATAACTGGAAAAGGAGGGTTAGAGCCAGAGTACATCATAGTTCCAGGAACAACTTGTTCAGATGGACTAAATCGGTTAACATTATTACTTGTTGATGTATTTACATTTTGTTTATAGTATTCCTCAGAATCAAAATAAGTCGGTGTAAATGACATTTGCTTTTAACGTTTATTTTATTTTTAATTGATTTTACCAAAAAACGTTTTAATTGTTTTTAAATGGCATTGATCCGGTATAAGGACCTGCAATGTTTATGGATCTGCAATAATCAGAATCAAAACTGTAAACTTTATCAAATGGTACCTGGAGATTACTATTGTAATTAAAGAATTCACAATTGATATTATTATTAACTGGGCGTTCATTTTGAGATTCCCATGATTCATTCTTTTTAACGGTTGTATTAACGGTAGAATACTTGCTAACTTGGCGACTATTTAAACCTCCACGCTGAGGCTCTGGGAAAATAATGTGTCTGACTTCTTGCACATTCAATGCTGGACCTGCAACCTTTGCATCAGTTCGTTCTGCGATACGATCAGCTCCGTAGTACCAAAGATCTCTGTTGTCGGTACCTTCATTGGGATTAAAGTATCCTTCATTTGCTTCAAAGCGATGATAACTTTGAGCTGGAAAGTCATTAACGGATTTTTTAGTTGAAGTGTAAGCTGGAAGAAGTCTTTCAAAATCTACATTCTTATAAACAAGACCTGGGTCATTTTTAAAATCATATTGTCCAACAACGGCTTTGTTGAGACCTTCTCCTGGATTAGTTGGTTCGGTGTCCATGTTGTATTTAAATTTTGTTATTGAATACTGAAAAGGGTCAAGAGTATAAAAGTTTGAAGCAGCGTTTAATTCATAACTTTTAAACTGAGATCCGAGAGGTTGTTGGTTTTGTTCAAGTTGTTCTTTGACAGTTGTCTTGCGAATGTTTGGACTGTTAAAACTTGAACCATCAATTGGTTTAACGCTAAGTAACAAACTTTCTTGATTATAAGGAATAGCCATTAAATAAATAATAATATTAACAATTATAATTATTTAACAATTATTTGTTTCAACATAATTTCTAAGTTCATTGCGGCTACTGAGACCACAAGAAAACAAGCTGATAGTTGTGCCATCTAAGTTCTTAGAGTTCATGACAATGTTGTCAACATTCTGAACAACTCTTGGATCAACAATGTCCCAGCGATTCATAAATCGTTTAGAAGCTAAACCGTAATTATTTTGCCCAAGCATGATTTTATTTGGATCAAGTGGGGCTTCAAACTGCTGATCATTAGGACCAAGTAAATTAATTGTTGTAACTTGTTCGTAAAAGTTATTTAAGCTTGGGCTAACACCGGGATTTTGAATAAATGCCTGTTGGGGATACATTGTGACCTGAGTAGTATCAATTGCAGACTTTCTATTTTGAAAAACTGGGTATCTAAGTTTTGTAGAATCGTTGTCAATGTATTTAATACTTGTTGTATTTGTTCCTAAAAATGGAGTTGTGTTGTAAGGAACGGTATAAAGTTCTGGAAGATCCCTGAGATTAGTTGGCTCAGATCGGTCGTACATATTTGCAACTCCATATGTTTTCAAATTTCCAATTGGAGTGAAGCCAGAATTTTGAATCTGATTGTATGGATCTTTGATTTGATCCTGGTTAAAATACCTAAGTTTCTTTGAAGTAGCATCAATAGTCGGTGCTGCCATATTGTATAATTTATATTATTATTTTTTTTTGACTTTAAAACTTTAATTTTAATGTCCACCACCACCTCCACCGTTTTCTGTACCTGTAGCGCGTGCCAGTCGTGATACCAATTTAAATTTCTCAGGGTCATTAACAAAAATACTTGAATACTTCGCATTTACCAAATTGGTTGGGGATCGGTATAACCAATTGGCAAAACCTTCTTGGTCATTGGGAAGTGTATCTCCAGGAACTGGAGAAAACTGTGCCTGGGAATTTCCTTTGTGGAACAAAAGATCTTCAACACGTTGAGAAACGGTTGCTTCTTGGTTTGTTGTCATTTTGTTATCGTTATCGTCTTCTTGAACATTGCATGTACCAAACATTGTTGGTGCAGAGTCGTATTCTGTTACATTAATTGTTCCCATAGGATTGTATTCGTTTGATTGTCTGCATTTAAGATTGCCATACGGTTGTCCCTGGTATTGGTAGTAATTTGGTGCACCTGGTACAATTGTTGAATTTTCTAAGTTCCAATCGTTGCGATCTAAATTTGGTAAGGTGAATTTAGGGTAATTTTGTACAGCCATTTCCATAGGATCTACACCCGATCCTTGTTGTATGGACATGTTTGGATCGGTTGGTGTAATTATGTTAGGGCTTGAATCGGCTACCTTTAAAATTTTAGTTGTGTACTTTGAGTATTCATTTTTAAGAGGGTTGAGTAAAAGCAGAACAGGTGTATTATCGGCTACAGTGTATTGAACACCTGAAATGATGTTAGTTTCTTGGATATCTTGGCCATTTGAAAGAGCGATGATGTCACCAACGTTAAAGTTAAGTGCGTTATTTACATAAAGAGTATTATTTAAACCACTTGGGTTTTTATTATTTGCAGCCTTTACAAGATAAACACCTGTGTCGTAGGAATTTGAAAGTACTTCTGCAAAGTTTGATTTAGTTGATCGGAAACTTGAAACGGTTTTTCCAGGTTTAAGAAGTACAGTTAATAATAATATTAACAGACCAATAAGTAGACTCATTTTATTTTGAGTTTTTTTGTAAAAAATTCCACCAAAGATAATACTAAAAACAGCAACCAAGTTTAACATTTTTGTTTTACGTTGTTGTTCAGAACCATTCAATTGGAAATTTTCAATGTTTATAAGTTCTGTAATGTCATCTAGCCAAAATTGAGTTTCCATTTATCTTTGTTGGTATTTTTTTTTCACAGTTTATTTTTAATGTATTCTATCATTGGGATCGTTTCAGGTGGCATCTCAATGATTTGTGACCCAATAGCAAAAAGACTTTTGATATAAACCCATACAGTTTCTTTAGTTGTTTCTGAAAGTTCTGGCCAAATTTTTTCAAAACCTATTCTTGACAAAAAGAAATTATCGGAATTTTCAAAAAATAAAGAGTCTTTCATACAAATCTTTTCAAGATATGGAATACTATTTATCATAAAGTCATTTGGAACTTTTCTTGCATTTGACTTAACCAACGTTTCAAAGAGGTTATATTGAACTTTTATTTTGGTGTTTTCTGGAAAAAGTTCCATAAGTTCTTGAAGAAATTCATCAACAATTTTATTAAACAATTTAATAGACATTTTTTGTAATAAATAGTTTAATTCTTTAAACAAATTAAAGAAATAACGTAATTTAAATTCATGGAAAACTTAACTCAGGCCGACAAACTTTTAATTTCACTTGACATCATTAATAAACTTAAAAACTTTAATGGACCCAATGGTGCTGTAAATTTATGGAATGAAGAATATTCATTCGTTAAAGAACTCAAAGAAATTTTTAATAAATATATCCATTCCGATAGATCTTATAAGGGGTCTTTACAATTCGTTGAAATCGGAAAGGTTATTGATTATCGTTTGCCCCAAATGAAAAATAAAGATCCGTTATTTGTTATTAGAATGAAATAAAATGTTTGTTATTATAAAAAGTGTTTTATAATGAGTGAAATTTCCGATCTAAGACCTCTGACGTATAGTATGTTAGTTAATAATATTGACGCCGGAAGTACTAAAAAAAATAAAAGCGACTACAATTACATAAACCTTGAAAAACTTTCAAGAAACTTTGAACTTGATTTTACATTTGACTCAAACTGGACCCCATTTGGTAAAGGTCCCGGATTTTTAAAAAAAAGTTATTTCAAAAGTCCTCCAGATGAATCTGGGTATTGCTATCCTCCAAATGGACCAATTGAAAAATACTTTGAATGTACCTTTTGTGGTAAACAAGGTCCCAATTTTCATTCACAAAGCTGCCAAAGACCTTTTGACACTTCCTTGGTACTTAGTGACTCAGGAGCAGAAAGATATCCAGGTAAAGAAGCAGGTACAAGTTATCTTCTTGTTGTCAAAAAATCTGGACAAACTAAATTTGTAACTGAATCGTTAAAAAGTGAAATCTTTTACGACTCTGTACAACTTATTTACCAATATGAAGACTTTACGAAATGTACAATAAGAATTTCAAGAAATGGTACTATTAATATTATTTCTGCAAAATTTAATAATGAAACTTTACCCAAATTAATTATTGATAAAATCAATAACGCCAATTGCTTAACACCTGAATTCAAAGAAATTACAAATAAATTCGTGTTTTTAAAAGACCTCAGTTATAAATACTTGTTATTTGCACAATTTGATCTGTACCTTGCAAAAAAAGAATATCACATTGACATCAGCAAAATTAATGAAAAAATTTGGACAAGTTCCGTTTTCCATAAACAAATCGTTGGAAAAGAAGTCCTTATGGTTGATTCACCAAATAATATTTATTACATTGAAGACTACGTTTATAA
>JACCDW010807607.1_pt1 | contig 11657 bp, 10 predicted proteins | sample 7449781 | NCBI WGS metagenome assembly JACCDW01 (sample SAMN15323449, study PRJNA562643) | freshwater metagenome | isolation source: river surface water | place: USA:Blue River Watershed | collected 2017-08-18
GCGCACATCATCGAACAGCGCATCGACAACAAGATTATTCGCCCGGCCGCCAACTATGTCGGACCCGATGATCAGAAATTTGTACCACTTGCCAAACGTCGCTGATATGAACTCTGCAAACCGCAAGCCCCTGCCGGGCACCAAGCTTGATTACTTTGATGCACGTGCTGCCGTCGATGCAATCAAACCAGGCGCCTATGACAAACTCCCATACACCTCGCGTGTACTGGCCGAAAACCTCGTGCGTCGATGCGATCCAGCTACCTTGACCGCATCGCTCACACAAATTATCGAACGCAAGCGGGACCTCGACTTTCCTTGGTTCCCCGCTCGCGTTGTTTGTCATGACATTTTGGGTCAAACTGCCTTGGTTGATCTGGCAGGCTTGCGGGATGCGATTGCAGCGCAAGGCGGAGACCCAGCTCTTGTCAATCCCGTCGTTCCAACACAACTGATTGTTGATCACTCACTTGCCGTCGAATGTGGTGGTTTTGACCCAGACGCTTTTGAAAAAAATCGTGCGATCGAAGATCGACGCAACGAAGACCGATTTCACTTCATTAACTGGACCAAGAAAACATTCAAGAATGTGGATGTTATTCCTCCAGGAAACGGGATCATGCACCAGATCAATCTGGAACGCATGTCACCTGTCGTGCATGCCCAAGATGGCGTCGCCTTTCCCGACACACTCGTCGGTACAGACAGTCACACGCCACACGTCGACGCACTGGGCGTAATCGCAATCGGCGTTGGCGGCCTTGAGGCAGAAAGTGTCATGCTCGGACGCGCCTCTTGGATGCGTCTGCCAGACATCATCGGCGTCGAACTTACCGGCAAACTCCAGCCAGGTATTACTGCTACTGACCTCGTGTTGGCGCTCACCGAATTTTTACGCAACCAAAAAGTTGTTTCTTCTTATCTCGAATTTTTTGGTGACGGTGCATCGCACTTGACACTCGGCGATCGTGCAACGATCTCCAACATGACTCCTGAGTATGGCGCAACCGCAGCGATGTTCTACATCGATCAGCAAACCATCGATTACCTCACCCTCACGGGTCGTGACGAAGCTCAGGTCAAACTGGTTGAAACGTACGCGAAACAAGCTGGGCTCTGGGCGGATGCTCTGAAGGGTGCTGAGTACGAGCGCACGTTGCGCTTTGATCTCTCTACTGTAGTTCGCAATATTGCTGGTCCCTCCAATCCCCACAAGCGCGTTCCAACCTTAGACCTTAAAGCGGCAGGAATTGCCGGCAAGGTTGAAAACGAGCCTGGACGCATGCCCGATGGCGCCGTCATTATCGCTGCCATCACAAGCTGCACAAACACGAGCAATCCACGCAACGTGATCGCAGCGGGATTGCTTGCACGCAATGCGAATGCTCGTGGACTGAAGCGCAAGCCTTGGGTCAAAAGCTCTTTGGCGCCCGGATCAAAAACAGTCGAGCTCTATCTACAAGACGCCAAGCTACTTCCAGAGCTTGAGAAGCTAGGCTTCGGTATCGTCGCATTCGCCTGTACGACGTGTAACGGCATGAGCGGCGCACTTGATCCAGTGATACAACAAGAAATCATCGATCGTGACCTCTACGCAACCGCGGTGTTGTCCGGCAATCGTAACTTTGATGGTCGTATTCACCCCTACGCCAAGCAAGCGTTTCTCGCCTCGCCCCCACTCGTCGTTGCGTACGCTATTGCAGGTACGACTCGTTTTGATATTGAAAAAGACGTCCTCGGCATCGACCAACAGGGCAAACCTGTGATGCTCAAAGACATTTGGCCATCCGACGAAGAGATTGACGCAATCGTCGCATCGAGTGTGAAGCCTGCGCAGTTCCGTAAAGTCTATGAGCCCATGTTCGCGGCGAGCGTCGATACCGGCGAGAAGCTAAGTCCTCTGTACGACTGGCGCCCACAAAGCACATACATTCGTCGCCCACCCTATTGGGAGGGCGCGTTAGCGGGTGAACGTACACTCAAAGGTATGCGCCCCCTCGCCTTGCTCGGCGATAACATCACGACCGATCACCTATCACCCTCAAACGCCATCATGATGGATAGCGCTGCCGGTGAGTATCTGCATAAGATGGGCCTTCCTGAAGAGGACTTTAACTCTTATGCCACGCACCGCGGGGATCACCTCACCGCCCAACGTGCAACGTTCGCAAATCCAAAGCTGATCAACGAGATGGCCTTGGAGAACGGTAAGGTCAAGCAAGGCTCCTTGGCACGTATCGAACCAGAGGGCAAAGTGACACGCATGTGGGAAGCCATCGAAACCTACATGGAGCGCAAACAACCACTCATCATCGTCGCAGGTGCAGACTACGGCCAAGGCTCGTCCCGCGACTGGGCTGCCAAAGGAGTTCGCCTCGCTGGAGTGGAAGCAATTGTGGCCGAAGGCTTTGAACGCATTCATCGCACAAACCTGGTCGGTATGGGTGTGTTGCCGCTCGAGTTCAAACCTGGCGTCAATCGAAAGACTCTCGCCCTCGACGGCACCGAAATCTATGACGTTGTTGGTCAGCGTGTGCCGCGCGCGACGCTAACGCTAGTCATCACGCGAAAGAATGGTGAGCGCATCGAGGTTCCCGTGACTTGCCGTCTCGATACAGCCGAAGAAGTCTCAATTTACGAAGCGGGCGGTGTATTACAACGCTTCGCACAGGACTTTCTTGAGTCCACGGCTGCCGCTTGAGCAAGTCGCACACAAATTTTCAGGATTGAACAATATGGCGCACGCCCCACAAATAAAAGTTCCAGCAACCTACATGCGCGGCGGTACGAGTAAAGGCGTTTTTTTCCGCTTGCAAGATCTGCCCAAAGACGCACAAGTTCCTGGCGCTGCACGTGATGCATTTTTAATGCGAGTGATCGGCAGTCCAGATCCTTACGGCAAGCAAACGGACGGGATGGGCGCAGCCACATCAAGTACAAGCAAGACAGTCATTCTGTCAAAAAGCACCCGACCTGATCACGACATCGATTATCTATTTGGTCAAGTCTCAATCGACAAGCCGTTCATCGACTGGAGTGGAAACTGCGGAAACCTCTCGTCAGCGGTCGGACCATTCGCGATCAGTAATGGCTTGATTGATGCAAGTCGCATCCCTCAAAACGGTATCGCGACAGTACGTGTTTGGCAGGCCAACATTGGCAAAACCATCATCGCTCATGTGCCAATCACAAACGGGGCCGTTCAAGAGACCGGTGACTTCGAACTAGACGGCGTGACCTTCCCTGCGGCAGAAGTACAACTCGAGTTCATGGATCCCGCCGCCGAAGAGGAAGGCGCAGGCGGCTCCATGTTCCCGACGGGTAATTTGATCGATGATCTTGAGGTCCCCGGCGTTGGAACGCTGAAGGCGACAATGATCAATGCGGGTATTCCAACTATTTTCGTGGATGCCGCCGCGGTCGGTTGCACTGGGACTGAGTTACAAGATGACATCAATGGCGACCCAGAAAAGCTCGCCATGTTCGAAAAAATCCGTGCGTATGGCTCGTTGCGTATGGGCTTGATTAAAAACCTCGAGGAAGCAACCAAACGCCAACACACACCAAAGGTTGCATTCGTTGCGAAGCCGGCCGACTATGTGTCCTCAAGCGGCAAACCAGTTGCGGCGAGCGATATCAACGTATTGGTGCGTGCACTCTCGATGGGTAAGCTACATCACGCCATGATGGGTACGGTTGCCGTATCGATCAGCGCAGCTGCAGCGATTCCCGGCACAACGGTCAACTTGGCTGCGGGCGGTGGTAAACGCGACGCTGTTCGCTTTGGCCACCCTTCGGGCTCGCTACGCGTTGGAGCCGAAGCGGCACTGATCGACGGCGAATGGAAAGTAACCAAAGCCATCATGAGCCGCAGTGCACGTGTACTCATGGAAGGCTGGGTACGGGTACCTCCATATGTCTGAACACATTGCTCTCATCCTAACCTTTAGCTTTAGTCTCTTTATCACGTGCAGCCTTGTGTTCGTGATATCGGGCGCTTACTTGCTTTTGTTCAAAATCAAACAAGCAAATCAGCTGTTCAAGCATCCCTATCTACGCGAAAAAAACTTTAACCAATTCACGATCGGCATTCGCCTGACAATCACCTTGGATTATTTTCTACGGACGATGTTTTCGCGTACAAACTTGTGGTTCGCGAGAAATGCGAATCAATTGCTCTCTCACGCAGATCCCAAGGAAATTCCCATGAGCGTTCGTTGGCCTATCGTAGGCTTCTGGGGTAGCAGCATGATCGGACTCGTTGCCATGGTGACGCTCTGGGCATCGCTTATATTGGGCTCCAAATAATGCACAACATCCAACACGACGCGGCGGCAAACCGCTTTTTCTTAATTGTCGAAGGTCACCGCTGCGTACTCGACTATGTTCTGAATAACGGCAACATGACCATTACACATACCGGCGTGCCAGAGGTACTCGGTGGGCGTGGCCTAGCTGGCGAGATCACGCGATTTGCCCTGGAATACGCCAAGCAGCACAACTTGAAAGTCGTTCCACGTTGTAGCTACGCGGCGGTTTACATCCAGCGCCACCCGGAATATGCTGGTCTGGTGGCCTGAGACAGTCATTGGCTCACAAGGCTAAATATTATTTTAGCCTTGAGTCTTATATAAGATATAAGACACTTGCCCGTCCAATCACTTCACTCTACAATCCAATCTACCGATTTCTCTCACCTGAAAGGCGCTCCCATGCTCCAAGCCTACCGCCAACACGTTGCCGAACGCGCAGCCCTCGGCATTCCTCCCCTTCCCCTGTCAGCACAACAGACGGCAGATCTAATTGCCTTGTTGCAGTCGCCCCCAGCCGGTGAGGGCGACACGCTCGTTGAGCTCATTACGCATCGTGTTCCAGCAGGCGTCGACGATGCGGCAAAAGTAAAAGCCGCCTATCTTGCCGCCGTTGCAAGCGGCAAAGAAAAGTGCACACTCATCTCGCGTGCCAAAGCAACGGAACTTCTAGGCACCATGCTCGGTGGCTACAACATTGGGCCGATGGTTGAGTTGCTGGACGACGCCGAAGTAGGCAAGATCGCGGCCGATGGCCTGAAGAAAACACTGCTCATGTTTGATGCATTCCATGACGTTAAAGAAAAGGCAGCCAAAGGTAATGCAAACGCGAAGGCTGTGATGCAGAGCTGGGCTGACGGCGAATGGTTCACCAGCCGCCCAGAGGTTCCAAAGAGCCTGACCGTCACAATTTTCAAAGTCACTGGCGAAACCAACACCGACGATCTCTCTCCCGCTCCCGATGCATGGAGCCGTCCAGACATCCCCTTGCATGCGTTGGCGATGCTCAAAAACCCACGTCCAGGGATTGAGCCACAAGAGCCCGGCAAGATTGGTCCGATCAAATTCATTAACGACCTGAAGAAAAAAGGCCACCTCGTCGCTTATGTTGGCGACGTCGTTGGAACGGGCTCGTCACGCAAATCGGCAACCAACTCCGTTCTTTGGTTTACCGGCGAGGACATTCCTTTCGTGCCAAACAAGCGCTTCGGTGGTGTTTGCCTAGGGAATAAGATTGCTCCGATCTTCTACAACACAATGGAAGATGCTGGCGCACTGCCAATCGAGCTCGATGTTTCGAACATGAACATGGGTGACGTGGTTGAGTTGCGCCCCTACGAAGGTCAAGCACTGAAAGACGGCAAAGTTATCGCCAAGTTTGAAGTTAAATCAGAAGTGCTGTTTGACGAAGTTCGCGCTGGTGGACGTATTCCTTTGATCGTCGGTCGTGGCCTCACCGGCAAGGCGCGTGAGGCACTCGGTTTGCCACCCTCAACGCTGTTCCGTTTACCGGCCAACCCTGCAACAAGCAAAAAAGGGTTCACACTCGCGCAGAAAATGGTCGGTCGAGCATGTGGTCTTCCAGAAGGCCAAGGCGTGCGTCCGGGCGCATACTGCGAACCAAAGATGACATCCGTTGGCAGCCAAGACACCACCGGCCCAATGACACGCGACGAACTCAAAGACCTCGCTTGTTTGGGCTTCTCCGCAGATCTAGTGATGCAGTCGTTCTGTCACACAGCGGCATACCCAAAACCCGTGGATGTCAAAACACAACATACCCTGCCCCAGTTCATGAGCAACCGTGGCGGTATTTCGCTGCGCCCAGGCGATGGCGTGATTCACTCATGGCTCAACCGCATGCTCTTGCCTGATACGGTTGGTACAGGCGGCGACTCACACACACGCTTCCCTATCGGCATCAGCTTCCCCGCAGGCTCAGGTCTCGTCGCTTTCGCAGCGGCAACTGGTGTGATGCCTCTGGACATGCCCGAGTCGGTATTGGTTCGCTTCAAAGGGAAAATGCAACCAGGCGTCACATTGCGTGACTTGGTTAGCGCTATTCCTTTGTACGCCATCAAAGCTGGCTTACTCACTGTCGAAAAGCAAAACAAGAAAAACATTTTCTCGGGCCGCATTCTCGAAATTGAAGGCTTGCCAGATCTCAAGGCTGAACAAGCATTTGAATTGTCAGACGCATCTGCCGAGCGTTCCGCTGCCGGCTGTACGGTTCGTTTGAACAAAGAGCCCGTCATTGAGTACATCAACAGCAACATCGTCATGTTGAAGTGGATGATTGCGAACGGCTATGAGGACGAGCGCAGCATCCGTCGCCGTATCGAAGCCATGGAAGCTTGGTTGGCCAATCCCCAGCTGCTCCAACCTGACGCTGATGCAGAATACGCAGCCGTGATCGAAATCGACCTTGCGGATATCCATGAACCAATCGTTGCATGCCCGAACGATCCTGACGACGTGAAGTTCTTGTCAGAAGTTGCCGGCGCCAAGATTGACGAAGTGTTTATTGGTAGCTGCATGACGAACATCGGTCACTTCCGCGCCGCTTCGAAACTGCTCGAGGGCAAGCGCGATATGCCTGTTAAGTTGTGGATTGCACCTCCCACAAAGATGGATGCAACTCAATTGACCGAAGAAGGCCACTACGGAGTGTTTGGTGTTGCCGGTGCGCGCACCGAAATGCCAGGATGTTCGCTGTGCATGGGTAACCAAGCGCAAGTGCGTGAAGGTGCGACCGTGATGTCGACCAGCACACGTAACTTCCCGAACCGTTTAGGTAAAAACACCAACGTTTACTTGGGTTCAGCCGAGTTGGCCGCTATTTGCTCGAAGCTCGGTCGCATCCCGACCAAGGAAGAGTACATGGCCGACATGGGCGTGATCAAAGAAAGCAGCAAGGATATCTACAAGTATCTGAACTTTGATCAAATTCCTGACTACAAGGATGTTGCCGACGCAGTCTAACCACTGTCGAAAGCGCAACCATTGCACCCGTCTTGTGCGTCATGCACCTGACGGGTGTTTTTTGTTCAGTACACTAGCATTCTTTTTGCTTGGTCTTTCCCGATATGGCTCGCGCCCGTTCCACCCCTACTGCAACACGCCTGAACCGTGACGCATCGCGTCTGGTCTCCCTGGCGCTTGCCCTGCATAGCTCCGGCAGCCGTGTAGAGGATCAATACTGGGAGAGCGAACTTGGCGCCCTATTGACCAAGCTCATGCGCACAAGCAATGACGCAACGATCGACTCCGCACTCGATCATTTGTCAAAAATAAACCTTGGCGGCTACGAGGTATTGATCGAACAGGCAGAAACACTGTCTGAGTCGTGTGTGATTGAAAAAGACGGGGCGCGCTACGATGTCTTACTTATCGTCGCACCCACCGTTGCCTGGACACGTTACAGCATTCCTGCCTGCGATATCTCAGACAGCATGCTTACTGAACTGCAACGGCATTTACAGTCCCACGTGCTGGCCGCTAACACCCAACTGGCAATCTTGCCTAGGCTCGCGAGCCTGGATCAAATGCCGCGCAGCTTTTGTGAAACCTGGGAATGGTTACTCAAACTCGGTGCTCATGCCCTTGGACTGCCTGGCGCACTACCCAAGTTAAATGTCGAGCCAGATGGCTTTAACATGCTCGCGGATACACGTTATCTGGTCGCTGCTGTCGCGATTCCTGAGGGCCAGCCTCTCTTCCGATGGCAGGAAGAGCCGGGATCTCTTGGGGATGGACGCGTGCAGTGTCTTGAAAACTGGGGGCGTGCCACTCAACCCCTATTTGCAGAACTCCTGGCTGGCTGTGGCTTTGAGATACTCGTACCAGACGCGTACTACGTGAGTAATCGTGAAGCGGACCGGCGCGTACGTCCACTCTCCGTGAAGGCAGCGGTGTCTTGGCTAGGCTCAGCGCTTAAGATCGAACCAAGCCAATTGCGAGCTGTCGTGGCAGGCTGTGGCGAACAACGGATTGACGAGTATCGCATCGGCTTCACACAAAAGAATCAGAATGAAGTGGTGTACGGTTGCCTTTGGCCTCTGTACGGCAAAGAGGAAGACCAACCCCTCATGGATAATGAACCAACACCGATCGACACGGTCGATGAAATCGCAGCCCTACTGAAAGAGTGTGGCGTTACCGATATTCGTCGCTTGCCTGGTACGCTTCCACCTGACTTTTGTGAAGACTGTGGCGCGCCTCACTTCCCAAACCCGTCAGGTGAAATGGTTCACGCCGAACTACCTGAAGACGCCGATACGGCGCCTGCGCACTTTCACTAGCAATGCGCGCGGATATTTTCTGCCGCGTCGTTGATAACTACGGTGATATTGGCGTCACTTGGCGTCTTTCACGCCAACTGCAGCGTGAATTCGGTTGGTCCATTCGACTATGGGTCGACGCGCTAGATAGCTTTAAAAAGCTGGATCCACGTGTAGATCTCACCTGTAGCTCGCAAATAATCGACAACATTGAGGTTGTGCACTGGTCGAATCCTGTGGCCGATCTCATGCCCCATCCCATCGTGATCGCTAGTTTCTCGTGTGATCTCCCACCGAAATTTCAAGCACGGATGACCTCCGGCAAAACGCTCTGGATCAACCTCGAGTATCTCAGTGCCGAGGGGTGGGTCGAAAGCTGCCATGCGCTCCCCTCCCTGCGCTCAGACGGCCTACATGCGAATTTCTTTTTCCCAGGCTTTACAGCGCAGACCGGTGGTTTGATCAAAGAGTCAGGACTACTCGCCGCGCGCGACGCCTGGCAATCAGATCGCGCTAGACAAGTTCAATGGGTGAAATCGCTCGGCGTCCCCGCCGAAGGCTTACAGGCGTGGTTATCCGGCCGACTGATCTCAGCCTTCTGCTACCCACAGGCGCCTCTACAGGCGCTCGTGGCCCAACTGACTAGCGACCCCACCCCAACCCTTTTGCTGCTGCCCCAGGGCATCGGGATAGACATCCCCGAGGGCCAACATGGCAATCTGCACATCACGCGAATACCCTTTACTTCGCAATCCGAATACGACCAAACCCTCTGGACGGCCGACTTCAACATTGTGCGCGGGGAGGACTCGTTTGTCCGGGCATTATGGGCGGCACGGCCATGCATTTGGCACATCTATCCACAGACTGAAGACACACACTTGATCAAACTAGACGCCTGGCTCGCACGCACGGCACTACCGGAATCGGCAAAATCTTGCATTCGGGATTGGAATCAAGTCGATCCAAGGCGCTCAAACGCGAGCCCTTTCGTGCCGCTCCTGAACCCTGCCGATTTACAAGCCTGGGCGCTGGAAGCCAAGCAAATTGCGGCAAATCTCGACAAAATCCATGATTTGGCATCTTCACTGGACCTTTTTTGCCGAGCAAAAAGCGGCCATTAGCCGCGCTGCACAGCAGTTCAGCCTCGAACAGGCTAGAATAGAGGGCTTTTTTACAAAACCGCTCCGGCAATCGAGTCCCGGAGACCCAAGTTACCGGAGTTTTAAGCATGAAAACCGCACAAGAGCTGCGCGTGGGCAACGTCGTGATGGTTGGCAAAGATGCCGTCGTCGTGCAGCGCGCCGAATACAGCAAATCAGGCCGCAACGCATCGGTCGTTAAACTCAAGTTCAAAAACCTTCTGACTGGTTCGGGCAGCGAAACCGTCTCGAAAGCCGACGAAAAATACGATGTTGTCGTTCTCGACCGCAAAGAGTGCACCTACTCATACTTTGCGGATCCTATGTATGTATTCATGGATGCTGATTTCAACCAATACGAAATTGAATCAGACAGCATGGGTGATGCACTCCACTACCTCGAAGAAGGCATGCCTGTCGAGGCAGTGTTCTATGAAGGCCGCGCGATCTCTGTTGAGTTACCTACGATGGTTGTGCGTGAAATCATCTACACAGAACCTGCTGTGCGCGGCGACACATCAGGCAAAGTCATGAAGCCTGCCAAGATCAATACCGGCTACGAACTGCCAGTCCCGCTCTTTTGCGCAATTGGTGACAAGATCGAAATCGATACACGCACTGGTGAATACCGTAGCCGCGTGATGTAAGAGTAGTCAGATGTAGAAAAAATAGCTCCCTAGGGAGCTATTTTTTTATATGTCGTGTTTTTTGTTCTAGATCGGCGAGCCAAGCGATGGCATAACTGCGCTCGGTGCCGCACATTTCTACTGACGGCTGTAACCCGCCACAAAACAAAGGTCGCTCTGGCTTTCCGAATAAGGCGCACCGCAAATCAGCCATGAGCTGCACACAAGGAACACCTGCCGGCTTGCCGTTAGGCATACCAGGGATGGGACTCGTAATCGAGGGCGCAATACAACACGCACCACAGTCAGGACGGCAATTCACTGCAGTCGATCAGTATCTAGGAAGTCAGGAAGCGCCACCACAGCGATGCCCTCCTCGGCCAACGCCTCACGCTCTTGCGGCGTGGCAGTGCCTCGAATAGGTCGCTCTTCAGACTCACCCTCATGGATACGACGCGCCTCGTCCGCGAAGCGATCACCGACGTTTTCGGTTTTACTGACGAACTCTCGCATTTGCTGCATCAAGGCTGCTTGCAACTGCAAGAGTTGCGTCGACTCGTTTGAGACGGCAACAGCAGTCGAGGTCTGCGGCGTGGTCGATACTTGGGCCTCGGACACCGGCGGGGCATCGGAAAAATGACCCACATTCAGTCTAGGGGCAGACAGGCGTTTGGTAATCGTCGTGTCTTGACACATCGGACAGCTCACCAAGCCGCGAGCCTGCTGCGAGTCATAATCATCGTGCGAGCCGAACCAGCCTTCAAAAAGATGGCTGTTCGAGCACTGTAGATCGAAGACTTTTAATCCCATACAGTTAATTTTGAGGCGAAATCATAAAATTCAACTCCTTGAGTATACCGGAGCGCCCCACCAGCTTGCGCTAAGCCAGCATATCCAGTCGGGGAACCGCAGCGAGGAGTTCTCGCGTCACAGTGTGTGACGGCGTCTTGAGAACTTGTTGCGCATCGTCCAGCTCAACAAGTTTGCCCGCATCCATCACCGCAACACGATCCGCGAGATATTCCACCACGCCGAAGTTATGGGTGATGAATAAATACGCCATACCCGTTTCTCTCTGCAGATCCGTCAACAAGTCTAGAATCTGTGCTTGCACAGACACATCTAACGCCGAGGTAGGTTCGTCTAGGATCAAAACGATAGGTTCAACAGCTAGTGCACGCGCAATCGCAATTCGCTGTCGCTGTCCACCAGAAAACTCATGCGGATAACGATCAGACGCATCAGCTGGCAATCCCACGCGATCGAGAAGATATGCAATTCTTTTAGACTGCTCGACAC
>JACCDW010206686.1_pt1 | contig 11654 bp, 8 predicted proteins | sample 7449781 | NCBI WGS metagenome assembly JACCDW01 (sample SAMN15323449, study PRJNA562643) | freshwater metagenome | isolation source: river surface water | place: USA:Blue River Watershed | collected 2017-08-18
ATCTTCTATTTGAGATTTCACATCTTCTAGAACTAATCGTTCTCCAGTGACCACAAATGTATGGCTTTCACTCGGTAATAGATAGACCATTTGTGAATCAACTTGTGTGCCTAAGCCTACGAGTTCTGGTAGCAGAGAGAGTTCATGGAGATAGCTCTTAGCATGGACTTGAACGTGTAATGCTTCTCCTTTGAATTCTGATGTGACTTCTAGGCTGTGTTCAGGCGCTGTGTGTGCTGGTAAAAGAGTCGAGCGTCGACCGGCACGACATTCATCAGATGAGGCAACTATGAACCCTTCAAATTTGCCATCTCTAATCTCAGTAAAGATCTCAGCCATAGCAGTACGAGAAACTCCGTAAGCTGGAATGTTTACATTAAGAGTGTGAGTATTTGCAATCTTTCCTTCATGGGAAATTAGTTTGACATCCACTTTGCAATTCCATGGTTCGGCAAGGTCATTCAAAATAGTTACTTGAGCGCCTTGATCAACTCTGCCAACACAAATTGTGCGAGGACGATATGCGGCCTTCATCGCATGCCAAGCTAATTTTCGGAAGCCTGTGTAATCAAGGACTGCCCAACTAATGGCTGGCCACATATCGTTGAATTGCCACAAAATTGAACCTGAGCAAGTTTCGTAGAGGCTTCTAAAGTGCTTGAGGCCAATCTCAACGGCACGAGCTTGATCCAACGCGGCTGCGAAGTACCAGGCTGGTCCCTCAACAGGCGGGTTGGAAAACTCTCGCTTTAATCCATTAGCTATTTTTGTCATGCCGTCGAATGCTCTTTGGTGATAGGCAACTTCTGGAGTGCGTGAATCTAGAGTGGAACTTCCAATTGCTCTGGTCAACATCGACCACGAACCAGGTCCATTGAAACCAAATTCTGCCGCAAAAGAAGGTGAGTACTGCTCGTAACGTTCATATCCAAGTTCGTTCCAAACATCCCAAATATGATTCGTTCCAGAATCAAAATTCTTTACATCTTCAGAATGTGTCGCAATCGGTGATCCGGGAATATATGGTCTTGATTGATCTAAATCTGCCAAAATTCCTGGAATCGTCCTCCGATAAAAACTCTCACCCCATGGAGTGTCTTGTAATTGTTCTTTCCATCCCCAATATTGATATCCCTCAATACACTCATTTCCACCACACCAAATCACCAAACTTGCATGTGAGGATAACCTTCGCACATTTTCATCAACTTCTGCTGCGACCTCTTCAAACATCTCTGGAGTCTCTGGATAGGCAGCGCAGGCAAAAAGGAAGTCTTGCCACACTACGATTCCCTCTTCATCACATAGATCATAAAAATCATCGGATTCATATAGTCCGCCACCCCAAACTCGAATCCCATTAATGTTTACTTCCAACATGTCATTTATTCGCTGGCGATAGCGATCTTTCGTGACTCGGGTTGGGAAAGGATCATCAGGTATCCAGTTGGCGCCCCGAATCCATAATCTTTCGCCATTTACTTTGATTGCAAACATGTGTTTAGCATCTTTACCACTTATTGATTTGGAAATAAGAGAGGTATCGAGTTCAACCTTGCGAAATCCAATTCGCTTTTTTGTTTTTTCGATCAGGGATTGGTTGCTATCCAGCAGTTCAAAAGTAACGTTATACAGAGTCTGAGCACCACGACCTCGAGGTTGCCACAACTCCGCCTTCTTCACATCACGGATTGCTCGAATATGGGCGCTCAACAATGGTGTCGTTTCCTGAAAGAGAACTTGCCCTTCGGCATCTGCAACAGTAACTCTCGCTGACTTTTCTCGATAATTTCCGCCAATTCGAATCTGATAGTTAATTGAAGGGACTCCGCTCTCAACAGTCGTTGTTACAGCGACATCTTGAATATAGGAATCATCCCAACGCTGAATCTCAATCTTCTTCCAGATTCCAGATGAGACCGTGATGGGGCCCCAATCCCAACCATACGAACATGCCATCTTGCGCTGATAGTTATAAGGCATTTCATAGGGGCGAGCATAGAAATTTCCAACTTTTGCAATTTCATCTTCCGCATCCGTAAGTGGCGCCTTAAAGGTAACTCGTAGTTCTACATCGCCCTTGCTTAATTCATCAGTCACATCAATTCGATATGAGCGATGCATATTTTTAGATTTAAGTTTCAATACTCCATTAATGTAAATCTTGCAGATTGTGTCAAGACCATAAAAGACTAAAGTCTTATTTCCGGGACGAGTATCGTGTTTTAATTTTGTAAAATATTCGGTATCCGTTTTCCAAATCCAGAATTGATCCTGCTCTTTACCATCAATAGATATATCTTTAATTACTCCTGCCGCGATAAGGTCTGTATGGATACATCCAGGTACCGTCGCATCAATTTCGGTAGGAATTGGAAAAGGTTTTATAGCTCCAGGATCATTTCTCCAGGCATTGTGACCGTCTTTTACTGCGGCCACTTTCCACGCATCTGGACGAGGAGAGAGCTTTACCTTCCACTGAGACTGAAGCAGATCTGAATTGTTGAGGGTCATATCAGCGACCGAAGTCATCTTCTACGCGCTCAATATCATCTTCTCCAAAGTAAGTTCCCGTTTGCACTTCAACAAAGATGACATCGGTAGTTCCCACATTATGAATACGATGCAGGACGCCAATTGCAAATTGAACCGAGTCTCCAGGACCTACGCGTTTCACGGCACCGTCAATAGTGACGTCGGCTTGTCCCGCCACGATAAACCAGTGTTCGGCTCGCTTTTGGTGGCGTTGATATGAGAGACGCTTTCCTGGGTAGACCCAAATGCATTTAACTTTATGAGTCTCTGCTTCTTGAAGCACCTCGTAACGACCCCAAGGCCGTTCTGACTTCTCCAAAGACACTGATTACCTCTCTCTCGTTATTTTCTGCGAATTACTCTCATGCTTAGACAAGCACTGAATTTCCATCGAGAACGCCTAGCGCTGCTCCAATAAGACCTGCATCTCTGTGTAATTCAGCAGGACGTAAAATTATGTCGTTGAGAAATCCGGAATACCGTGATTCGTTTTTAACATGGCGTCGGAGTGGTTCCCAATATATCTCTCCAGCCTGGCTGACACCACCACCTACAACTACTGTGGTGATATCTAAATTTCCAAGTGTGTTAATTATGCCAATTGCTAAGGCGCGAGCGCCCTCATCGATAACAGATAGGGCAACTTTGTTACCTTTTCTTGCGTCAGCAGAAAGATCAACGAATGTTTCACCATTATTCCAGCCACGTGACTTAGCAATCGCAACCATTCTTGGCCCACTTGCATAAACTTCAACGCAGCCGTTTCTTCCACATGCACATAACTCTCCATCAAAATTAATGGTCTGATGGCCTATAAAACTCGCATTTCCTGTATCGCCTGTGAATACTTTGTTTTCAATTATTAATCCGCCACCAACTCCTGTCGAGACGACCATTCCCAACATATTGTCTGATCCTCGTCCGGCACCCAAAACATGTTCGGCATGAGCCAAGGCCATAGCATCACCATGAAGTACGACGTTATGACTTCCAGATAATTCTTTAAATTTCTGAACTATTGGATATCTACGCCATATAGGAATGTTGACCGGACTGATTGCGCCAATTTCAAGGTGCAGCGGTCCGGCAGAACCAATTCCTACTCCCAGCAAATCTCCGTTAAGCCCAGCGATTAATGGTCGAGTGCTCTCGGTGATGGATTCCCACAAACCTTCCGAGGTGGAGTTACCAATAATGAGTTCTTGTTTGTTATGCACAGCTAAATCTCGGTCCACGAGCGCGAGAGCAACCTTCGTAGCTCCGATATCGACTGCAAGCGCGACTTTAGCCATTTGCGGCGACTTTCTGTGTATGTCTGCTCTTTTCATATAACTCAAGTTTCATGACTTCAGTGATGTATTTAGTATCGGTGGGATTCTGAATTCGCTTCAATAAAACTTCTGCCGCTAGTCGTCCCAATCTCTGCGGGTCATGATCAAGTGATTTGATATCAAATAGTTCAGCGCTGGGGAAATCATCAAAGCTAACAACTTTGATGGCACTTTTCTCTTGATGGATGACTTCGCCAACTCCCATAGCAATGAGATCGTTTGTTGCAATGATTCCATCAATTCGCGAAGTGGAACCAAGAAGACTGTGCGTGGCTGCCTTTGCCTCATCAGTAGTGTGAATTCCAGTGACAATATGAATATCTTTTTGGTCGACACCTCTTGATAAGCACGCCCGCTTAAATCCTTCAATTCGCTCAGATGCCGTCCAGATATTAAGTGTGTCGGCAATAATTGCAATCTTCTGGCATTTCTCACGAAGCAGTTCATCAAGGCATACCGCGATTCCGCCTTGATTATCTACAAGAACAGTATCGGTATCTAAATACGCTGCAGGTCTGTCTACAAACACAAATGAGTAACCGCGTTTCCGCTCGACATGTAGATATGAATAATCTTCTCCGGAAGGAACTATCACGAGACCACGGACTCGTCGTTCTAGCAACGAATCAATAAGGGCTCTCTCGCGATCTGCATCATCACGCGCAGTTGCAATAATAAGATCTAGTCCGGCTTCAGATAATCTCTTTTCAGCACCAGCCGCTAAGCCCGCATAGAAAGGGTTTGCTAAATCGGAAATTACCATTCCGATGAGGTTGCTTAACGCTCCTCCTCGAAGTTCCCGAGCGATTCGATTTGAGCGATACCCAACCAACGAAGCCGCTTTACGTACCTTTTCTGCGGTGTCGGGAGCGACATTGACCGAATCGTTGAGGACGCGCGATGCGGTCTTAATGCTTACACCAGCAACGGCAGCGACATCGGCGAGGGTTGGGTGGGCAACAGTTTCAAAGGAATCGTTCACCACTGTCCTCACCCTACCTTCCGAATTGCTTTAAATGCCACGTCGCCAACAAAGGCTGGGATGACAAAGGAGATCTTTTGATTCTTGGAATTAAGGGTGTAGTTCTTGAGTATTCGCCCACTCTTGGTCTCCATCACGGTAACCACATAGACTCCGTCCATTTCAACAGGTATAGAAACTTTTCCACTTTTTACCTTTGGGTCAGGGAACTTAGTTTGTGGTGGTTTCTTTGTCTTTAAAGATTTAATGGCAGCTTCCAAGAGTAAGCGGGCCTTTGCACTTCGATCATAATCATTATGTCGAATCCATCCCAACACAACATTCTGATCCGTTAAAAGTAGAGTTGAGGTTGACTTAAAAGTTGAAACTTCAGAACTTTTCATCTCAACTGGATTTGTATCTTTAACTAAAAGAGAGAGTCCCTTTGTGAGATTCCAGAGATTAAGAGGATCTACATAAATATCCCACCACCAATACGAAGCTGGTGCACCAAATCCTACGAAAGTTGCAGCCCAATGTGCATTGTGCAAGTGAAGTCCATAAGGATCGGTAAAAGGATCTTCGGTCACGGTTCCTGAACCCATTTCGCCTACCAGAATTGGTTTGTTTGGAACCGCTTCACGCAGAGCTGAGGCTTGAGCCGCCAAAGTACGAATTGGATCTTTATCATCATAAACATGAGTTACTGCGTAATCCACAACGCTCCAGTCTTGAAGACTTGCGCCAGAACTCCATGATGTAGTTGTGAGAGTTTTATATGGATCCCACTTCTTTAACAATGAATCAGACCAACTAATCCATTCGGTAAGAACCTGCCCTGTGATTGGAGTGAAGTTCACTTCATTCCACCATTCCCAAGTAAAGAGAGCTGGTTCTCCTGCCCAGCGCGCCGTTATGTAGCGCAGGCGCTGCTCCCAAAACTTCCGTGCAACAGGGTTCGTTGCAAACTCTCCAGGATTTGCAATCGGACCGCCGTTTAATTCGTTATAAGGATTTGCAAACCATTCTGGATTTGTTGATTCACTAAAAGCGCCGTGGTTAATGAGAACAAGATCGATTCCAATTCCATATTTCGCACCGATTCGGAATACCTGATCTAGGGCCCATGCTCTATCGAGTCGCTTCGTGTAATCACCTAATCCCGTGTCATTCCACTCTATGCCGAGTGACCATGAAGCCATCCATACACGCGCAACATTGATTCCATTGGTCGAAGCGGCTTTGAACCAACGCTCGTATTTTGCAATCTCTTCATAACGACTTGCCCAGGCTATGTTGTAAGCAAATGGAATAAAGATGTTGCCACCCTGAACGAAATTTCGCCCTTCGATTCTAATAGGTTCTGGCGAAGTTTCTGATGCCGTGAAAGTAAAATCAGGAATCTGAATTGATTGACCATTTATCTTGGCACTCACTCTTATTTGAAAATCACCAATGGCCGTCGGCCGAAACTTCAATCGCCATTCAGGAGATCCAACTTTTCTATTCGATAGTTGGTTATAGGATGCCACGATTTCAAATCCCTGATACCAATACAGTGGGATGGAAAATACTTTTCCTCGAGGATCTGTAATCGTTGCAACAACATCCGCATACGTGGGATCAAATTCATTTTCAGAATCAGGTAAATTCAAAAGGGCAAGCTCTGTCGCAGCGTATTTGCCGCCTTTACTTCTTATCTCCCACGAAATTTCGGCGGCTTGAACATTGGGAGACATTCCTAGAAGTAACGTTCCGCTCAATACTCCAATAGCCATACTCTTCATCTCACTTCAATCCTGATAGTGCAATTCCGCGAATGAAATGTTTCTGAGTTAAGAAGAAGAGCAAAATTGTTGGAATTGAAGTAATCAGTGACGCGGCCATGATTACCCCTTGTGAGCCGATATTTCCTGCACCAGCATTTCTCAAGAATGCAAGAGCGACTGGCAGGTTAGCCATATCCTGCGTTTGCACAATAATGAGCGGCCATAAGAAGTTATTCCACTCGCCAATAGCGGTGAAAATCATCATGGCAACCAACGCGGGTTTAAGCAACGGGAGAACAATCCTCCAATAGATCGTGAATTCCCGTGCACCATCAATGCGTGCCGCCTCAATCAGCTCATCAGGGATACTGCTCAAGTATTGAACTAAAAAGAAGACGATGAACGCTTTCGGAAGCGCTGGAATGATGTAAGCCCAATATGTATTGAGCCAACCCAAATCATCAACCAATAGAAATCCCGGAATGAGGCCTACCTGCCAGGGAATCATCATTGATCCGATAATCGTGAGATAAATTGCGCGCTTCCCTCTGAAGCGATGCTTAGAGACTACATATGCGGCTAAAGAACCAATAAAAAGAGTTAGCAAAGTAATGCTGATATTCACGAAAACGCTATTGAACATGAATCTGAAAAAGCCAAACTTAATATCTGGATATCTTTGAAACAGACCTTGAATAACATCCTGTTTGAACTGCATGGGATCAAAGTTCTTATCGTAATAATTTCCACTAATCCAATTCTTAGGATACAAAGTTGGAGGAACTTCTTGAAGCTCTTTAACTGATTTGAAAGATGATGTAATCATCCAGTAATACGGCGCAATCATGACTACCGTCAATAGGTACAGTGGCATACGTCGCCATCTATTTTTGCTCCGCTTTTCAAATGGATTAGTGAAATTTCCACCTCGATCCATAGCTTTATCGAGAGCTTTTTGTTGCTTCTTTGTTAATTCAACGGCGCTCATCGCAAGTCTTCCAATGAACGAGTCAGCTTCAAATTAATCATGCTTATGGCAAAGATAATCCCGAAAAGAATCCACGCAATAGCAGAGGCATAACCCAAGCGGAACTTGTTAAAGCCCATGTCATAGAGGTAAGGCACGATCATCAACGCCATATCTTTAAATCCACCAATTGATCCAACGGAGGTGGGGAATAACAAGTAAACGCCTTCGAATATTTGGAAAGCCCCTATGGTGCCGGTGATTCCAACATAAACCATCACGGGACGTAATAAAGGCAGCGTGATGTAACGGAATCGTTCACGTGGCCCCGCACCATCAATTACTGCCGCTTCGTAATACATAGCTGGAATCGAGTTAAGTCCAGCCAAGAAGAGCACCATTCCAAAACCTGCTCCACCCCACATGGCCATAAATATCAAAATGGGTATCGCAAGAGATGGTGTTGCAAGCCATTCCACCCTTGGTAAACCAACAAAACTAAAGAGCGCATTAAGCAACCCAATGTCGTCGCCACGGAATACCCAGCCCCAAACTAAGACAATTGCGATGCCTGATGTCACTGATGGCAAAAAGAAAATAACGCGAAGAATGCGATTTGAACGAGTGTCTTCTTGAAGCGCGAGCGCCAAGGTTAATGAGGCAATCATTCCCATTATGACGGAGCCAACGACATACAGGGTTGTGTTCAACAGGGCCTTATGGAATCGCGAATCATCCATAATCAGATACTGATAATTGCCAAAACCAACTGAACCGCAAGGAGATTGTTCAGGATTGCATATTGCGTTGTAACGCATGAAAGACAATCTCAAACTTGCGAGAACAGGATAAATTGCAAAGACAATAAATAGCAGCGCAAAGGGCGCTAGCATCAAATAGGTTGACAGACCCGCTTCACTATATTTACGAAAACCTGTGCGTTTACTAGGGGCGTACTTCTTAGAGTCCGCAAAGATTTGTGAACTCATCATTCCGCCATTCTCTATAGAAATAAAACCGGAGATTATTTTATGAAAGAGATGGAGGGGCGTTAACCCCTCCATCAACTTTTCTAGCGATTCCCCTCGAGAATTCGCTGATCACACATGTGTGTGAAATCTAAGGAGATTAAGCCTTAGCTTTCATCGCTGCTGCAGCATCATTGAGAGCCTGCTGAGCGGTAGAAGTTCCAAATAGGTACTTCTGAAGTGCGTTTGTTACATCGTTTTGAGCATCTTCCCAACCATTGCAGTTTGGTGGACCTTGAGCATCAGCTAGCTGGCTCTTGATGGTGGCCAATACATCTGCAGGGTATGAGGAGATGGTGTCAGCAAACTTCGATACAGGTGAAAGGAAGATTGCATTCTGTGCTGCACCAACAACGTTCATAGCCTTAACAACGTCTTCTTGGTAGAGCGACATGATGAACTTACCTGCAAGGATTTGCTTAGTACGTGGGATGTAATTCATTACTGAAATTCCACGACCGCCGATGAAGGCAACGCTCTTTGAGCCTGGAGCAGCTGGTACTGGTGCTGCGGTCCAGTTCTTGTAATCCTTGTAGTAGGTGTAATAAGAGCTGGCCTGGAAGTTTCCAGAGAAGCCAATTCCGTAGTTACCCTTTTGAATGTTGTCATTCATAGACCAATCAGCAACACCTGGCTTCAGCGCACCATAATCAGTGTAAAGCTTCTTGTATTGCTCAAGAGCAGCTACACCCTTTGCATTATTGATTGATACTTTGCACTTTGAGTCATAAAGTGATCCGCCCATGGAATATAGCCATGAGAAGAATCCGAGCCAATCACCGTTACCCCATTCGTTGTAAACAGGAACTTTGACTCCAGCGGATTTCAGTTTTGCTGCAGCAGCATTGAAATCTGCAACAGTCTTTGGTGCTGCAGTTACGCCTGCCTTGGACAATGTTGTCTTGTCATAGAACATCATCATCAAAGTTAGGTCGTAAGGAACTGCGTACACCTTGCTGCTCTTGTATCCAACAAGTGCTTTGAAGATTTGTGGTGCAACAAGTGGTTGCACTTTGCTTACAACAGAGAGGGCACGAAGATCTGCGAGTGCTCCCTTATTTCCTGCTGAGATACCCCATGAAAGACCTCCAGTGAAAATATCTGGACCTTTCTGGGCTGCTGCAGCAGCTAATACTTTGGCAAAACCATCGCCCCATGAAATTGCTTCAACTTTCACAGTGACATTTGGGTTCTTCGCCATGAAGAGTTTGCCTGCTTCTGCCAAGACGGCTGCATCCGCATCGCCACCGGTCGCCCAGATGGTCAATGTCTGCTTCGCCGCAGCGTTAGCTGGGACGCTAATAAGCGCGCTAGCTACCATGGCAACAGCAACTGCTATTGCTCCTAAACGCTTCACCTAGTTACTCCTTACATAGACACGCAAGCGCCTATCGCTGCGCTGGCAGAGAGAATTCCGCCTCATGACAGCGTTGTCAAGGCACTTAGCCGAACTTTCTCTATAACGATTTCCCTGTCTGATTGGACATTTTCCGCATAGAAGCGGGGCCGGCTACTTAACCGTTGTGGTTAGAGTGACAACGTCGGACTCGTTAAGGCTGAAGGTCAGTGCCAGCTCGTCATCTTTCGGGGCGGGGCAGACGATTGCCCAAAGAAATTCAACACTTTCGCCAGGCTTAATGACTGGGTTTTCTGGCAATCCTTTGACGCCTGAATCGAATTCAAAGACATCGATACATGAAGATGAGAGATCACTGGCAAACGACGATTCGATTATTGCAAAATAGCTAATGTCAAAGTCTGCACTACTGTTATTAGTGAATTTCACAGTCATGATCTGGGGTCTTCCCTCTACTCCGAGCGCAGCAGGATCTTTTGGTTTCCACTCTGATGGTTCAGAGATATTGATGATGTTTCCATCAGCCAAAGTAATGTCGGAGCCAAAGCCTCCTTCAACTTCATTTACTTCTTCTTCTTTTTCTTTCTCGGCAATTGCAAGAGCAGACGTTGAATCATTGTCCATTGGAACTTTTGGGCCCGCACTGAAATAAGCGATAGAAACAATGCTCGCCAGTACGAGAGGAACGATAATTTTCTTGCGATCCATGATGGGTGAGTTTTGTTGCTTGCTAAAACAATGTCAAGCAGACCTTTCTTGTCCGATAAGACAAAGCTAGGAAACGCGACTTTCCAGCATCAGGTCCAGGAGGCCTCTATCAATATTGAGCCCTTCAAAGTTCTCATACTTCACACCTGGGCGATTATGGTTTGCGATACCAAAATTCCCATCAAACTCCCAAAGGGAGTAGCCCCAGCCCGAAGTCTTGTAAATATCGAAAAGGTCTCTAAACCAACGTAGCGCTACATCATTGTCGGTGTACTTATAACAACCAAATTCACCAATATGCACGGGGCGACCCTTTGACTGAACATCCCGCCATGGGGCATAGAAATCCCAAAGCGCTTCTCGGTCCCACCATTGACCGTTGTATTCACATGGATAAGTCGGGACCGGCATGCCTTTGCTTCCATCCCACCACTCAGCCTTGTAATGAGAGACCAACATGGGCTGATAGCCACGACCACTATGAACCACATTTAAATCCGCTAATTCAGGCATAGCTAGATGCCCTCCTGCTAACCCATTAATCACAACAATCCGATCAGGATCAATTTCATGTATTGCGTTCGTGATTCGGCGAATGACCTTTTCATGTATATCTCGAGTAAATCCGCGCTGTCCGATATCAGGCGGCTCATTCACTAAGTCAAAACTCATCTCATCTTTGTACTTACCTTTGTACTTCATTGCGAGTGTAGTCCAAAGAATCTCAAATGCTTGTTGTGGAAGTTCATCCATCCAAAGATTGGTTGATTCTTTCTCCCACCCATTAATACAGTAACCAGGAGCGCGATGCAGATTTACGCTTATGTGTATTCCTCGAGAGATTGATTCTTGAACATATCCCTCCAAAACCGATAAAAAACTTTCCAGTGGATCTTTGCTTATATCGGGCATCCAATAGCGATAATCGAGAGGTAAACGTAGAAAATTAAAATCGTATTTCGCCATAAAGTCCAACATGCGAGTGTCAGCAGGTTTAG
>JACCDW010460673.1_pt1 | contig 11654 bp, 11 predicted proteins | sample 7449781 | NCBI WGS metagenome assembly JACCDW01 (sample SAMN15323449, study PRJNA562643) | freshwater metagenome | isolation source: river surface water | place: USA:Blue River Watershed | collected 2017-08-18
CCTTCTTCTTCGGAGCATCGCCCCACCTCCACAGCCTGCCGCGGTACACAGTCCCGGCGGCGATGTGTTGGCACACGGACTTGTGACACCCGTGGATGAGATCGCAGGCTTCGGACATCGTGTTGAAAGTCCGCACCACTTGTCCCGTGTTGCGGTCCACCTGCTCCACCTTGCGATTGCTGGTCCGCACGCGCACCGCCACCGGCAGTGGGCCATCGTAGGCCGCGCGTGCGGCTTCCGGGACGGAATCGTACCAGGCCCAGCGGTAACCGCCGCTAACGCTTTTGCGGGTGATTGCCAGCGAAATGCTGGAGGCCTGGCGCACGCTCGCGGCGGCCGCGGCATCCTTCTGCGATGCGTGCACGGTGATGATGGCGAGCGTGGCGGGGTCCAGCTGTGCGACGCGGGCATTTTCGGGCGCCTTGTGACCCGCGCCCGGCTCTTCCGTCGGAGGCAGCGGGGGAATGTCATCGGGGTAGCGGCTGCGCTCCACCATCTGCCAGCGGTAGCCCTCGAGGATGTAGTTACCTTGAACTGCGGCCCGAATGTGGTAGTCGTACTTCTTGCCTTCCAACGACGCCGCGGCGTCCCGCGCGCTATCAAACGTCCGCAGCAGCCGGGGCGGCTCGGTGGGCTCGTACTGGAGCACGATGCGGCCACGGGAGACTCCGCCCTGCGTGCTGTTGGTGGCTGGAGTTGTTACCGGTGCGGATGTGGAGGCGGGTGACGGTTTCCATGCGAGGGTTGGGTCCATGTCCTTGGCCAGTAAAGCCATCATCAGCTGCATGCGCGCAATTTCCAACTCCTTGTCTTTTTCGGTGTTCGCCATCATGGTGGTATGATTGTGCAATCACATGTTGTCTTTATGTACTCATGGTGCAACCGTCTATATGGGAGTACATAAAAGCACTCATGCTACAGTCGAATATCGATGTCACATTTCACCTGCAACCTGGACGATTTTGAAACAGCATCAAAGAAGGGCAATCTTGCGAGGTTCGTTCAAAGCAATTTCAAAGAGGGAATCCATTTTGTACGACACAATGATAGACGACATGAAAAACAATGGGGTGGACAAAACCGCATTACGTACATGCTCAGTCCGGAGGCATTCGACCTGGTGAAATCGACGTACAACATGAAACACAAATACATCACCAGGGTCAACGACACGAAATGCGTGAACCTCCTGATGACGCTGGAAACGCAGACCGTCGGATTCATAGCCGAGTGTTTCAAAGGCGTCAAGAGCGTCGTCCGCCAGAAGCGCTTTGCCAGCTACTACGTGGATTTGTTCATCGAGGAGGACGGCATCGTCGTCGAATGTGACGAGCACGGACACAAACACCGTGACCAGGATTACGAGGACAGTCGCGAGCGGTATTTGACAAAGGAATGTGGGCTGCGATTGATACGGTTCGATCCAAACCATGAGTCGTTCGAATTGTGCCACGTGATGAACGCCATCATGAGGATGATGTTTGACGCGACGAAATCCGACCGAATCGTAAGATTCCCCGCGTCCGTCCGGCCGGGCCCGCCGTAATTTTTTTTCTCGGTAGAATGTATATCTCCAACTAATCGACCATGGGTGGCGGTCTGATGCAGCTCGTCGCGTACGGTGCCCAGGATGTCTACCTGACCGGCAACCCCCAGATCACTTTCTTCAAGGTGGTGTACCGCCGCCACACCAACTTCTCCATGGAGGCCATCCAGCAGACCTTCAACGGCTCCGCTGACTTCGGCAAGAAGGTGACCTGCACCATCAGCCGCAACGGTGACCTCATCAACCGCGTGTACCTGCAGGTGGACCTGCCCGACGTGGAGGTGCGCGGCACCCTGTCCAGCGCCCCCAGCACGGGCACCAACGTGGCCACCGGCAAGGTTGCCTTCCGTTGGCTGAACTGGCTGGGCCACATCCTGATCAAGAACGTGGAGATCGAGATCGGTGGCCAGAAGATCGACAAGCACTACGGCGAGTGGCTGCACATCTGGAACGAGCTGACCCAGACCGCCGGCCACCAGCTGGGCTACGCCAACATGGTGGGCAACACCCCCGGCCTGACCAACGTGACCGTGTCCGCCACCTCCGGCGACCCCCTGACGGTGAAGGGCCAGACCCTGTTCATCCCCCTGCAGTTCTGGTTCTGCCGCAACGCCGGCCTGGCTCTGCCCCTGATCGCGCTGCAGTACCACGAGGTGCGCATCAACCTGGAGCTGCGCGACGCCGTGGACTGCTACTGGGCTGCGGAGGAGTACACCGCCGACGCCAGCAACAGCGCCGCGGTGAAGACCTGGACCGAGAAGCCCTCTCTGGTGAGCGTGCCCCAGGGCAGGCTGAACGCCAGCCTGTACGTCGATTACGTATATTTGGACACAGACGAGCGCCGTCGCTTTGCCCAGGTGCCCCACGAGTACCTTATCGAGCAGCTGCAGTTCACCGGTGACGAGAGCACCAGCAACACCAACAACAAGGTGAAGCTCAACTTTAACCACCCCACGAAAGAATTGATTTGGGTTACACAGCCCGATGTCTTCACGGAGAGCGGCATGCCCGGAGGCAAGCAGTGGTTCAACTGGACCGACGCTGCCGACCCGACCTACGGCACCTACGCACCCATGGCGACCGCCTCCTCCGCCTGGAGCAGCGGCGCGCCCCTGGCCAACCCCGACGGCACCTCCACCAACGCCGCCGGCACCATGCCCGGCGTGGCGGCCGGTGGCGCCTCCCTGGTGCACATCCCCGTGTCCTTCGAGGCCGGCGACAACCCCACCGCCATCGCCAAGCTGCTGCTCAACGGCCACGACCGCTTCTCCGAGCGCCCCGGCCGCTACTTCAACCTGGTGCAGCCCTTCCAGCACCACGAGAACGTGCCCAGCTGCGGTATCAACGTGTACAGCTTCGGCCTCAAGCCCGAGGAGCACCAGCCCTCCGGCACCTGCAACATGTCCCGCATCGACAACGCCACTCTGCAGCTGACCCTCACCAACAGGACCGTCCACAACCGCACCGCCAAGGTCAAGGTGTTCGCCGTGTCCTACAATGTGCTGCGTATTCAGAGCGGCATGGGGGGCTTGGCATACTCAAACTAAGTTCACTAAATTACACTCTCCCATCTGATTACATATTGCATGAGCCGCAAGAACGACGGAGATCCAAAATCAGCTCGCTGACAGCACCATGCGACAAACTCTGACTGTTGTATTCGGCCAGAGTCGCATAACGCCAACGACGACCACAGCATAGTCTGCTCCCAATGGCCTGCGATATAGCGGACGGTGACAGTCCCAATAACGTGGCTGCTCGTGTCACTGACGGGAACAACATGCACACACTCGCGTCTCTGTTCAGGACCGCTACGGGTTTGCTCGCTCCGGAGAAATCGCTAAGCGTCAGCGTGGAGGTGCGCGCGTCGATGCGCGCCATGTGGCCCAGGAACGCCTCGAGGGTCGAGTCTTTCTTCATGTGGATGCACTGCACACAGCACGGGCGGCAGTTGGATGTTACGTACTCCCCCGTCGAGTCGATGCGGTCGATGCCCAATGCTGGCGCGCGTCCACACAGATGACACAATCCGGCGCAGAGGTCCAGCTCCTCATACGACGTCATTTTGTACGGCTTGTCGCCGACGGCAGGAGCTGCGACATCACCGCCGCTGCGCGGGCGCTCAGAGGTGAGCATGGTGGAAGCAGCGTCCCCGCGGAACGCCACCACGCGCCGCACTGCTGCGATGAACTCGTCCGTCGAATAGTAGCGTTTCATGACGTTGCACACGCCGCAGCACGGGACGGTGTTGGCCAGCGAGTATGGGCCGCCGGCATCGACCCGGTCCAGATAGTGGAGGTCGTCGCCGGTCACATGTTCGTATCCGCAGTAGTGACACGGCTCTGAGAAGCGAAGCGTCAAGCTGCGCTCCTCCTCGAGTCGTACGTGCTGCTCCCATTCATCACCGTGCTTGTGGCGAATGCATGCAAGCAGCGCCTTCCAGCGTCGTTCGGGCACCGTTTTTTGAAGCCGCTGTTGCTCTGCGATTCTGTCCGGATTGCGGCGCGCCCAACCCGCTTGCGCGGCCGCGTTGCACTTGAGATACGCCTCTTCATCTGCTGCACGACGACGTGCGCGGCTCTTCGCGTTGTAGTCCTTGTAGTCGTACTGTTCTCTGTGGCACTCGTCGCACACCGAACGCCAACCACCACTTGCGATGTCCATGCGCCACTGGAACTGCACCACGGGGTGGCTACGGTTGCACACAGCACACGCCGACGGCTTTGGCACAGTAGTACGGTCGATGGTAGCATTCTTTGCTTTGGCTTTTTCCGCTTTCACCAGCGCGTAGCACGGCTTGCACACTCGTCGGCGACTCTTCACAGTCCCGTCGGAATGACGCAGTGTCACTTCGAAGATATCGATGTTTTTGGTGGCGCCACACGCACCACGGCATGTGCGTGTGTTCTCCATGTTGCGTGTGTTCTTCATGGTGTATAGCTCTTTTATGTGATACATACCCCCACCGGATGTCATGCGGGGCGCGTGCCGCTCGACATCACGCTGGTGCTGTGGATGCATGGTGAAGATTGACATCGATGTCATTTTCGCAGCTAATTGCCATGTAGATAAAGACACCAGTAGCTGATGCAAAAACACATCTCACTCAGAATGGCAACCACACTGCAAAGCATCGTGGAGCGGAACAACATGGGTTTTGACAAGACACGTTCACTCGTCGAGCTGCATGGCAAACGGTACTACGTCATCGATTGGGACACTCTGCGTAGTCCAATCGTGTACGACGAAAACATGCATGATGCCGTCAAAGACACCAACTGGTCTGTCTTCGACACATTCTACGCGCAGCATCGGGCGGGTGGCGGCACGTACATGCACCATCACATTTTGAAAACAGCCACCGGCAAGGACCCACGCGAAGAAGGCATGACCGTGGACCACATCGACGAGTTCAAGCTGGACAACCGCATGGCCAACCTCCGCATCGCCTCGCAGTCACAGCAGAACAGCAACCGCGCCACCCGCAGCGACAGGCTCCCCCCTCCAGCCGAGCTGCAGGCCGTCGGCATCCAGGAATGCCCGCGTCACGTGCGATGGGACCGCGGCGAAGCCAAGTTCGTCATCGAGAAGCACCCGGCGCTGCTGAAGCGCGTGGCCGACAACAAGCAGAAGAAGCCCGTGATGAGCGGTAGCAAGAGCGCGAAGCTGACGGTGGTCCAGAAGTACCAGGACATCCTCGCCAAGCTGAAGGAGCTGGACGTGGAGGCGGGCTTCGCCACGGCCGAGGCGCACGATTTCGCGGAGCGCAAGAAACAGCTGGGAGACGAGTACATGGCCATCGTGCGGGCGGTGCGCGGCCCGGAGTTTCCCGACCCCCGTCCCAGCGCCACCATGGCAGGTGGTGGAGCCGGTAGCAGCGGCGTCGAAGCCGCGCGCGCGGCGCCCCCGGGTCGCAAGAAGCCCTCCAATCTCCCCGCGGACTGCGGCGTGACCGTGGACATGCTGCCGCCCTGCACGTACTACATGGTACCGCGCGGCACGAACGGCGATCGGTTCTGCCTGGACATCGGCCGCGGACCCGGCGCGTACCGTTGGGCCTCGACGAGTAGTAAAACTGTCACCACGAAGGACAAATACGAGGAGCTGATGGAGCACATCGCGCAGTTGCCCGCGGAACTGCGAGCCAAGCTGGGAGTGTAGCAGATGTAAAATGACTACAAGGAACAGCCGTTGTCGAGCAGCCACTGCAGCACCTCCATGTGGCCGTTCTCCGCCGCAGCCTGGGACGCTGATGTGTCCCAGGGACAAGGCTCGGGCTGGCTGCGCAGCCACTGTAGCACCTCCAGGTGGCGGTTGCGGGCCGCAGCGCGAAACGTCCCCACGCCCCAGGGGCATGGCTCGGGCTGGCCGCGCAGCCACTGCAATACCTCCAAGTGGCCGTTCCCTGCCGCAGCGGTGCACGTCCCCGCGCCCCAGGGGCAGGGCTCGGGCTGGCCGCGCAGCCACTGCAGCACCTCCAGGTGGCCGTTCTCCGCCGCCAAGCAGCACGTCAGCGCGTCCCATGGGCAGGGCTCGGGCTGGCTGCGCAGCCACTGCAGCACCTCCAGGTGGCCGTTCTCTGCCGCGCCGCTGCACGTCCACGCGTCCCAAGGGCAGGGCTCGGGCTGGCTGCGCAGCCACTGCAGCACCTCCAAGTGGCCGTTCTCGGCCGCAGCGTAGTACGTCTCCGCGTCCCATGGGCAGGGCTGGGGCTGGCTGCGCGCCCACTGGATGTCCTCCAACCGGCCCGCACGCGCCAGCTCGCAAAGGATCGTGTGTCGATTGCTGTCCGTGGGAGTCTCCAGGACGGCCATCCGCATCATCCAGGATGGGTACTCGGACAGCATGATGCGCACGATGTGCTGGGGGATGGACTGGTTCGCCCGCACCCATCGCGCAAACACTTCGCGAGGCGGTGGCTCGGGTCCGCGCATGACGGTGCACTCTGCGAAGCGGGCGCGGTACGACTTCGACAGGCCGCGCAGCTTTCGCGTTTTGGTGTCATCGTCGCAGGAGTCGAAGATGAGCTGCACCAGCTCATCATGGTCGGCCAGTACGTGTGACTGCGCCATGATGGGCGGTTTGTTACGGGCGTGTGGGGACGAAATGTGTGGGCCGCAATACAACCCAGTGCGCGTGCGAATAATGTCTGGCGTGGATTTCGACATCTTCCGTGGGTGTGTCAAACGCGATGTCAAACATAGCGGACGCCCTCCCCATTGTGATAGCGTCGCGAGACTGACGGACGTTCGGCGTCGGACCGCGTGTACCTATTTCGTGCGCCATCATCAAATGTCCAGCGACGAAAAATTGGATTTGGTGCTGTCTGCTGTACAGAAGCTGACAGACCGTTTCGATAACCTGGAAAAGCGTTTTGATAACCTGGAATATCAGCTGAACTCGTACATCAAGAGCGAAGCTAACATCGTGGAATCCGATATTCGTCAGAACATCCAAAGGTACTTCGAAGAAAAGTACGGCATTGACAGATTGCAGCGATACGATGACAAGTTGAAGAAAATCAGCAAACCTCACAACAACGAACCCCTCACCGAGTTTGACGGATTGTTCGTGTTGAATATTCCCGGTATTCCAGGCACGGATGTTCCAAGGGACCGCAAGTTCGTCCTTATCGAAGCGAAACGTCACGTGACCATGTCCCACGTCCGAACCAAACTGAAACAGTATGAAAGCCTGAAGGCCGCCATCGAACACGCGAAGAATCCACCGCCTGGAACAGCCAAGAAGTATCTCACGACCCTCAAGACCCACAAGTTCCATGAAATCAGCGACATTCTGTTGTACATCGGAGGCAGGGTTTGGGACGATGACGCGCTGGATGCCGTGAAAGCCCGGATGCATGCGTCGGACATCGGATACGCCATGGTGTCGAATGCATCATACAACATCGTCGACGGGAGGCACCTGCTGCCTTCGGCGGCCAGCACTGGCGGAGCGAAGGTGGCACGACCCCGTCGTCGGGCGGCGCGCGATGTATGATGTCTTTGCATCTCATGGGCGGCCCCGGTGTCAAAAAAAGTGATTTCCATTCCTTTGCAAACGCACAGACCACACCGTCACACGGGCCATACTACAACCAGACAGCCATGGACCTGCTGAAACGCTACGCGACCCTGCGCCGGGAGCGCACCGCGGCCGAGCGCGAGCTCGACGACCTGACCGCGCGCCACCATGCCGTCCGCGGCGAGGGGCTGGTGCAGACGCTGGTGCGCTGCAGCGAGGACATCGAAGTGGTCCGCGTGTGCGATGCGCGGCTGGAGGACCTGCGGCGCCCGGAGACGCTGTTGAAGGTGAAGACGGGGGTGTATATACACCGACTACATACGTCTCTTGAACCGATGGTGGACCGCTGGTTTTGGAGGCTGTCCGACCGTCCGTCTTCGTCAACAGCAAATCCCATACCTGAAAAAGACTTTCAGAATCTCCCGGAACAGCACAAAACCGTAGCGCGTTGCCTCAAGAACTGCCTCATAGTCAACGCCGTTATTGATGCCAACAAATACACCTCCATGCTGGAGGTGCTGGAGCAGGCACGCAAGGAGGCCGCAGACCGCATCTCCGCGGCCGCGTTGACGATGGCGAGCGACCTCACGGGGGCCGCCGCGCGCACCCTGCAAGACGAGCTGGAGGCGCAGAAGGCCAGGGTGCAGCGGCTTACCGATGAGCTGGCGGAGGTCGAGGCCGCCGTGCGCGCGTCCCTGGGCGATGACGACGAGGCGCTGAAGGAGCTGTTTGAGCTCGCGAGCGTAGCTCGCTCGAGCAAAGCCTGATGCTTTGCGAAACTCATTTTTGGCGGCACCGAGGAATGGGAGGCATATACACGGAGACATCGATGTCGCTCACGCACCACTGTCCTCCCAAAAAGTGATTTACGAAGGGAGATTGGTACCGCACAAATAGTTGTTGCGCATGGTGCAGATTTGGGTTTAGACACACAACGCCATGTTGCGGCTTCTAACTACCTCCTCACGCCCGGCGAACCCGCACGCGGGGGCGCGGGCATGGACCCCACGCTCCGCATGCCGTTTCCGGACCGCAGCGGCACGCCCCTCGCTGCGGACGCCTCTGCAGGTGAACGAAACCCTCGATGAACAGGCGCAACGTATATCTGAGGTTCGGGACAACATGCAGGCCACCATGCAGGTCGTAGCTGGTCTGGAGAACACGGTGAAGCGCATGGCAGAGGACCAGAAGGAGCAGAAGCAGCTCACGGACGCGCGTTTCCAACTGATGACCGAGCAAATCACCGCGGCGGTGAAGGGCCTCTCCAACGACGTGAAGGGTCTTGAGACGCGCTTGACCGGACAGATGGTCACGTTGGAGACGCGCATGGACGGCAGAATGACCAAGCTGGAGGACAAGATGGTCACGTTGGAGACCCGTGTATCTGACAAGATATCATCGCTGGACGGCAAGGTGACGGCGCTGGACACCAAAGTAACGGCACTGGACGGCAAAGTCACGGCGCTGGACAACAAAGTCACTGCGCTGGACACCAAAGTCACGGCACTGGACGGCAAGGTCACGGAGTTGGACATCAAGGTGACGGCGCTGGACGGCAAAGTCTCGGACAAGACGAAGAACCTGGAGAAGCGCGTCGGATACAAAATGTTCGCCGTCAGGACGAGCATGACGGCGAGACTGAACCGAACTATGCTGGAAAACCGTCTGCTGGTCGCACTGCTGGTCACAGTGCAGGTTGTGTTCGGGGGAGACAGCATCCGGCAGGTGCTGTTGCAGTTGGTAGGCAAGAGCATGGAGTAATGCGTGCGATTCCATTCTGGGCGCTGGGAAGGAGTCCTCATTTTTGACCTACACATCGACAACCGCGTCGCCCTGTAATGACATCGATGTCGTTCGACCGACAGACGCTGTGTGAACCACGCGCCGCGCCATGAAAAGCAACCACACCCCCTGCACCCACACACAGACCCACCAACATGCTGTCCTTCTACAGAAGACCGCCGTCGGTATTCAGTGTGAGGCCGTATGCGCCTGTCACAGTGAAACGTCGACCGCACGTCGTGCGGGACGCGCAGCAGCAGCAGCAACAGCGGTCGCAGCAGGAGTTGAACGACGCGGTGGAGGCGCTGGTGGCCAGGGTGGAGGCGCTGGAAAAGAATCAGAAAGACCTGACGAACATCCTGAGAATCAACGGGGAGCACCAGGAGTACATGCTGGAGCAGCACGACGCAAAGGCAGACATGAAGGCCGTGAGGGAGCTGCTGAAACTCCACACGGACTCGCAAAGCCGTAAGCTTTGCTCGAGCGAGCGTAGCTCGCGAGACCAGCAGGAGTGGAAGCGCAAACATGACCTTGACATGCTGAAGAGTTTGCTGAAGCATGAAATCTGGATGGCGGAGGCGCGGATGAAGGACAAGCAGTGGCATCTGGAACAGCACCTGAAGGACAAGCAGTGGCATCTGGAACAGCAGAACAAAAAACTGGAGTCGGACCTGAAGCACCAAATCTGGATGGCGGAGTCGCAGATGAAGGACAAGCAGTGGCATCTGGAACAGCGGGTGAATAACATGCGTTGGTGGTGCTGGTGGTTGTGCTGGTGCGGGTGGTTGTGTTTGAACTCCATGTGGCACATGTGAGACCGGCGGAGGCCTCATTTGTGCGCATGGCGGCGTGTGTAATGACATCGATGTCGTCGTGGGTGCGATGAAACACGGTGCGAGAACACCTCCCAGCCATGCATTCATTCAGAGACCACGCACAAATCAATCATTCTGCAACATCATGAACATGCTGTCCTGCTGCGGGCCTCATGGGTTCGCTGTCAGACCTCAAACGCACACGGCGAATAGAAGGAGAACCATCGTGCCAAAGATGAACCGCAGGGTGGATGCGTTGGTGGCCAGGGTGGAAGAATTGGAGACCAAACACGAACGTCTGAAGGCCGGAGTGGTAGAGCTGGGTGTGACGCTGGTGATGTACTTCTCGAAGGCCATGCTGATCACGGTAGTGGTGGTGCTGCTCATGTCCTCGCGACCGTAGGTCGTCCCAGGCTCGCTCGCTACCGCATCATGCACTGCTTGGTGTGCCGCTTGGGGTCGATGCCCTTGGCATACAGCCACCCCACTTCATCGCTGGTCATGGCAAAGGGGACGTACATGATGTTTCCGAGGAAGGCACCCTGCAGCAGGTCGGCGTTGGGGAGCACGTGGAAGGGCCCCGGGTTTTGGCGCAGCGCCCCCCGGGCGGTCTGCCGGTGGAACAGCACGTCGTTGATGTAAGTCTTGGCCACGATGCCGTTTTCGAAATCGTCGATGGGCACGTTGTCCTCCAGCACAAAGGTGTACATGGCCCAGCGGCCGGGGACCATGGCGAGTATTTCGTTCTGCTCGCGGGTCAGCGCGGTGGGCGCGAAGCGCTGTTCGATGTCGTTGGTGGTGTTGCACTCCAGCACGACGTCGCGGTACGTGGACCCGAACCTCACCAGGGGCGCCTTGACGATTTGCGTCGTGTAGTTGTCGGTGGTCAGCGGTGACACCGCGCTGCCCGCCGCGTTCTCGAACTTTTGCAGCGCGTACTTTTTGGCATCGCCGCGCATGAAGAGCACCTTGCCTGCCACGGTGGCATCGTCGGTGTCGGTGAGCTTCATCCAGAACGTGTAGCTGAACTGCGCGCCGCCCTTGCGATTCACAGAGCGCGGCAGTGGCAGGTAGTTGGGCATCATGGGATTGAAGGTGTCCCAGGAGCGCTGGTGCAGGCTCCTCGCGTCGGCCACGCCTTCGACGACCCAGACGGGCTTGGATGCCGCGGACAGGGCGCCGTCGGCATCGGGACCGTCCGTGGCGGCGCGCATGACCACGCGGAACATGGTGAACAAGACGATGACCGCGAGGAAGCCCGATAGGACTTGTAGCACAGGTGCGGGCATTCCGTGGTTTACAATATATGTGGATTTAGTATTCCGGCGTCCTCCCCACCAAAAATGCAGTCCGTCATCTCCATGGCTTTGTCTGGGAACCTCCGCGCAGCCCGGGCGAACGGCCGGACGGCCACCACTCCCTCCGCGTCTCCGGTACAACCCACCCTAAAACCCACCCACGTCACGACCGGCAAGGTCATCCTGACG
>JACCDW011192694.1_pt1 | contig 11651 bp, 10 predicted proteins | sample 7449781 | NCBI WGS metagenome assembly JACCDW01 (sample SAMN15323449, study PRJNA562643) | freshwater metagenome | isolation source: river surface water | place: USA:Blue River Watershed | collected 2017-08-18
CCACCAATCGACACCATCTTCAATATTTCCTTCAAGAAGTATTTTGATAAAAGATTCTTGCTCAGCACCAGAAATAAGTACCGTCTCACGGAAATTTTCGCCAGCGTTCATCTGTAAGATTGAGAATGCAAGGGCATGGAATGTGCGTGCAACTGGCTCTTGTACTGTTCCGCCAGCAGCAATAACAATCGCATCACGAATTTCAGAGGCACGTTCGCGACCGTAGGTGAGAATCAATATTGAATCAGTTGCGGCACCTTTGTTAATGCGATCAATTGCACACTGGATCAGCGTGGTCGTCTTTCCTGCACCAGTTGCACCTCGGATAATCAGCGGTGACCCTCGGTGAGCAACAGCCTCTGATTGCCGAGCATCTAATGTAATTGAAGATTGAATCGGGGCAGGGGCGGCTAAACGAAGTCCTGTATTAGCCGCAGTTTTACCCATAGTGCGAATTGAACCCTAGAGCACTGACAAATGCGGGGCGGCTCAGGGTTTACGGGAGTGAAATAGAAGAAAACCACCGGCAACGAGAAGAATTGTAATCGCATAAACAAGCGGCAGTGGAATAACGCCATCGCCCTTATCGACTTGGGTGGCAGGCGCTGTCACTGCTGGATTATTGAGTGAGAAGGTGAAGGAATCTGAGACCTTGTGGCCATCGGCAGAGACGATGCGATAGCTAACCTCGTACGTGCCTGGTGCGTAATCACTGACTGGAATCTCTGCCTTTAAATATTGACCGTCGACAGTTACATTCTCAAGTTCAATTTTAGGGCCATCTAGTTCGGTGAGAGAAATTGTATTAACTTCTTGATTATCAATTGTAAGCAAATCTTCAGAGAATTGAATTGATATCTCACGCGCCATCGACATTAACACTTGATCTTGCCCCGGAACTGTCGCCACCACTCCAGCGTGAGCAAATGCTGCAGTTGGTGATAAAAGTAATGTGACGAATGCAAAGAAAGGTATCAGCGGCTTCTTCATAAATAGATAATATCCAATATTGCGTAAGTCACCTAAGTAGTTGACGCGGCGCTACTCCGATTGTTATCACCTTTGATGTGGTAGGTAAGTAATTATCGAGATCAGTTGGCGTGAAGATAACAGTTAATCCAACTCGGCCGTGTGCACTAGGAGAGTACTCACAATCTCGTGTTGAAGATATTGAAAGGTTGACACATCGTGAAATTGATTTTCCATTTGCCTTAACTGTGAATTTTCCCACCACACTAGAAGTAATTCTTACTGTGGTAGATGTTCTATATATCGCTGTTGACAGGCCATTAACCAATGTGAGTGCCACATCAGGTGTAACTTTAATTGGAGAAAATGCTCTAATAGGTCTTGAGTATCGCGATGAAGTTTTATCCCATGGATACCATGAAGTAAAGCTCATATTATTGAAATAGGCTTGAGTTGAATCTGACTCGGTTGAAGTCCAATAGTATTCATTACTCGCAAAATTAAGGTAGGCACGTTGCGTCATCATAAGTTTTGATTCATCGAGAGTTGGAATTCGCCAGCCAGATAAATTATTTACAATATATGCAGATCCTGCAGCTAGAGCAGCGCTCCAAGCCATCGGGCTCAAATCTGTTACTGCTGCTTCCAGGTAGTTTCTTCCGTTCACATTGAAAACCTTTCCACCGCCCGGTCCAGTATCACCCACAACACATATTCCACCCTGCGCACACGTCAATGCAGCGGAAGCTGTGGAAGCAGTTGGAATTTGAAATCCAATTATTGTGGTGAGAAGAAAAGCTATTGCGATAGCAGAGCGAAAAGCGCGGCTACAATCTTGATGACGTTCCGCAGCGCTAGGCATTGTGACCGAGATTCACCCCATGAGTGTAGGGCGAAATAACCTCATAAGATAGGCATTCTGAAATAGACAGCCAGTTTAAAAAGTTATGACTGGTTACTCTTCTTTGCACGAGATGTTGCACGTGCACGTTCTGCGCCATCCAAGACAACCTTACGGATTCGCACAACTGCCGGAGTAACTTCAACGCACTCATCTTCGCGACAGAATTCAAGCGCACCTTCCATGTTGAGCTTCTTAGGTGGAATCAACTTCTCGGAATCATCGGTACCTGATGCACGCATGTTAGTGAGTTTCTTTTCGCGAACACAGTTGACATCCATATCGTCAGAACGCGAGTTCTCACCGATAACCATGCCCTCGTAAACCTCATCGCCTGGTTCGACGAAGATAGTTCCGCGCTCTTGGACACCTGTAAGTGCGTAAGAAGTAACTGCACCCATACGGTCTGAAACAAGTGAACCTGTGCTGCGGGTACGAAGCTCTCCGAACCATGGCTCGTATGAATCAAATACGTGGTGGAGCAAACCTGTTCCGCGAGTTTCAGTGAGGAACTCTGTTCGGAATCCGATCAATCCACGTGAAGGAACCTTGTACTCAAGGCGAATCCAGCCAGTGCCATGGTTGACCATCTGCTCCATGCGGCCCTTGCGAAGTGCCATCAACTGAGTAAGAACACCGAGGTAATCCTCTGGTGCATCAATAGTTAAACGCTCCATTGGCTCATGTAGTTTGCCATCAACCATCTTGGTAACAACCTGTGGCTTACCAACGGTGAGCTCAAAGCCTTCGCGCTTCATGATTTCAACGAGAACAGCGAGCTGAAGCTCACCGCGACCCTGAACTTCCCAAGCATCCGGGCGCTCAGTATTGAGGATACGAAGAGAAACGTTACCGATGAGCTCTTTATCAAGACGATCTTTCACCTGACGAGCAGTAAGCAACTTGCCAGACTTTCCAGCCAAAGGAGAAGTATTGATACCAATTGTCATTGAGATTGATGGTTCATCAACCTTAATCAAAGGAAGTGCATGTGGGTTCTCGAGATCTGCAAGAGTCTCACCCAATGTAATTGTTTCGATACCTGCGATAGCAACAATGTCACCAGGTCCTGCTTCAAGACCAGGTACACGCTCGAGCGCTTCGGTAATCAAAAGTTCTGAAATCTTTACTCGCTCTTGTGTGCCATCAGTCTTCATCCACATTACTGACTGACCCTTCTTGAGGGTTCCTTCGTGGATACGCATCAATGCAAGGCGACCAAGGAATGGTGAAGAGTCAAGGTTTGTTACATGTGCCTGAAGCGGAGCACCCTCGTGATAAACCGGTGCTGGAACAGTGTCTTGAATTACCTTAAAGAGAACATCGAGGTTCTCTTCATCTGGCAATCCTCCATCTGCTGGACGGTTCATTGATGCGCGACCGTTCTTTGCAGATGCGTAGACAACTGGGAAATCAATCTGATCTTCTGTTGCATCGAGATCAAGGAAGAGCTCGTATGCCTCATCGACAACCTCTGCGATACGTGAGTCAGGACGGTCTGTCTTGTTGATGAGCAAGATAACGGGAAGGTTCTTCTGAAGCGCCTTACGCAATACGAAGCGAGTCTGTGGGAGTGGACCTTCAGATGCATCGACGAGCAAGATAACCCCATCAACCATTTCGAGACCGCGCTCTACCTCGCCACCGAAGTCTGCGTGGCCTGGAGTATCGATAATGTTGATAACAGAATCACCGCGGCGTACCGCAGTGTTCTTTGCAAGAATGGTAATTCCCTTTTCGCGCTCAAGGTCCATTGAGTCCATCATGCGGTCTTGGCCTTCATCCTGTTTCTTGTGAGCTGCGAAAGCACCGGACTGCCACAACATCGCATCGACCAATGTTGTCTTTCCATGGTCAACGTGAGCGATGATCGCGACGTTACGGATGCTGTCACGGGTCTTTACAGGCAGGTCTTTGAGGTGTGCTTGGACTTTTGGCATTGAAGAGAAACTCCATAAATAAGGGCACTTAATCGTAAAGTGCAGACCTGAATCTTACCGTAGAGGCGTATTTACAGATAATCGCCTCACGTTTAGATGGATTTAACCCTATATAAATCTGAATCATTACTATTGCCCAATGCGCCTTGGAGTCCTTGATGTCGGTTCCAATACTGTCCACCTCCAAATCATGGATGCCCATCACGGTTCTGCTCCACTACCTTTTCAAAGCTTTAAAGAAGAGATTCGCCTTGCCGAGCATCTGACTGAATCTGGTGATCTTTCACAAGATGGAATCGAAATGTTGCTTAATACTCTCAATCGACTCAAGAATGAAGCTCGCGAAATCAAATTAGATGACATGTTGGCGTTTGCTACATCTGCAATCCGCGAAGCCAATAACTCTGAAGCTGTATTGAGTGCAGTACTTGAAAATACCGGAGTGGACCTTGAAGTGCTCTCTGGGCCAGATGAAGCGCGGTTTACATTTCTTGCTGTTCGTCGTTGGGTTGGCTGGTCAGCTGGAGATGTTATTTTGCTTGATATTGGTGGCGGATCACTCGAGATAGCAACAGGAGAGCAAGAGAATCCAACATATTCAAACTCTGTGATGCTCGGTGCAAATCGAATGACACGTCAATTTCTGGCTGGTGATCCTTTTACATCAAAGTCTTTAGGTAAATTGGAAGACCATATCTCTGAAACACTTCAGCCACTCAAAAGCGAAGTGGGAGATAATCAGAACCGCACTGCTATTGGGACAAGTAAGACTTTTCGAACGCTGCGACGGATCCAGCAAAACTTCCTTCCAGAGTTAGGAAATTCACTGACTCACGATGGTCTCAAAGTTATTCTTCCAAAACTTGCAAAGATGACACATACCCAGCGGGCAGAGCTACCTGGAGTCTCAGCTAGCCGTGCACGTCAGATAGTTGCCGGAGCGATGGTTGCAGAAGGTGCCATGTCAGCCCTGGGCATTGAGAAAATTACGCAATGCCCGTGGGCGCTTCGTGAAGGAATTGTCCTTCAGCGTTTAGATTGGTTGAAGTCTTAGTTCAACTTTACTTTTGGATGGCGAATAAATTCCACTGAATGAATTTTATCTCCGCGGTGATGAACTACCCAAGCATCTGCGGGATCGAGGTCTTCCGCAGAATATTCAACTCGAGCTAATTTGGTAAGGATCTCTGGAATTATCGGATTATGTCCTGCAACGAGTTGATTGCCCGGGTATCGCATCAAGTGACGAACATAATTAAGAGCTAACTTCGAATCTTTCTCATAGCTCTCTTCATTGAGCTCTGCTGCCACAGTGACCTTTAGGTTGAGATATTCCGAGAGTGGCTCGACTGTTGAATAGCAACGAGAGGCGTCGGAAGAGAAAATTCCTTCAATCCCAAAAGGCTCTAACTGGTTAACCAGACGCTTACCTTGCTCAACACCTTCTGGTGAGAGCGGACGATCTAGATCGTAATCGTTCCATTCGCTGCGCTTTACTGCCTTTGCATGGCGAAGGAGAACTAACGTTGATGTGTAACGCTCACGGTTAATAAACTCATCAAGTATTTCACGATCTTCATCGTAGGTAAGAAAGTGACGAGCCTCTTTAATGGAGACCCACTCAATTTTGTCGATTTCTTCATTAGGTGCAAATGGATTTGCCTGTGGAAGCGCCTGCGCCATCCAATACTTAACTTTCTTCTTACCGTCACCAACTTTGTATGAAGACGAACCTAGATATTGGCCGAAGATTGCGGAGTAGCCAGTCTCTTCTTTTACCTCTCGGAAAGAGGCTGAAATCGCTGACTCTTCGTCATCAATCTTGCCCTTAGGAAAACTCCAATCATCATATTGCGGACGGTGTACTAGTAATACCTCTAACTCAAAAGGTGTCTCTTCGCGCCATAGAACTGCTCCAGCTGCTTTTATCATTTCTTATACCTTTCGATGAAGTGCTCTTGGAAATCTTCCAATTGCTTACCTTCGGGACCATTCTTGACGTAGTGCCATGTGTCATCTTCTGCCATCTCCCATTTGCGGAATCGAGGCGATGTTGAGAGATCAAATATCTGGGAGAGCTCACTCTTTTGTTCTGAGTTTTCGATGCGTAGGAGAGCTTCAACTCGTCTATCTAAGTTTCGCTCCATGATATCTGCGCTACCGATGAAGAAGAGCGGCTCTCCTGCATTATGGAAACTGTAGATACGTGAATGCTCTAGAAACCTTCCTAGAATCGAATAAACGTGAACATTATTGAACTTAGCGACTTTGCTCATTCTGAACGAACATGCACCTCGTACCAAGAGATCGATTGGCACTCCAGCTTTCGCAGCCTCATAGAGAGCATCAATCATCTGGTTATCAACCAGTGAATTAACTTTCCATCGAATCTGCGATGGTTTGCCATCAAGATGGTTACGTCTTTCTTGTTCAATCATTTCTAACAGGCTGGTTCGAATTCCGTGGGGAGCGACCAACAGACGCTTATATTGAGATTCTGAATGAACGCCGCTGAGATGGTTAAAGAGCTTAAGTAAATCTTGACCTAATTCGGGATCAGCGCTGAGGAGTCCTAGATCGTCATAGAGGCGCGCGGTTTTCTGGTTGTAGTTTCCGGTTCCGATATGCGAGTAGACAGTAAGCCCCGAGTCGTCCTTACGAACTACCAAACTAGCTTTCGCATGAGTCTTTAGCCCGAGAACACCATAGACAACATGTGCTCCTGCATCTTCGAGTTTCTTTGCCCATCGCACATTTGCTTGTTCATCAAAACGCGCACGTAATTCAATAACTGCCAAAACCTGCTTACCTGACTTTGCCGCCTCAATCAACGAGTGCATAATCTGGGAATCGCCTGAAGTTCGATAAAGAGTCTGCTTGATAGCCAATACCTTGGGATCTCGCGCAGCCAGTTCGACAAAACGAGTTACTGTTGAGGTAAAGGTTTGATAGGGGTGATGCAGCAATATTTCGCCTTCCCGAATTGCTGCAAAGTAAGCGTCTGCATCATGACGGTCAATATCTGCAAGGCGGAGCGGCTGAACAGAGCGGAATGGCTCATCTTTAAGATGAGGTAAATCTAAACCGACCATCTCAAATAGATATGTGAGGTCTAGTGGAGGTTTGTGAATAAACACCTCGCGGCTAGAGATTTCAAGCTCCTCCGTTAACTTCTCGAGCAATCGCGGTGAAACGCCTTGTTCGATTTCCATGCGCACTGCTGCGCCAAACTTTCGGCGAGATAACTCTTCTTCAAGTGATTCGAGGAGATCATCGGCATCATCTTCATCTATATCAAGGTCTTGATTACGAGTAACTCGAAAGAAGTAAATCTCCTTTGCAATAGCACCCGGTAGAAGAAGATGTAAATGTTCTGCGATGAGATCTTCTAAGAGTATGTATGAGAAATCGGACTCGTTAACTCGAACCATACGAGATACATTTGATGGAACTTTGACTCGAATAAACTGTTCTTCACCTGAGACAGCGCTGCGGCCGATAATTCCTAAGTTAAGTGAGAGCCCTGAGATATGTGGGAAAGGATGGGCTGGGTCGGATGCGAGTGGAGTAAGAACCGGAAAAATATCTTTGATAAATCTTTGAGTCAATGGTGCTTTCTCGGCATCCGACAATGAATCCCAACTGACACGCTTCAGTCCTTGATCTGCAAGACGAGGTTTTAGATCATTTTGAAGAAGAAAGGTGACTCGCTCCTGAAGAAGGCGAACTTTGTGATGTATCTCGGTCAGTAATTCATTAGGGGTTAGACCTGAAATCAATCTCTCGTTATTGCCGAATTCAATTTTTCGCTTGAGTGAGGCAACACGAACCATAAAGAACTCATCAAGATTTGATGAGTAGATTGCGAGGAACTTAACTCGCTCAAGGAGCGGAAGTTTCTGGTTCTCTGCTAACTCGAGCACGCGAGTATTGAAGTCGAGCCAGCTCAGATCCCGATCGAGGTAGTTGTTCTTTTCCGCCTTCACCCCTCAAGGATGTCTATCCAAAGTGAACACCAGGTGTGCAATTCCTATCAAAATTGCCAACAGCGGTTAAAAAATGGGAGCACCCAGGTATCAATGTGAGAGGTAGCGCTCTAAATTATCGAAGTAACTCTCCATACCGGCTTTGGCACCCTCTGCCTGCTCTGCTGGAAGTTCACCGAATTGTGCAAAGCGAACCCACGATAATTCACCTCGATCTTCAAAATCAATTTCAATTCTATGAGCATCTTCAGTAATCACGCGAGCGGCAAACTCGGTGGCATCTTGTGAATAATTCATCGAATGGACAATTCGCTTATTCTCTTCAAGCTCCGAGTAAGTTCCCCAAAAATAAGCGTTAAATCCATGTGCGCTGACATCGACGCCAACTGTCCACCAGCCACCAACAAGTGGTTCAGAAACAACAGAATTCGGAACTACTGATAGATCAGTTGGGCTGTACCAGGCCTGAAGCGCATCTGAATCCATCCAAGCTTTCCATAATTGTGAAACGTGAACTGGATACTCGCGTTCTACCGAATACAACTTTTCCATCTCTTATCCTTACTCAGTTCTTTAAACGTTGAAGCGGAATTCGACTACATCACCATCATGCATGACATAGTCCTTACCTTCCATGCGCACCTTGCCAGCAGATTTGGCTTCTGCCATAGAACCTGCGGCAATCAAATCATCGAAGGAAACGATTTCTGCCTTAATAAAGCCCTTTTGAAAATCAGTATGGATAACACCGGCAGCCATCGGCGCAGTGTCACCCTTATGAATTGTCCAGGCACGAGCTTCTTTAGGTCCTGCTGTTAAATAAGTTTGAAGCCCTAAAGTGTCGAAGCCAACTCGAGCAAGTGTTGCAAGACCTGGCTCTGTCATCCCGACTGCCTCGAGAAGCTCAAGTGCATCTTCATCAGGAAGTTCGGCAAGTTCTGCCTCGGTCTTTGCATCCAAGAAAATCGCTTCGGCAGGTGCAACAAGTGCAGATAATTTTGCGCGAAGATCTTTATCGCCGAGTTCGGCAGCATCTACGTTAAAGACATAGAGGAAAGGCTTTGCAGTGAGAAGGTGAAGTTCATAGATAAGCGAGAGATCAACTTTTGAAGTTGAGAGCGGCTTACCAGATTGAAGGTGAGCTTCTGCTTCCTTCACTGCCTCCAGAACTGCTGACTTAGACTTATCAGTGCGAGCCTCTTTTTCCAGACGTGGAATTGCCTTTTCGATTGTCTGAAGGTCTGCGAGTGCGAGTTCGGTATTGATTGTCTCGATATCACTTGATGGATCTACGCGACCGTCTACGTGCACAACATCACCATCGGTAAAGACACGGATTACCTGACAGATTGCATCAGTCTCGCGGATATTTGCCAAGAACTTATTACCAAGTCCAGCGCCCTCGGATGCGCCCTTCACAATTCCGGCGATATCTACGAAAGAAAGGGCGGCAGGTAGGAGCTTCTCTGAATTAAAAATTGTTGCAAGCTTTGCTAGGCGCTCATCTGGCACTCCAACTACACCGACGTTGGGCTCGATTGTGGCGAAGGGATAGTTCGCTGCGAGCACGTTGTTCTTGGTGAGGGCGTTGAAGAGGGTTGATTTTCCAACGTTGGGAAGACCGACAATTCCGATAGAAAGACTCATAGTGGGTTAAGAGTAAGGCGTGGCCTATCTATCCGTGAAATCAGCAGATTTGTCAGCGACCCCTGCGACGATTGACCCATGTCTAACACATTGACCACTTCCCAGGTTCTCCTCACTGGCCTCGTTATCGGCATAGCAATCGGCTATTTCATTGCTCGAGCTCGCAACGCTGCAGCAGCAATTGAAATCGCAACTCTCAAAGCGCTACTAGCAAAGAGTGATGAACGTCTTCTTGATGTTGAAGGTAAGAATGAGAGCCAGAACAAGATCGCAACTCAGATGGAAGAGATGAAGAGCACCGTCGAACGTATGCGCACACAGGCGCAAGAGGCTGCTGAAAAACGCGCACAATCAGAGGCGGTGCTGACTTCCACTATAAACGAGATGCGTAGCGCATCGACCACACTCTTCGACGAGACTCGAAAGATTGCAGGTGCGCTTTCAAGTTCACAATCTCGCGGAAAGTTCGGTGAGGCACAACTAGAACTTTTGCTTGAACTTGCAGGTCTTACTGAAGGTGTCGAATCCACCTCGCAGCGTTCAACTACAAGTGAGGATTCAAACGGTATCCCTGATATCACGGTGAAGATGCCAGGAGATGCCAGGATATTTATTGATTCAAAGTTTCCGTTCGAGCGTTTTCTTGATGCATTTGCAACCGAAGATCAAGGGCTGCGTGATCAGTATCGAGAGGCCCACTCAAACGATCTCCTCAAGCATGCGCTTGCTCTTTCGAAGCGCGGTTATCACAAATCAGAGGGCTCTCCTGATGTTGTCGTGCTCTTCTTACCTTTTGAAACGCTCTTGGCAGAAGCACTTCGAGTCAATCCAATACTTCTCAATAAGGCCTTTGATGCCAATGTCACTATTGCGACCCCAACAACAATGATGGCGTTATTACGATCGGTCGGCCATCTCTATACCCGCAATAAATTGGCTGAGAATGCCGATGACATCACTAAGGTTGCTACTTCTTTTCTCAAGAACATCACCCTTCTGCATACCAAAATTGTTGCGGTCGGCAAGGCGATTAATAGCACTGCAAAAGCCTATGAGGATCTCGTCCCTACCGCCGAGAAAACAGTCTTATCTCCAGCAAAGAAAATTCACTCGCTCGGCGTTGCAGGAGATAAAGAGAAGCTAGCTATCCAATATCCTGAGGCACCAGCAGAAGTTCGCGAACTCAAAAATGGCGATCTCGTTGAAGCTGACGATTACATCGATGTAGAGATTGTTGAGGATCACAATGGCTGATGCTAAGAAAATCGCGCTGAAGAAGCCGACAATCCAGGGTCCTGGACTCAAGAAAGAAGGAATTGTCTTCCTTCAAACTCTCGCAATCGCCCTCTTTACTCTGGCAGAGCTTTTTATCCGCAGTGGAGCTGGAATCATCTCTGGCTTAGTCATTCTCTTAGTTACCTATGGTGGCGTTGCATACGGTCGCACTGGAACTCGTTATGTCACCGCTGTGACACCACCACTTGCATATGCTGCGACAGTTCTCTTCTATACAATGATGACCGATGGATTAAGCATTTCTCGGGTCGGCGTTGATTTCATTGCATCCCTTGCCAGCGTCGCGCCTTACTTGCTGATTGCAACTGCCTATGGCTGGTATCAATTCCTCAATGAGAGGGCGAAGAACCGTCCTTCAAAGCGCAAGGCCCAGGCAACCGCTTAAGTAAGAGTTACTTGCTTGCCGCTTTGATATCTGAGCGAAGCTCCTGCGGAAGCGCAAAGGTAAGAGATTCTTTCTTCGCCTCAACTTCTTGCTGATCATTAAATCCACGTACATCGAGCCACTTTAAAAGATCTTGAACCAAAATCTCCGGCACAGATGCACCGCTTGTAACGCCAACAGTCTCAACTCCGTCAAGCCACTCATCTTTTGCCTCTGCTGCGTAATCTACAAGGTATGCAGCCTTTGCACCGTATTCAAGGGCAACTTCGACTAAACGTACTGAGTTAGAAGAGTTTGTTGAACCGACTACAAGCACCAAATCTGATTGCGCTGCAATGCCACGAATTGCTTCCTGGCGATTCTGCGTTGCGTAACAGATGTCATCTGAAGGAGGAGATGCAATCTCTGGAAAACGCTCTTTCAAGATTGCAACTGATTCGAGAGTTTCATCAACGCTCAAAGTTGTCTGGCTGAGCCAAATCAAATTCTTTCCAGGAGTTGGCTCGACATTACGAGCGCCATCAAGG
>JACCDW011641818.1_pt1 | contig 11649 bp, 7 predicted proteins | sample 7449781 | NCBI WGS metagenome assembly JACCDW01 (sample SAMN15323449, study PRJNA562643) | freshwater metagenome | isolation source: river surface water | place: USA:Blue River Watershed | collected 2017-08-18
CTCTCGTTTGTGCATTTAATATATTAAAATCATAAGTTGTAGAACCATGAATCATGGAACCTACAATTCTGAATGTTGGTCCGTTACCTGTATTTGGAACATATACTGCAGTATCCCAATCTTGAATATCTAAAGAAGCCGCTTCTACTTCTGCACTATCACTTATTTCTAAACACGTTGTACCTGTCAAGGACGCTCCTTGGAATGTACAAACGTACATACTCAAACTTGAACCTGAACCTGTAACTTTATTACCAACTACATCATCCACATCAGGGAATAGGTAGTAGTTCTCCATATTTGTTAGACAAGGGACACCATTACTTGCTTCTACTAAAACACCATAACTAAAAACACCATTGATATCAACGTATTCACCATAAAATTGTGTGTCCTGTGTAGAAGATTTAACCCATATACCAATATCACAATCGTATATTGAAACTTTGTGTGCCTGTCCAAAATCACCAATATCATCAGCATAAATTGCCGCATATCCTGAACCCGCACCTGAAAAACTTAAGAACGAAACTTCGTTATTTACACCTATCTTTAATATGTGTTGTGATGGAGAATTAGGAAATAATTCGGTGGTTTGTATGTTTGAACCTTGGATACTAACATAAGGTTTTCCTGTTAAATCTATTTCGTCTTCAAAAAATTGACCAGGTCCAATGCTCACCAAAAATCTATTTGTCTCTGAAGACCCTGTAATCCAATCAACGGCAGCGGCGATAGAACTAAAGTCACCACCTTTTTTTGCAACTGTTATGATTCTCGGGTCTTGGTTTACCTCGTATAGTGGAGCATCGATAGGTATTTCTGTTTTAAGGAAAGTATCAGTACCTTCCACGTGTCCTGTTGCCGTTGGATGTTCAACAACTATATCTTTTGTATTATTTTCGAAATTTAGAGCACTACCAAATATACTTGGAGCAGTACCTACGTTCGGTGCATATATTGCTGTTGCCCATCTTTGGAAGTTAACCGCGGTCAACCTCAGAGATGCTCCGTTTTCTACCCAGAAACCTGTTCCAGCAGCTGCCCCTACCGCTTTAGTTAATAAACAACCGTTAACTATGAAAGCACAACCAGGTTGGTCTGCCTTGGCAAATATTAATCCTGTTGTTGTAGTTACTCCTCCGTTTGTTGAAGTTACATTACGTAACTGCATTCTACCAATACCACTACCATCGTTAGTGACTACGAACCCTATTGTAAAAGGATATCCTCCGTATTTTACATTAGAACACTGCATGATACAGTTTCCACCACTAGTACCCACTGTTTTTGCATGAGTATAGTTGGGACCGAATCTTACATTTTCTACATATGAGATTGCGTTTGTTTGTGGTGTTGTTGGTGACGAATACACGATAGCAACAGCACCTGTTCCAGTTGACCCTTGTACTTGCATGTCAATGACCATTGATTGGTCGGCCATCACAAATACACTATTATTCGGGTCACTCGCTTCTACTACAGTTGTTGTACTACTATCACCTCTTACCGTTACCCATGATTGTAAAGTAATTGTGTCCTCAACATATAACCCTGGATAAACTCTTACAGTCCATGTATTACCTGATGAAGTACCTGATATACTATCAACAGCTTCCTTAATTGAAAAATAATCTACATCTGTACTTCCACTGAGACCTACGGTAACAAAGTTTTCAATATTACCTATTGTTCCTGTACCCGCAACAATCCAATTTATACCATCACTTATAACTTGTACACTTCCGTATTGATTAAGTGTTGCATTAATCTCACCGTCAATAGTTTCAGAACCTGTACCATCGACTGTTATTAAACCGTTACCTGAATTTTTTATTAAATAATTTTTTCCCTCAATTCCTACCGCAGTTGGTAATGTAATTGTAAACGTACCTGAGGTTGCATTTACTACATAGTCGTTTTCACCAACTGTATATGTTGATGTGACCGCAGTATATGGAACAGTAAAACTTCCGAGGGTTATGAGTCCCCTACGAGCAATAAATTCATTCGCCATTCAGAATTTCTTTTTTCACTATCCAAAAGAAGGATTCTTCAGTGTTTATTAACTTATAAATATGTAGTGAAAAAGTTTTGAAGTTAAATACTAAAATATAATTCTAGAACCTACTTTGACGGTCCAAGTTCCTGATGTAACAACAGCATTTAATCTTACCAGATTGCTCGAAACATCAACACTAAATGAAATACCTTCTGTAGAACCGTTGAGGTCTGGTGTCGAGGTTTCTGTGTAAGTTGCCCCCGAACAATTCCAAGCTGCTAATATAACTCCTGACCTAATTTCATTAGAATTACCCTTAACAAAATAATCAAAATGTGCACTTGAACCAGAAACACATGAAATAGTTTCAACAATTGTAGTTCCTGTGGTTATTGATGAACCTGACGCAGATTCAATATATTGGTTACCGTACGTAATTACATCACCACTAACAATCAAATCACCAGGTACTGTTTTCGAATTAACCCAAAGTTGATTTGCCGCATCATAAACTAGTAAATCTCCTTCAGTTACACCACTAATTCTGACATTATGTAATTCTTCTAGTTCCCATCCATTACTTGTGTGAACAAATATAGAACCAACTGTCGAACTTACTCTGACAACGTATCCAACAAGTACAGTATGTTGCGGTGCGATAGGTTTTATTTCAGTATAGGCACCTGGAGTTGTTGGTGATAACCACAACGCAGTTCCACCTGTAAGACCTAAAGTATTCAGGTTATTAACCATACCAAATGTAGTGACGAATCCTTCTTGTCCTACCGCAATAGGTTCTGTAACCATACCTAAAACAGTAACTGAGTATTGGTCTGAAGTAGCAATTGCTCTTTTTACCTTAGGTCTATTACCCTGTGAACCGGATACGTATACAACCATGCCATCAGTTAGTGGAACTGTGTCGTCATTCCAACAAAGTGCAACATTTTCTTCACCAATTTGTAAATCAACATTTCCTCCCTTAAGTCCGAAAGAAAGTGTACCATTTCCCTCATCCCAAACTAAACCGCCTTCGGTTGATATTGCTGTGGTTGCTAAGTCAAATTGAACTTTCCCACTGAGAGATAAAGTTTGTGTGGCATAATCATAAGTTAATCCTGACTGAGCAATTGCCCCGTCTGTAGTTCCATCTGAAGTAAGTATTCTTGTCAGTGCAGGATTTTGAACTGTAGAAAATCCTGTTCCTGATGTACCTGAGCTACCTGAAGAACCGCTGGTTCCTGATGAACCTGAGCTACCTGAAGAACCGCTGGTTCCTGATGAACCACTAGTACCTGTAGTGCCAGATGTTCCGCTTGTACCTGTCGTACCGGAAGTTCCACTAGTTCCTGCAGTGCCAGATGTTCCTGAAGTCCCGCTAGTACCTGAAGTTCCACTAGTTCCTGTAGTGCCAGATGTTCCTGATGTTCCGCTTGTACCTGATGAACCACTAGTACCTGTAGTGCCAGATGTTCCGCTTGTACCTGTCGTACCGGAAGTTCCACTAGTTCCTGCAGTGCCAGATGTTCCTGAAGTTCCACTAGTTCCTGTAGTGCCAGATGTTCCTGAAGTTCCGCTCGTACCTGATGTTCCTGATGAACCTGAAGTTCCACTAGTTCCTGAAGTTCCACTAGTTCCACTAGTTCCTGAAGTACCAGATGTTCCTGATGTTCCGCTTGTACCTGTAGTGCCAGATGTTCCTGAAGTTCCGCTCGTACCTGAAGTTCCTGAAGTACCAGATGTTCCTGATGAACCTGAAGTACCTGTAGTTCCTGAAGTTCCGCTTGTACCTGTAGTTCCACTAGTACCAGATGTGCCACTTGAACCTGACGTTCCATTTACTCCACTTAAACCACTTGTACCTGATGTTCCTCCTGTTCCTGAGGTTCCGCTTGTTCCTGTTGTACCAGAAGTACCTGTAGTTCCTGAAGTACCAGATGTTCCTGTTGTTCCTGATGTTCCACTTGTACCTGATGTACCACTAGTACCAGATGTACCTGTTGTACCACTAGTTCCAGATGTTCCTGTTGTACCGCTAGTTCCAGATGTGCCTGCGGTTCCTGACGTACCACTAGTCCCAGATGTTCCTGTTGTACCACTTGTACCACCGGTACCAGACGTTCCTGAAGTTCCACTTGAACCCGATGTCCCCGTTGTTCCACTTGTCCCTGATGAACCAGACGTTCCTGAAGTTCCACTTGAACCAGATGTTCCTGATGTACCAGAAGTACCAGATGTTCCACTAGTTCCTGAAGAACCGGATGTACCTGAAGTTCCGCTAGTACCGGAAGTACCACTAGTTCCAGATGTACCTGAAGTTCCGCTTGTACCAGTTGTACCACTAGTTCCAGATGTTCCTGTTGTACCGCTAGTTCCAGATGTACCTGAAGTTCCGCTTGTTCCTGATGTACCACTAGTTCCAGATGTTCCTGAAGAAACAGAAGTTCCTGTAGTACCAGATGTTCCTGTAGTACCAGATGTTCCTGATGTACCGGATGTTCCTGATGTACCACTAGTTGCAGAAGTACCACTAGTTCCAGATGTTCCTGTTGTTCCGCTGGTACCAGATGTTCCGTTAACCCCACTCAAACCACTAGTACCTGAAGTTCCTGTTGTTCCGCTTGTACCTGAAGTACCAGACGTACCTGAAGTACCAGACGTTCCTGTTGTTCCGCTAGTACCTGAAGTTCCTGAAGTACCAGATGTTCCTGTTGTTCCGCTAGTACCTGAAGTACCAGATGTTCCTGAACTACCAGACGTACCTGAGGTTCCGCTAGTACCAGATGTTCCTGATGTTCCCGACGAACCACTTGTTCCGCTAGTACCTGAAGTACCAGATGTACCACTAGTGCCAGATGTTCCTGATGTACCTGAAGTACCACTAGTTCCTGATGTACCACTAGTCCCACTTGAACCGGCAGTACCACTACTTCCTTGAAATGATATGGTAAATCCTGTAATATCTACCGTTCCTCCCGTTATATTATATAATGTTAAAGTTGTGGTGCCTGAGTCATACGTACCTCCAGTCAGTGCCAAATTTGTTCCATTATATTTTACCCATCTGGCATTATTTCTTGATACCCCATCAACATCTTCTATTGTTGACCCTGTCCATGAATCTATAAAATTTCTACCGGCAATACTTCTAGATGAGATTGTAGTTGTATAGTCGCCGATTATTGTTGAACTTGTTTCTCCTGTGGCGGCATTCCATAATGCCTCGTAGTTCGGAATTGAATATTGGTATACTTGGTCTGTTTCGTATACATAGACCAACATACCCAATCTTCTTCTTCCTGAAGACACATTATCAGAGTTCAAAGTAATAAACGTCGGATTGAAAGTATTATTCGTACCGATTGTTAAATTTATTGGTATAGTGTTGCCCGTAAATTTTTGTAGTCCTGTACCGCTAAAAACCAACGATAAATCCGAAATATTGAAAACTTCCATATATCCACCCACCCCCAAAACAGAAAAATTAGACCCTTGCACTGAACTAGGTGTGAGTGAAATTGGTCCATCTGTTTGTTGACCTGAAATTGGATTTTTATAGGGAAAAGCCATCTGATTTATATATATTTAACTTTTAGAATTCCCTTTCAAATAAAGAGTGTTTATTAGTTCTGTTCCAGGTGGTTGTAATCCATTAACCGGCATCCAAAGAACTCTGTAAATACCTGAAGGTATTGCACAACCTGATGGAATATTAACATTAATTGCGGAAAGAGTAGGACTTGGGATTGCTCCAGTAACAATAGAACCATCACACGGACTACCTAAAGTTATATCAACAGTCATATTATTCATAGTATTTCCAACTCCTTCCAATGGAACCCATATTGAGTAGAAATAACTGATTGACGGATTTACTTCCGACATTGGTATACCAACCGTACCAAAAGTATATTGATTCTGAGGACATCCAAATTCATCAGTGCCTACCCCAGGCAATTGTCTAATGTAGCTAGTAAACTCATTTATAGGTGTTATGAAGTTTCCTGTATTACCACTAATGAAACCTGGATATTTTGAATAAACAATCAAATCATTCGAATAATTGTTTACACTTGGAATACCACTGTTTGCAAACCCGAAGAAGTTTACTGAACCATTGTCGTACATATATTCCCCCAAAGAATTGGCAGAAACTCCATCCTGAGGTTCTGCAAAAACATATGCTTGGTAAGAGCGTGGTGTTGGCGTTATTGTCGGAGTTACCGTTGGTGTCAAACTCGAAGTTATTGATGGGGTTGGAGTTGGTGTTGCATTGAAGGTAGCGGTAGGAGTTGTAGTTGGGGTTGGTGTAGTTGTAGGGGTAATGCTTGGTGTAGGAGTATGAGTCGGTGTTACATTCGGTGTAGGAGAAGGTGTTGGAGGTATTGGAACACAATCAGGACAATTCAAATTCAACAACTCATACCTATCTTTTAATTTTAAGTAGTTGTGTTTGATTTGCGACGCATTCAGAGGTTCGGTGTACATCCTAAACGCACTAATATCCCCGATGAAACTACCACCAAAAATTTCTTCCAACTTTATATGTGTCGTTAAACCAGAATATATTGTGTGAGTTAAATCTTCTGTGGTTAGACATTCAGGGTCTTGTTGATAAACAATTTCACTTATATCATCAGGACATCCTCCAGAAAAAGTTAGATTATCCTTTAGTCCTTGTGTTCCTCCACCTAAAGATATATTATAAGGTACCCCAATTTGTTTTTCTTTTGGTGCATCTAAGATGTGAGGAATTATTTCTTCGAAATCCAAAACCACCATAAATAATTTTCCGTTCACATAAAATTTCATAGTACCCAAACGGTAAATTTCTTCCTCCATCCATGAATCTTTGAAATTCAGAACTTCTACTGTTGCTGGATTATAATTTTTTTCATGTGTAATTGGTGGCTCTATGAGAGATATACTATTATTTGCACTTGTTGCGGTGAATGCGGTATATTGAATCAAACCTAATCCTCCTTTATCAACTAAATCACATTCTTCAAAATATTCTGCTCTTTGGAAAACAGCGTCTATCTGTACCCAATTCTCACTTTCCACATACGTTGTTCCAGTACAGATGTCAAAAATTCCTTTAGTCGAACACCATTCAGTTACGGATGTTCCTGTTGTGTAGGTTATGCCGGTCAAACAAGTTCCTGTTGTTTCACAACCACCTGTTATTCTGTAGGTTTTTACACACAATCTAGGATTACCGGTATCACCACTTAACCTAAGAGCAATACCATTAGAAACACCATCATAAAGTGGGTCTTTCTCAGGAAACTCGGCATATGATTGACAATTACAAGGACATCCACAATTACAATTTGTTACAGTAACTCCCGATGGTTGGTATACATGAATACATGAATAACCTGATGCTCCTGAAAGTGTTGAGCAAGCACAGGTTTGCATACAAGTTAAACCTGACGTAACTCTTGTATATCCTGTATCACTTTTAGGCGACCCGTCAGCATAGTGATAAAATTTGTTTTCGGCTCTCGAGCCCATGAAAAAGAAAATCCCTTTGTTTTCAGGATATCTGTTATTAAGTCCAACATTTGTATCTCCCGTCCATCTATATCTTAGTAAAAACTCACTACTCCAACCAAAATTAACCCTTTCAGGAAAAGTTTGATAATCATAACCAATCAATTTATAAAACCCTTGATAAAATCCTCCTTGGAATTTAGCATATGTACCTACACTATTTCCATCATTGGCAAAAGTTATATCATATGTATATGAATCATCATTCCATAATCTATTTGAAGTTGTTGTGAACCCTGTGATAGGATGTAATTTCATTCTCCTATCATACTTGTATCGGTTGTATGTGTCTCCGGTATTAGTATATAATCCAGTGGTTGTTTGAATTGTTTCACCTGAGATTTTCTTTGTCAACCCGTTATCAATACCTGTTAAACCAACATCGCACAAATTATTCACAACAGGACAATAATTTGGGTCGATGTTTAGAGGATTCCAATAATTTTCAGAAACAATAGTTTCATAATCAAAAGTAACTGATGAATATGGCATCATCGTTGTACCTGTACTGTTGAAATCAAACTTGAATGGCATTCTATTACCATCATTCTCCCCAATCAATAAAGGAGAGAAAACAACTTCTTGGTCATAGTTTTTTTCATCTGAAGCCAAGGAGATATCCGAGATTTCCCTAACAGGAACCAATCCCCATTTTAAATAATTGTATTGATTAATGTTCTGATACGCCATAAGATATTGATAAATACATTAAGAGGTAGTATTTATAGAATAAAAGAAGCAGATGATTAAGACAGATAAAGAAATTTATTCATCACCGTATTATTTTTTCCTGAAAGAAAAAGGGAATGATTATTCATTGTATTTCTCTGTCGAGAATACTTTGACGGAAGCAAGAAAAAAAGATAAGATGGTAAAAATTCCAAAAGACAAATTAGAGTTAATAAAAAAATATATCAATAAAGTTATTAACTCTAAAAAGAAAAAATCATCTTCAGAAGTAGAGGGTGAAATTGATGAACTTGTAAGCTTGGATGGTGCCTTGATGAATTCAAAAATTCCTATATTGGACCCGATGGTACACCCAACCAAAACCATGGACCAAACTATTGTTGCCACCAGAATTACAAATGACCCTATAACTCGTGGGTATAGAACATATTACGGCGAATCTGTGGAAGAGGAAATGAAAGAAGAAGATATGTCAGGAGCATTTGGATATGAAGAAACTAAAGATTTAGACGGAAAAGAGACGTATGAATATTTCAAAGATGAACTTGAATTGGAGCCTGATGATGCTAAGGATAGAACCGAACAACAGGGGAAAGATTATACAGGAAAAAAAGATAAAAGTTCTGAATTTTATGACGACCCAAATTTTATTATGAAAGGTACTATCGCCGAAATGCAAAGACAAAAAGCAATTAAAATGCTTGAGGACATGTTGGCTAAGAAAAAAAGTACAGATTCTGCTGATATCGGAAAAAAAGAAACGGGTGAAGAAGTTGAGTTACCTTCTTTGGTTAAAAAAAATCTTAAATCATTAATAAAACAAGCCGAAAAGCAAGGCGTTTCAAGAAAAGACCTTATAAAATTAATCCAAAGTGAATAAAGATTTATATAACAAAGAAATAGAATTTCCAAAAAGGTTACGCAAACACTTGAAAAATAATTTCGAGATGGTTGAGGGTGCTGACGAAAATGTTGAAGGATATGTTAGAAATCAAGAACTTCAGAATGCTAACTTTATTGGATATAAACAATTAAAGAGAATAAAAAATTTTTTTGATAATTTCGAAGGCACTCATAAGGATATGCCGTTTATTTTAAATGGTGGTTTTGAAATGAAAAATTGGGTGAACAACGAACTTAGAAAAATGAGAGAATATGGCCATTTAACCAAAAGAAATAAATCCGAAACAGGAATGTTAAATGCGTTTATCAAGCCACATGAGAAAAAAGATTTTACAAACGTAAGACCATCACAACAACATTTATCTACAATGGATAAGTATAATTCGGCAGTTACGGAATCTTTAAAAAGAATAAACGAAATAATTTCAAAAATATAATTTATGTCAGAACAGTTAAACATCGATTTATCACAAAACATCCCGAACAACTTAACTGCAATTGCGGACTTAGAAAGGGCGAAACTCATTCCAAAGAATGACTTCAATGGAGTTGGAAATCCATACTCGTCAGTAAATAAAGATGCGGTTGCTGATGGTGATTCAATGGGTAGAGGTACTGGTTCATTTTTAGATGTATATAATGTTAACGCAGGCACTATTGATGACGTAGTAGAAAGAAAAAATGAAATCAAAATAAATAAGTTTAATTCATCAAAACCTTATCCTGATTTCTAATGAAACTAACCGAATCACTCAAAACTTTATTGACTGAAATCGCTTCCATTGATACGGTGCAAAATGCTATAAAAAGAAGACAAGTTTGTACCATCAACTATGAAGGTACCGAACCTGGTGGAGGTGGTATCCGTGAAATAGAGCCTGTCGCTCTTGGTAAAAGTACGGCGGGAAATTTAGTGATGAGGGCTTGGGAAAGAGAAGGTGCGTCGCACACAGCATACACACAAGAACAACCCCTTCCGAGTTGGAGGTTTTTTAGATTAGATAAAATATTATCCATGAAACCAACAGGTGAGATTTACAACGAACCTAGACCTAATTATAATTTCAATGGAGATAAAAGTATGACAAGTGTGATTATTGTCGCAAAATTCGATAATACACAACCACAAACAGTTTAATATGAACGAAAACGATTTAATGAGTAGATTAGTAGCATCGAAGGCTATTATGGACAAATCAAATTCAATCAAAAGAGGTGAAGTTAGAGACATGGGAGGGATTCCCCAAACCATTGTGCAAAATTTTGATATACCTCAAGCAAAATATAATATACCACAAGAATTTCTTCAGGAACAACCATCAATGCCAAATATGAATCAACCCTATTTGTCATCATTACCTGTTGAAAATACAAAACCTGTTGGTGTTCCTACGGTTGACGCAATTAAAAAATCTAAACTACCTGATGATATCAAAAGATTAATGATGGAACATCCCATATCTCAACCACAACAATTTCAAACAACTATTTCGGACGAATTGGTGGAAAAGGCGTCAAGGTTGATGAAACAAACCACCGAAAACAATTACGTTCCTGAATCGGCCAAGCCAAAAAATAAACCAACTCAACAAAGTACCATAGATTACAGTGCAATTCAGAAGATGATTACTGAAGCCGTAAATAATGCACTTAAAGAAAATGGTCTTCTTGTTGAATCGGTTGAAAAATCTAACGACGTTTTTTCGTTCAAAGTGGGCAAACATATTTTTGAAGGAAAAGTAACTAAGATTAAAAAAGTATCTTAACTACTTTCTTTATTTAGATTGAAGTATTATATTTCAAATTATAACTTCAATTAAATGTCAAAAATTAATGTATTAGTAGTTCCTTCTGATAGGACAGGTGTGGGTAAATTTAGGTCTGTTGACCCTCATATTTTTTTACAAAATCAATATCCGGATGACTTTCATGTCGACATCGCTTATGATGTACCTTTAGACGATGTAAATTATTATAAAAAGTATCAAATACTTGCATTCCATCGTAGTATAAGTTCTGATTTTGATAAATCAGTTGAACTTCTGAAAAAACTTAAGAATACCACAATCAAAACTGTCGGTGATATCGATGATTACTGGATGCCAGGAAAAGAACATCCTATTCACGATGTAATCAAATTCAACAAGATTAATGAAAAGATTGTTGCAAATCTAAGAGAGACGGAGTACGTAACGACCACAACACCTATTTTTGCAGACGAGATTAAAAAGTTTAACAACAATGTTGTTGTATTTCCAAACGCAATTAATCCCAACGAATCACAATTTAAAGAACCAACACTCCCATCCGAAAGATTAAGAGTTGGGTGGCTAGGTGGTTCCTCACACATGCATGATTTAATGTTATTAGACCAATCTTTAAGTAAACTCACAAAATACAAAGACCAATTACAATTTGTATTATGCGGGTTTGATACGAGAGGCTCAATTACAGAAATAAATCAACAAACCGGTGAACATAAAAAAAGAAACATATTA
>JACCDW011674812.1_pt1 | contig 11648 bp, 11 predicted proteins | sample 7449781 | NCBI WGS metagenome assembly JACCDW01 (sample SAMN15323449, study PRJNA562643) | freshwater metagenome | isolation source: river surface water | place: USA:Blue River Watershed | collected 2017-08-18
AATTATTTGGTACTCCTGGTCAAGTAGCAACCGCCGCGTCTGCTGATACTGCAATTGCCGTAACTCCGGTCGAAGCCGTGGAAGAATTGGCTTTGGCGCCGCGACCAGTGACGAGAGAAACCCCTGAAGTAGCCGGTATTGAGACAACAGCAAAACAACCACCGGCCACCGCACCCAAAAATGCGCCCACGCCACCACCGGCAACTACTCCAGTACCGGTAGACGAGCCGGTGCCCCTGAAAATAACCAAAACAACAGTTGAGAAACATGGTGTGGTGCTCTACAGTGATACCATTATGACGTCCACTGATTTACTTGAGGTGCCAATTGATCGAGCGTTGTCCACTCCTGCTCCATCACCAGCGACCGAAATAGCAATGATTGCCACCAGTCCATCTTCGATGATGCAGCGGGTATACTGGGTACTTGGTCTTTTAGCAATAATGGCTCTCGTCACATCCGTGGCCATTGAGTGGCGGCAACAGCGACCAGTACAGGTGTTCTATGGTGTCGCACTCCTCTACGCGATGGCAGCACTCTTTTATATCCATACCTGGGTTACAAGCGGAGCCGTTGTAACCTAACATATGACAGTATGTCTGACTCTGTAAGTATTACTGATATCTATCAGGGGGTGGCTACCACAGCGACGAAGGTCCCCTTGTTTTCCTCCTCACCACAGGCTGGTTTTCCTGCCCCCGGTGACGATTTGGTCCATGAAGAGCTCAATATTCATGACCTGCTCGTCAAACACGCTGAGAGCACCTTTTTTGTACGAGTAGAAGGTGACTCAATGGAAGGGGCGGGTATATTTTCTGGTGACGTACTCGTAATTGATCGTAGTGTTGAACCACAGAGTGGCAGCATTGTCGTAGCGGTTGTTGATGGTGGACTGGTGGTCAAGCGGCTTCGGGTAGAACGCGAGGGACTATTTTTGATATCGGAGAATGCAGCGTATGAGCCAATTAAGGTGGCGCCAGAGGCGGATTGTTTTGTGTGGGGTGTTGTTACGGGCAGCGTCCGCCAATTTTAAAAACGTCACGTATTGTTCATCTACTGCGTTGACTGCGTCCCTCAAGTCGTCAACGTATAGTTAATACACCTCCGACTCTCAGTCCTTGTCGCCTTGTATATAAGGCAATCTGAGACGTTTCATTAACATTGTGAGATAAACTGGAGAAAAAGTTCAGACAAAGTGCATAAAAGAGGGCGCCCGAACCTAAGGAGGTTCGGGCGGAATGTCTTTGACTTCTCCGTCCTTGGACGGAGAAGGTTTGGGTGGTGCGACGACTGGAGGGGTCGTTGGAAACATCAGTTCATCAAACGACTCTGTTCGTTGTGAACCGAAGATAGGGTCGTCAGGGTGCGCCGGCATAAGGAACTCCTTTGGTTGCTATGTGTTATTACTCACGGTACAGTATAGAAGTTACTCGTAAGAAGTGCGTTCTCACTTCGTCACAAGGACTATGACACAATCAAAATTTATCCTCAAAGGGGCATTAGTAGCGATGGCTATAGTTGGCACTATTGCCACACCAAGTGCGGTCTTGGCGGCCACCTATGAGGGGGAGGTAGGAGGCTGGATTCCGTGGTGGAGTGATACTACTGGTATCAAAAGTGCCACCAAAAACATTAAAAAGCTTGATACCATCTACCCCTTTGTGTATGAAGTAGACGCTGCCGGTAGTGTCATCGACAAAGCTAACCTCGATGAACGACAGTGGCAGACTTTTTTCAAAACCGCGCGTAAGAATAAGGTCGAGATTATTCCCACCATTGCCTGGTTTGATGGCGACCAGATTCATCCGATTTTGAGTAATGACAAGCTCCGCAACGATCAAATAGAATCGATTGTAAAGGTGGTAGAGAAGGGGGATTTTGATGGTATTAATATCGACTACGAGGACAAAAATAGTGAAACGAAGGACTACTTCTCTCGCTTCCTCAAAGATCTCAAAAAGGAGCTCAAAGGCAAGCTCCTTACCTGTACGGTAGAGGCCCGTACTCCACCCAAGGATCTCTACGTCAACGTCCCTAGTCCGCTCAATTATGCCAATGATTACAAAGAGATTGCCAAGCATTGTGACCGGATTGAGCTCATGACCTACGACCAGCAGCGCGCTGACCTCACCCTCAACAAGAAGCGCACTGGGTACCCGTATGCACCAGTAGCCGATAAGGAGTGGGTAGAAAAGGTAGTGAAGCTCGCCTTGGAAGATTTTCCGAAGGACAAGGTGCTGGTGGGGGTGGCAACCTACGGCCGTGCCTGGGATGTGACCGTTGAACCAGATTGGTTTAGTAGCTACTCGCGGGTAGCGACCTTAAATCCTCCTCGAATACAGGAGCTTTCAAAGAAAATCTACCGCACACCAATTGGCCGCAGCGAGGGAGGGGAAGCGGTGATGAGTTATTTCCCCGAAGATACGACTTGGGAGAAGCTCAACAAGCAAAAACTGCCAAAGGGTACTCCAAAAGGAATGGAAGCAGCCGCCAAAGCGCTTGCCTACGCGAATAAGACCGGAGAGACCGTGAGTGTGCGTTTTATCACCTACAGTGATGCCAAGTCGATAGAGGATAAGCTTGATCTCGCGAACAAGTACAAGTTGCGGGGGACGGTACTGTTCAAGATTGACGGGGAAGAGGATCGCAATATCTGGAAATTATTCTAGTTTTGTTAAAATACAATTTTTATTGTATAATTATTGCATAATATGATTTGGAACATTTTAGTTAAAACAAAAAAGAATGATGCAATTTCAGTTGCAAAACGCACAGTTAAGCAAAATAAAGAAACACTTCATTCCTTACGTGAATATGACCAAGGAAAAAAAGACATTCCAACCGCTCACACCAGAGCTTATTTGTCGGATCTACACTCTACTTCATAGTGAAGGAATGGTTGCATTCCCACAAACTCCAGCATCTTTTTGCGAAAGTTGACGCTACTGTTGCAAATATCAATGGTAGTGATTTTGGTGTTGCTAGATATTCTACAACACCCGAGAAGATAGTTGCTCATCTATACTTTCTTATTAAAAACCACCCATTTACTGATGGTAACAAACGTACAGCTACAATAGTATTTTTAACACTTTGTGCGATGAATAACTACAAGTTGGTACTCCCTGAAGGTGTGGCTCTTGATTCGTTTGTGGTAGCACTGGAACAATTTCCGGTTGATTCACATCAGCATTTCATAAAAACCTTGGCAGAAAATATTCTTAAAGAAATATAACTATAAACTACGGTAGTAACAATTTTTGCTATACTAGTTAGATATGACGTACATCGCGGTCCTCGATTGCAACAACTTCTTCGTCTCGTGTGAGCGACTGTTTCGCCCTGACTTGCGCCATCGGCCAGTGGCCGTACTCTCGAGCAATGACGGTTGTATTGTCGCGCGTTCGCAGGAGATAAAGGACAATGGTATCCCGATGGGTGTCCCTTACTTTGAAGTAAAGGACATCTTAAAAGACATAGGTGCCGTCTGCTTTTCTTCACATTTTGCGCTCTACCGTGATATCTCGCGACGTGTGTTTTCGGTGGTCAAGTCATACTGTGGCCAGATAGAACAGTATTCTATTGATGAAGCATTTTTCGTCGTGCCGGCGACTTCGGCGGAGGAGGCCAGGCAGTATGTAGCAACTCTTAAAGAACAGGTCGAACGACTCGTTGGCATCCCGGTTTCCATCGGTGTCTCTGACACGAAGACGCGAGCCAAGCGGGTGAACGCCTACGCGAAGCGCAATGGTGGCATCGGGGTTTTTGCTGGTACTGATTTTATAACCGAGTTTGGTGCGACGCCACTCGGGGATATTTGGGGGGTGGGTCGTCAACTAGTCGTCGCCTACAAGGAAGCAAAGCTCCACTCAATCAATGATCTGCTGGCTGCTCCAACTGCGCGTATTGCGAAGCTTTTTCATAAAAATGGTGTACAACTTCAAGCAGAATTGAGTGGCCAAGCAGTGTATGTAGTGACACAATCCGTTTCGATTCCAAAGTCGCTGATGTCTACCCGTTCTTTTGGAGAAAAGACCAATAATCTCGCTACTATCAATGATGCTCTGGCATATCATGTACGTTTCGTTTGTGAAGACTTACGTGAGCAAGATTTGGTGGCCAGTGGCCTCCAGGTTATTCTCTATACCTCACGCCATGGCGATTGGCGGGGTCATGGTGGTAGTGCCGGAGTGGTATTTGAGATTCCAACGGCTATGACGGCAACTGCGCTTAATGAAGCGCTAAAGGCTCTCAAACAGCTTTATCGACCAGGTGTGCCGTATACCAAAACGGGGGTGGTGGCCTTTGGGCTATTGCCCGCAGCTTTTGTGCCGCAGAGTTTATTTGCTGCTACTGATACCGTGACCAGTACCGGTGAGGTGGTTGATGAGATGGTTGATAGCCTTAATCATCGCTATGGCCGCGATACGATTAAGCTTGGCATGTTTACGAAGATGCCCACCTGGCAAACCAAAATTGCCTTACGGTCACCGGCCTATACGACAGAATGGCAATCGCTCAAAACCGTCAAAGCTTAAGTCCATGAGATAGCGTCTAAGACGTTCGTTCTTTAGAATTTTTTAGGTAGAAGACAAGGGCTTTGAAAGAAAATGGTGATGTGATAAGTACTTTCTATGCGTACAAAGTGTCGGACAAATTACTTATCAACACACGATTTGAGACAGCTCTACTAAAAGTCTTTATAATGGGAACAGATCGGTTGAAGACGTACTCGCAAAGATAGGCTGAAATTTTTTCAAACAATCACTGCGACTATCTCCACCTTCAACCGAGCTTGTACCGGAGAGTCGCCTCTGACTACATATTAGTTATTTAAAAAATAATATTCATGCAAAAAATTTCAACAAGTGTTGAAGCTTTGCACCGAGTAGTCGCGATGCTCGTTGCTGCAGCTGTGCTGGTTGTGTCTGTAGGTTTCTACAACACTGCTGACGCTGCAAACCTTACTTTGGTAAGCAACACCTTATCAGACTCTGACGTGTCGGCTCTCTCGAACCACACCATCCGATTCACTATGGCGACTTCGTCGACTGGTGTCTTGGCTGGAGGAACGATTACAGTAACCTTCCCTGCAGGGTTCAACTTGGGAACAATCGACTTCAATGATGTCGACTTCTCAATCAACGGAACTGATCAAGCTTTGGCTGGTACAGCATCAGGCGCAACTTGGGGTGTATCAACTTCAAGTCAGGTGCTTACACTCACCTCAGCTACCGGTGTCGTTACAGCTGGACAAGCTGTCGTTATCGAGATTGGAACAAACGCTACTTTCGGTACAACTGGTACAGACCGTGTCACGAACCCAACTGCGGGTTCATATGAATTTCTTGTGACAGCGGGGACCGTTGATACCGGTCGCACACGAGTAGCTATTCTAGATAACGTCGATGTTACTGCTATCGTCAATACCTCATTCACCTTCGTGGTGACTGGACTTGCGACTAGTACATCAATTAATGGTACAACCACCACTGGTTCTACGACTGCCAATGCTATTCCTTTCGGTGTCTTGACCGCTGGGGTACCAAAGGTGATGGGTCAGAGACTCAACGTAACTACCAACGCCCGTAACGGCTTTGTGGTAACTGTAGAGCAGGATCAAAACCTTCTCTCATCAACTGGTGCTGATATCGATGGCTTCCAGAACGGAAACTATCAGAACACACCAATTGGATGGACAGCTCCATCAAACCTCATTGCCAACGAGAACACTTGGGGCCACTGGGGCCTTACCACAGCTGATAGTGACTTAAATGCACAAGTTGGTGGAGGCTCGTTTGTAGGTTCGTTGTTTGTATCTGCAAGTACAACACCACGAGCAATCTTTGCCCATACAGGGCCATCTAATGGTTCTGATGCTGATATTGGTCAAACTGATGTGGCATATGCTATCCAGATCACACCACTCCAGGAAGCGGGTGATGACTACAGTACAATCCTTACCTACATCGCAACTCCTACTTTCTAAAGAAGTTAGTTGAAACAAAAAACTCCCTCTTGGGAGTTTTTTGTTGTTTGCACAGTAATTTGCGTTCCATTACTGTTTATAGGTTGCGGAGACGTGGTTCATACAGTGCTATAATGCATACTATTATTACTATGAGATTTTGCATGCGAAGGACATTTCTATCACTTTTATTGGCTGTATTGTTTGTTGGAGTTGTGCCGTCGTTTGTGGGTGCGCAGGGAAGTGCTGGAGTAACACTAAAACCCGCTACCATTGAAGAAAGAATTGATCCTGGTACCACGAAGACCTTTGTCACCTCAATCAAAAACGAAAGTGCCGTTGAGCAGACATACTACCTTGGTCGACGTGACATCATTGGTGTTCGTGATGGTAGTGTCCCTATCTATGCTGATGAGAATGTAGTACCAACACCGCTTGATATGAGTAGTTGGATTACGCTCGCCGCCGATAGTGTGACGGTCCCCCCAGGTGGCGAGGCACCAATCTCCTTTGTCGTGACCGTGCCACCAGATGCACCGCCATGTAATCATTTTGCTGGTATCTTTGTATCGATGGAGCCACCAGAACTCAGTGAGAGTGGTGCTGCTATTGGGTACGAAGTTGCGAACATTGTGAGTCTTCGCGTCTCCGGACAGTGTGTTGAGTCAGCTAAGATTCGACAGTTCTCTACCGATAACTATATCTACGGTTCTCCTAATGTAACCTTTAACCTTCGTATTGAAAACGATGGTACTACACTGGTCCGTCCGATGGGCCCGGTTGAAATCACCAACATGTTTGGACAGAAGGTGGATGGCAATCTTATCTTTAATGAGTCAGCGGCCGCGGTTTTCCCAGGTGATACTCGCGAATTTACGTTTGATTGGAAAGGCGAAGGGTATGGTTTTGGTCGTTATGAAGCGGTCGTGAGTCCAATTTATGGTGAAGAGGGAGCAAAGCAGACGATGTCGAGTACCGTAACCTTCTGGGTATTGCCGGTCAAGATTGTCCTACCGGCACTTGGTATCCTTGCGGTACTTCTCTTGACGGTCTACTTTGGTGTAAAGCTCTATGTTCGTCGCAAGCTCGCGTACTACGCGGTAGGTGGTAGTCGCAAAATTGTGCAGCGCCGCAATAGTGGTAACCCAATCCTCCTTATCTTCCTGGTTATGTTGTCAGTCAGTGCGCTCTTCTTTATTGCGTTACTCATACTGTTCGCCTAGTGCGCTCGTACGATGCGGTATACTTAGCTATATGCAAAGCAATTCTCTCTATCACAGCCTCTTACGCATCGCTACGGCGGTCGTAGCGGTGATGCTCGTCTTTGAAGGAGGGCTCCTCAGTCCGGTGACAGCACAGCTAGCCGATCAAACTGAGCTGTATCTCGCAAACGCAGTTGGTGTTTCAGTTGGGGTTGCTCCGACAGAACTCAATCAAATGACGGCGGCTTTGACAGCTCGTGAACAGGAACTTAATGAACGTGAACTGGCACTCTCACAGCGTGAGATTGAAGTGGGAATCAATGATGGTGGCAGTATTGCTGGTTTTGATTCAGGGACATTTGTGCTCGCCACCATACTCTTCATTTTGCTTGTACTGATTATTCTCAACTACGCACTTGATTATGCGCGAGGAAGAGAGCGAATTCGTCTTGCGACACAGAATAGTGCAGCGTAAGGTGTGAGGATGTTACACACCTCATACGGTTGGTCTTTGTATGCATGAAGACTATAATAGTACGTAGCTATGTCTGACCGTTTTAAGGATTTAACCGCTGTCGACTGCATGGTCGATAATGTTCCAGTCATTTCACCAAAGGCCACGATTGGTGAGATTGTCAGTCTTCTCTCCCGGCATGCCTCATCGTATTCGAGTGTAGCGTATGTGTATCTCGTAGACAGTAGTCGCAAACTCACCGGGGTTGTATCGGTCAAGGAAGTCTTTACTCACTCGCATCACACGATTGCAGCTGCTGCCGCCAAAGCGACGCTTGTGTCTGTGCCGGCGACCATGTCCGCTGAACAAGTTGCTCTCACAGCAATTAATCACAATCTTAAAGCTGTTCCCGTAGTAGACATCGACTCTGGTCGACTGTTGGGTGTCGTTACTCCTGACAAGATTCGTGACATCCTCCACTACGGACGAATTGCCGATGCGCTCGCCCATGCCGGTACGACGAATTTTGAAGACCCACAAAACTCACTTTTGTCAGGTACACCACTCTTACATATTCGTAAGCGCCTCCCGTGGCTCATTTTAGGGCTCCTCGGAGGACTGCTCGCTGCCTCAATTGTCCAGGGCTTTGAAGAGGCGCTCGCAGCACACGTGCTGATTGTCGCCTTTATTCCGCTGGTTGTCTATCTGGCCGATGCGGTGGGCTCCCAGACCGAGATTATCTTTGTCCGGGCCATTGCACTTGATCCTGAACTTGGTCACTTTGCCCGTTTCCGCAAATATTTTATGCGCGAGGTGATTGTCTCGGGTACGCTCGCGACCATCCTCGGGGTGCTCGTGGGGGGTATTACTTCATGGTGGTTTAAGGCACCAGAACTAGTCCCGTTATTATTTGTAGCTATTATATCAACACTGACACTGGCGATGGTAGTAGCGCTCGTGATTCCGTTTTTGGCTACCAAACTTAAATATGACCCTGCGCTCACCAGTGGTCCGGTTGCTACGGTGATTCGCGACGTCATGACACTCCTCGTATACTTTGTGGTTGTTTCGATGTTTACGTAGGCAATTTCACGGTGCTAGTGGGTGTGGTATAGTGTGAAGCTATGATTCCTCGTACCCCAATACGGTTTTTTCTTTTTGTGACTAAACCTTATCTGCACTTCGCGATACCAGCCATACTGGTGGTTATTATTGCTGCTACCGTTGGTCAATCACTCCCATTATTTTATAAGTGGATTATCGAAGCGATTGAGGTGGGTAATGTTTCAATCGCTCTCTGGTTGGGTCTCTTATTTCCGGCAGTTGTTTTTATTGAGTCGTTGCTCTGGCGGCTAACCGGTGTTCTCGGCATGAATTGGACAATCTATATGAAACAACATACAAGCGATTTGCTTGTTGCTAATACTTTGGAGCATAGTCATGACTATTTCTCAAACCGTTTTGCAGGCTCGCTGCTCAATAAAATCGGTAATGTCATTGGTGGTGTGGAGACTTTTGTACATGACTTCCTGTGGTCGATTCTTGGTCTCGTCGTCAGTATTATTGTAACGTTATATTACTTGTTTGCAGTTGATATCATGCTCGGTTGGATATTTCTCGCTTTGCTTGTTGTGCTTATTATCGTCAATCTGCTTTTGATGCCAGGGAAGCAAGTACGGTCTCGTGATCAAGCCATGATTAGCTCACTATTACGAGGAAAAATTGCAGACATGCTTGGTAATGCTAGTGTTATACGGCAATTTACCGGGTTTGAGCATGAGATGACAAACATGCAAGAAACGTCAACGAATTGGCGACGGTCACATGCTCGCAGTTGGCTCTTTAGCGAATGGACACAACTACTCAATAGTTTTATCCTTTTCCTCTTTTTTGGTGGCATGATGTATGTCCTTATAACTAGTTGGAATGGTGACAATGCCTCGGCGGCAGAACTGGTATTTGTACTCGCGCTCATTACTGCATTGACTGGCCGTCTCGTATTTGTTGGTCGAGTGCTCAATGGCCTTGCCAAAACCATTGGTGAGGTTGAAGAAGGACTGACCGATTTGCTGGTGCCTCAAGATATTGTAGATCAACCTGGCGCAGAAAAACTATTGGTCAAAACGGGCGAAATTCACTGGAAAGAGGTTGTGTTTGAATATGAAGCCACTAAAGTCTTTGAAGATTTTAATCTCACCATCCCAGCCGGGCAGCGACTTGGTCTTGTTGGTCCATCGGGGGCAGGGAAGAGCACCTTTGTGTCACTCCTTCTCCGTCAATACGATATTGAAAGTGGTAGTATCGAAATAGATGGGCAAAATATCGCTACTGTCACACAGGATTCGCTCCGGGCGGCTATTGCCGTTGTCCCGCAGGAGCCGGCGCTATTCCACCGTACCATTCGCGAGAATATTGCCTACGGAAAGCCGGACGCTACCGACGAGGAGGTTATTGCGGTTGCTAAAAAAGCTTACGCGCACGACTTTATTGCTACGTTGCCACTGGGGTACGACACGTTGGTCGGTGAACGCGGGGTAAAGCTCTCGGGTGGTCAAAAACAACGAATCGCGATTGCGCGCGCCATGCTCAAAGATGCTCCGATACTGGTCCTTGACGAAGCCACCTCAGCGCTTGATAGTGAAAGTGAAGTCGAAATCCAAAAGGCCCTTCATGTACTGATGGCCGGGAAGACAGTAATTGCGATTGCCCACCGACTCTCTACCTTGCGTGAGATGGATCGTATTATTGTGCTTGAAAATGGTGTTATTGCTGAAGATGGCACTCACGATAGTCTCCTTACCTATGGTGGTACGTATGCTCGGCTGTGGGCGCATCAAGCTGGTGGTTTTTTGGAAGACTAGTTTCAAGCATTGTTTTAACTGTGGGAGAACGCTCATTTTGTGTATCCTCACAAGGTACAATATAGCTATGCATATCACGAGACCGCTGCGTCTGTTCGTGTATTTCGTTTTGGGACTTTGCCTCCTCGCCTTTTTGCTAACGTCTCCACATTTTTCTTTTGCTCGTAACCTCAAGGAATACAAAGACACTATTTCGAAGTCCGGTCCAACTTTGGCTTCGAACCACACCCTTTCGTTTCGTCTGGTTGATTCTACCAGTATTCCACCCGAAGGCTATATTGAAGTTGTGCCGCCAGATGATTTTACGGTAGTGAGTAGTGCGCAGTTCTCTGAACTCCGTAATGTTGAGCTGCGTGTTAATGGTGTACGACGTGATGTTGGCGCAACGCTGTCTGCTACTGACGACAAAGTTGATATTGTGCCTGGTACACCTGGCATGATTCGCTATACCTTAAACCAAAGTACGGGTATTGCAGCGGGGAGTCTTCTTGAATTAAAAATTGGTAACCATACCTTCTTGTCACAAACCTCTGGTTTTTCATTTAGTACCAGTACTGGTACAACCACCATACCAGCAGATGTCCCGGGCATCATCAATGGTCCTGATATTGGTACCGAAGAAGTGAATATGCGCATTTACGACAATACAGCGACCGAAATTGCTAACGCGGGATTTTTGATAGCCCTCGTCGAACAGGTGGGTGTGGGACCGGTTGACACTACCGAGTTCGTCCCGCCATTGCGGTTTAATGGTTCACCAACCTCAACGGTTGGTGGTACTACCCTCAATGTAGAAATTAGTCTCGAGACTGATGAGTTTGCGACCTGCCGTTTCGCACGCACGGCTGGCGCAAGTTATGATTCGATGTCGGCAGTGTTCACGAACACTGGATTCCTCTTCCACACACATATTGTTGCGGTGACACCAAACTCACAACAAGACTTCTACGTCCGTTGTCGCGACGATGAGGGTAACAAAAACCCCGACGACTACCTCATCAGTTTCTTCGTCAGTGCACAACCAACGGGTAGTTCAACTGAAAATGGTAACGGTAGTGGTACCGGTACTGGAACTGGTAATGGCGGCTCTGGTACCGGCTCAGGTAGTGGTAACCAAGGTGGTGGCGCCACCGGTGGTGGTAGTGACCAAGGATCGTCCGGTG
>JACCDW010613423.1_pt1 | contig 11646 bp, 8 predicted proteins | sample 7449781 | NCBI WGS metagenome assembly JACCDW01 (sample SAMN15323449, study PRJNA562643) | freshwater metagenome | isolation source: river surface water | place: USA:Blue River Watershed | collected 2017-08-18
CTTGACGAAGTCAGGAATGTGTCTCTGGAAGACTGTGAATATGAAGGATATGGTGAGTCAGGATGGCTTCTCTTTACACGCCTGCCAGGCGATGAAGTGTTTGATGGGGGGGTTCTTGATGATGAGACGAATTCATGGCCCTATGGGCATGTGGATTATCGCAGCAGCAAGATTGAAATTAAGGAAGTGGAGGAGGAAGAGGAGGACTGCGACGAGGTGGTGATTCGCGGCAAGACTACTATGACTCTCGGCGCTCTCATTGAGAAACTGACGGAACTCAAGGAGTCTCTTGGCCACAATGCTCCTGTGTGGCATGCCGAGTTTGGTGGCCTCACTGCTTCCACAACTGTGGACACAGTGTCAAAGACAGACGGTGGTGGAATCTGTATTTCTTAAGAAAACAAAAACAAAAAGCCAACCCCCACGAAAAAATTTTTTATTGGGTTTTGGTTTTGTTAAGAAGAAGAGCTTGACCGTTTACGCCAACACCTTTGCGTCTCCGCTGGCCAGATAGGTCTCCACCTTGGCCTTGTAGTCAGGCGGCAGCACGGCGAGAATCTTCTCGTGGTGCTCAAAGAGGTTGAGCCAGTTCTCTGCGCGCTTCTTGAGGCAGAGGCTGGCGTGGGCCTGCTTCATGGCGGTGTTGCGGTCTCCATAGAGAAACAGCACATCCTTTCCCTTCTGCTGGAGCAGAACAACCTGTCGCCAGGAGGACTCGTGTCCCCACGTCTGCTTGAGAGGATAGGTTTGGAGGAAGGTGTTGTTCTTCAGAAGAACGCCTGTGGCAACACGGGAACCATTGACGAAAGCGCGAATCTCACGGTGGGGCATCTTGGAAAGGCTCATAGAAGTTAAGGAAGAAGAGGAGGGTAACATCCTCCACCGACTCGCCGCCCTTCAAATTTTTCGCCCCCCAAAAATTGAAATGCCTCACCCTTTTCACCGCCAAACACCATTCCTCTCCACCTGCCGAAAGCAAACCCCCCCCTCTCTTTCATCTAAAGAACTCGCTCAGAAACACTACAACATGGCTTCCATTCCTGACGCAATTGGTGTGAAGGGTGCGGATGTCTACAGCACAACGGGCTCTGAGTTGCTTGACCTCTCGGTCCTGCTGGTGCGGGATGCGGAGAAGGACACACTCACCCCTCTCTTGAGCAAGGCTCTGGCGAGCGGCTCTACGCAGGCAGAGGATGACGCCTTCGTCCTGGCGTTCCAGACGCGCGACGTTCGCGGTGGCAAGGGGGAGCGCAAGCTGTTCCTCCAGCTCTTCTGCTACCTCCTGGAGCAGAAGCGCAAGCTGGCGCTGCCTCTCCTGGAGTTCATCCCTGAGTATGGCTGCTGGCGCGACGTCTTCTACCTGCTGGACCTCTCGCTTCAGGCGGGCGCACCCTCTGGCTTGAAGGAGTGCCTGGTGGACTTGGTGAAGAAGCAGCTGACGGCCGACCAGAGCGCACTTGCAGAGGGCAAGTCCGTGAGCCTCATGGCGAAGTGGGCACCGCGTGAGAGTGGGTCGGACAAGGCCCTCGCGCGCTCTCTTGCGCATCTCCTCTTCCCCGCGGTGCCTGCCGTGAGCCAGCGGATGTCCATGTATCGCAAGGCCATCTCTGCGCTCAACAAGGCAGCCGAGACCGTGGAGGTGAAGATGTGCGCGGGCGAGTGGGACAAGATTGAGCCCGCGAAGGTTCCTGGCCTCGCTCTCGCCAAGCACATGAAGGCCTACCTCAACGAGGTGGCGCCGAAGAAGAAGGAGGAGTATGTCAGCCCTGGCGCTCTGCGTCATCCTGACGACCCTGTGCGCATGGCGTGCCGCGCGACATTCCAGAGTCACTTGGCCAAGGCCGCAGGCGGTGGTGCGAAGATTAACGGTGCCACGGTCCGCTACCCGCACGAGATTGTCAAGAAGGTCGTATATGCCAAGCGCACTTACGTGCCTGACTGCTCTGGCTATGCGTGCGAAGACTGCGAGGGCTGTGGCTGCGAGAGCACTACCGCCAGCATGTCGGAGGCCGAGCGCAACTCGCTCATCGCCGTGTGGAACGACATGGTGAAGATTGCGCGGGCCTCTGGCGGTCTGAAGCGCAGTCTGGCGATGTGCGACTTCAGCGGCTCCATGCAGAGCAGCGCGAACGGCGACACGCCCTACTGGGTGAGCATGGCTATGGGCCTTCTCATCGCAGAGGCAGGCAGCGACGGGTTCAAGGACATGTTCCTGACCTTTGACTCGGAGCCGCAGTTCCACAAGCTGCCAGAGGGCGACATCTTCAAGCGGGTCCAGTCCATCAACAGTCGCATCGGCCAGGGCACCAGCACGGACTTCCAGAAGGCTCTGGACAAGGTGCTGGCTCGCTTGGTGGAGACCCGCTGTCCCGCTGGTCAAGAGCCGCGCGACCTCATCGTCATCACGGACATGAACTTTGACCAGGCGTGTGCCTCTCACGAGTCTTCTATGTATACGGGCAACCGCTACCGTCGCGTGGTGAAGACGAAGGAGAAGCAGACGCATGCGCAGATGGCGCGCGAGGCGTTCCGCCGCGTCAGTGAGGACGTCTTCGGCCCTGGTGTTCAGGGCTGGGAGCCTCCTCGCATCGTCATCTGGAATGTCGCAGCGGGTGCGCAGGGCTTCCAGGCGCAGGCAGAGGAGGAGGGAGTCATCCACCTGTCTGGCTGGTCTCCGTCCCTCTTCAAGGTGCTGCTGGAGGAGGGCGCGAAGGTGATGACGCCGATGGACGCTCTGCGCGTGATGCTGGATGCCGAGCGCTACCAGCCTATCCGCGACAAGCTGGCGGAGGTGCGTGCTGCGGGTTTGTGAAGAGGTGGAACGGTGTGTAGGTAGGATTTAACAAACAAACAAAAAGAAAAAAATAGAAAAACAAGAAAACCAAGAAAAAATTTTTTCCAGCCGAAGCGGCCGCCCGCGCCGCCCGCCTAAAAAATTGACGCGCTTTTCCCCCGTGGAAGCAAGGTGCGGAGAAAGGGCAAGGCACCCTGGTCAAAGATGCCAACAGCAACAGACATTTACAATCTGTCAGATGCTGACAAAACCTTCCGCAGCCTGATTCAAAGAGTCCATACAGCAACTCAAAGTTAAATCTACTTAACTCCATGGACTCTGACAAGGCTGCGCACAGCAAACCAAACAAGTAATTTGGGCTAATTACGAGGTCCGAATCCGCAACCTGTCGTAATCAAGAGATTAGAATGGCCACTAGTCATCTTGTAGGTTGCGCACAGCAAACCCAACGATAATTCCATTCTGTAGCCTGACACCAAGAGACCATACAGCAACCCAACAGATATGCTACTATCTCACTCTGGTCTCTGACAAGGCTACACACAGCAAACCCCTCATCGAATTAACCCGCGCTTCTTCGGGTAATAAGGACTTCGCAAGAAGCGTAACAGAAGTCCTCACAGCAAACCCCAAACGATTAATTTACAAGTCCTCTCTTCGCACACACGGTCCGTGTAGAGGCGGTTCTCCTAAACTTAAGTTTGAGAGAGCAGGGCACTTTTTTCCTTGGGCATAAATCCAGCTGTCTTGTAGAGAGTAGAATTTATGGGGGATACCGAAGATTTTAAAAGACTGATGAATCATTTCTTAAAAGGGACGATAAAACACTTTTACTCTGACTTCAAAAAAGGCACGAATACAAAATTTTGTTCATATATAGAGGAGAATATTAATCAATATAATAGAGGAAGCAGCAAAAATTATACACTATTATATGCTGCAGTAAAACTACAAGATGTTCCTGTTCTAAAAAAACTTCTTGAAATTCCTTCTCTGAATGTCAATAAAGGATGCCGCGAGGAGACGCCCCTTATGCTTGCCTGTCGCTTACCAAAATCAGAGATTGTTTCTCTTCTTCTTTCCCATCCCAGAATTGATGTAAATCGCAGCAGTCGCACAATTCATCCCGCTGAGATATCAAGTGGGACAACTGGAGCAACAGCTCTTTTTTACGCGGTGAATTGGCATATTCCAGAAACTGTAAAACTGCTCCTGGAAAGGGCGGACCTTGAAATAGACAAAGGGACGAGAGATGGAGATTCTCCTCTCGTAGAGGCCGTGAAGTCCTATCTGAACACGCTCAAGGAACAGGATGAATTGGAGAGGGCATTTGTATATGAACTCATCGTGAATCACGGTTGTAAACCAGATGAATGTGACCCTAAATCTCATACGACTCACGAAGGATATCGGACAAAATTTGTTGAACGGCAACTAGAAAGAAACAGAACTCTTTACGAGTGCCTTGTGATGCTTATCGCAGACCAGCGCGTAAAAGACTTAGACCGTGTCTACACAATTTGCTGTGATTACAAATTAGGAATTGAGAAGAGCATTGAGGAAATAAAGAACCTTGGTAAAAATAAACGAGAATACGTAACACCAAGGGAAACTGTATTGAGTCGCTTGAATGAGGTTCTTGAGCTGCTAAAACAAAGAAATCCAACGTATGATTCTGTCTATGATTACTCTGTGGAGGCCAACACACAGTATGAAGCGAGCTTTCACGCAGAAATTAATAAGGTCTGTACAATGTTTGATGATAATCGTTGTTTAGAATATTACTGGGTTTCATATATCTTTGACAGAATCAAAGAAGCTTATATTGTAAAGAATCGCGATGTAAATACTGGGCAAATCTATTCATTTCAGCACTCTTGGTCAGAACGTTGGTTGACACATCATGAACATACCACTCTTTTGATTGAAGCCTGTGAGCAGGGGAACCTTGAGCGTGTCAATGAACACTTGGCGGACCCGAAGATTCTTGTGAATAAGGTGAACCGATACCAAGAAGCACCGTTTCATGCTGCTGTGAAATCAGGCAATCTGGACATAGTGAGGCGTCTTCTTCAAATGCCAGGGCTGAATCCGAATTTGGTGAATGGAAAAGGGGAAACTGGTCTCTCTCTTGCTTGTAAATCTGTACAGTTAGAAATTATACAAGAGATTCTAAAACACCCTGCTGTAAAAATATACACTTACAGGAAAGCAGTTCAGAATATACTTACACCTCTTTTAGTTCTCCATGGAGAAAATGAAAATACAGAACAATTTGAAATCATACTTGAGTTGTTTTTGACTGAAATCCAGAAAACTGCGAAACAGCATCATCCAAATAATCGCATCTTTAAAAAAATTCTACAAGATTGTCTTTTAAAAGCATGTGAAATTGGAATTCTTCCGTATATTGAGAAATTCCTGGCCGCGGGCGCACGGATAAATCAATATGGCAGAAATCACACCAAACCTCTTCAAGCGGCGATTCGCGCAGGCCATCTGGAGATAGTAAAATACATTACAGCATTACCAAAACTCTATGTGTGGAGCACAAATAGTGAGTGGCAATGTGATGAATTACAAATAGCTGCGAGCTGTAAAAACCACGAGATTTTTATCTTTCTTATTGAAAAATGGAATAAATCCTTTTCAGACAATGAACTTGTAGAAATTAATAAAGCTCTGAGCAAAAATATGTATTATCACAATCTGAATAGCAGGAATGTGGAAGGAAATAAAACTGCTTTTCTGGGAAAGCACGTCATGAAAAAACTCTATCTTAGATACTTAGCTCAAATTAATACGATGGGCAGGCTCAAGGATGGCCGTCCCTTTCCGTATCTTCCTCCAGAACTCTATAAAAATATCGCAGAGTTTCTTGTTGAGCCCAAGCCTCCAAAGCAGAAACCCTCTCCAGAAGATGCTATAGAATGGGAAGAGCGAGAATTGGTGACAGAATGGCGAAATGGAAGTCTGTATTACAGAGATACATTAACCAATACTCATTTTCAGCAAAATCGTGAGGGTTATTTAGAAGAGGCTCAATTATCAAGGTGATAGCCTTCTAATGGTCGCACGCAGGCACACCACCTCCTGCGACTCCGCACCACCCAGACGTATATCCTTGGGCAGCGCGGCACGCACAGACTGTGCTAGAGTGAGGCTTGATTCCCCTTTGCTCAAGATAGGCCTCCCACCCATTCTTTGCTATAAATTCCATCTGTCGCATTGTGAAAGCATAGGAAGCACCACTGTGACCTCCATATTTCATATGAGCCGAGATTGCTTCAATCGCAGGATTCTGACTAAACATAAATCCATTTTTACCAGGAACAGAGGGGTCCTTCAAGAGATTCCACGCTTCCGCTTTTGAGACAGCTTGAAACGCATCTTCCAACATAGCACGGTCATTTTGTGATTGAATAAATGAGAAATCGCCACGGGATACCATTCTCTTCATTAAAAAGGTGGGATATTTTTAGGCATCCGTCCTTTCTGTGGCAGACATATCTGCGCCAATGGTGATTTTCACTTCTCCCGTAGCATCGGCAAGAGTTGACTCAGCCGAGGAGAGTTCTGTGAGCACGGTTGCTGCTCTATCCGATGTTGTTTCTCCGAGTTGAACAACGGGTTTCTTATTAAGAGGATTCGTAAAGGAGAACATTTCATTGCCTGTTCCCTTCCCTGTTGCTAAGCTTTCAGAAATAGAGAGCATCGGATTGACAGAGACCTGTTTTCTCCGCAGACTCACCAAATCCTTGAGTTTGGATTCCGTTTGATTGAGAAGGCCAGAGGGGTCAATTCGCCCTCCTGACCGTGAAGCTCCCTCATTCGCAGCAGTCGCAGCCTTCACAGCATCTTCAATCTCCTGTTTCTTCTTTTCAAGATTGACTCTCACGGCGCCCTCAATGAGTTTATCTAAGTCAGGAAGGATTTCTTGACGGAGAACACGTTTCTTATGCATAAGTGTAAGGGCAGCATCAGATGTAAGGGCTTTGAGGCGACTCTGCGAGTTGTCGTAGACATGTGTATGGTCAAGGCCGTGGCATATATCAGGACGACGGAGATTCGGTCTATCCTTGAATTCTTTCTCAAACTCCGCGATGATGGAGTCAGGAATCGGAGGGCTTTGTTCAATGAGGCGGTCCAAGTCCGCTCGGCAGATTTTCAAAAAATCCAGACTATCCATGCGCTCATCGGGCTTCAAGGCCAATTCAACAGCGATAAGACGCTGGAACTTTCCCCAAGCAACTCCTGCAACTTTGTGAGATTCACTCAGCTGCGCGAATCGCAAGAAGTTATTTAGAGTTGTCAGGATTCCTGCGATTAAACTTACTCCGCCGATTCCGAAGTTTAGATATTTCTGGAATTCCTCATCGCCTCCAGCAATACTTCCAATGCCCACACTCGCAGTTCCTGTCAAGGTAGAAAGAATAATCACAGGAATTGTCATGAACATATTTTTCTTCGTAAACATCTTTTCCGCGCGGTCATGCATCCAGCGATAGCAGCCCGCTATGTCCGACCAATCGGCCATAAGCTTATCTTGTTCCTTACTCCAACCGTTTTGGAATCGTCTTGGAGTCTCAGAGGTATTCTCTACAGTAGACCCCCGTCTACTTTGCTGGGGGGAGGGTGATTGAGAGGCCATTCTATTCTAAGATATTTTTTTTCCAAAGAAATACGCAGAGAGGGGATGTCTGGTGCCCATGTCTATTGTATTAATTTAAGACAGCGTGTGGATAGATGGCGTAGATTTGTGTCTCAGCCCGCTGTAAAAGACATTGAGCAGCATTTCCAATTTGAGCGGGTGGATGCGGTGGTTGGAAAGGAAATTGATATTCAGAGTGATAAGCGTATCTCTATTCGCACGAAGCGGAATATTCTTCATCAGAAGCGTCGCGACCATGAAGATTTGGATTCTGCGGGAGCTATTGGATGTTACTTGAGCCACGCGTCCCTCTGGAAAAAATTCTTAGAATCCAATGACGAATACTGTATTATTTTAGAAGATGATGCGCTTCTTCCAGATGATTTCGTAGCACGTTTCAAGATTGCGATGGATTCTCTCAAGAAGCTTCCTATGCGTGAAGCAGTTCTATGGCAATTGAGTCGTCCTCACTCGGTTGGCTTGCGGAATGCCTTAGAAGAGGACACACTCATCTTTACGGATGGATGGGCCTATGATGTTGTTTGTCCCACCACGGGATATGTTCTTTTCCGTGAGAGCGCAAAGGTCCTTTTAGAGAATGCATTTCCGATTGATGGCCATGTAGATATGTATATGAGACGATGCACACAGCTCGGTATATTGAAGACAGTTCATTATAAGCATCTCATGTTATCTCAGATAGCTGTGAAGCGTGGAGATACGGATATTCAGTTGGCGAACTGTGAGCTTTGTAATTTACCAACGCATTTATCTGAAAGTAATATGACAGTCATGACGAAAAAACAGGTTGTTTCTGGTGTTGTAGTTATTTTGGGGTTAACAAGTCTTGTTGCGCTTCAGTATTTCCGCAGTCGCCGTTAGCGCCCCCGTCCTCCACGACCTCCGCGCCCTCCACGGAATCCACCTCTGCCTCCGCTCTGTTTTTTCTGCTCAGCTCCAGTGGTGTAGAGCTTCGTTGCGGCTTCCAGTGTCAGTGCCTTTGGGTCAAGGCCTTCAGGAATACTGACAAAGGTAGGCTTCTTTCCTCCAGCTTCCTTCTTGAACATGTAGACACCATAGGGCCCTTTGCGGAATTCAAAAGCCCCAATTGTATGAAGAACAGATTGCTCCTTTTCGAGCAGCCTATTCTGAATGGTTTCAAGTGTATCTCCAGCCTGGAGAGGAATTTTGGTTGTTCCGCATTGCGCATACCATCCATAAGGTCCCTTTTTCTTTTCAATGGGTTGGTCTTTGAATGTTCCGAGAATCTGAACCTCACGCGATTCCAGAGCCTTTTCACGAAACTCTGCTGCCTGGTCCTCTGTGAGTTCATGGAAGGAAACACCTGTTGGCCATCCGAGAAACTTTACATCCTTTTCACCTCCTGGGCCCTGGAGAAGAAGAAGAGGTCCTTTCTTTGTCTGAACAGCTTTGAGTCCGTCAGCAAAGACGCGTTCTTTGCTTGCTTTTGAGCCAGCCCCACTTTTCAGTGTGGTATATTTGTCCTTATAAGACCCCCATGTATCACGGCACACCTGTTTCCATACCTCTTTTCCATCTGCGACTTTATCCAGGCGGTCTTCCATAGATTTCGTAAAGTCATAGGCGAAGAGCTCTGGAAATTCACGCATACAGAATTCATGAACAGAGAGGCCGAGCGCAGTGGGTGTCATTTTCTGCTTTTCCGCGCCGACCTTTTTCTTTGCGACCTGGCGAATCGGTGGCCACTGACCCGCCTTTTGAACGTGATAACTCACGACATCCACCTCTTGGGCTGGCTTGTCTTCTTTGCGCGCGTAGTCTTTCTCAAGGAGAGTGCCAACAAGAGTGGCAAAGGTGCTTGGGCGACCAATTCCTCTGTGCTCCAACTCACGAACGAGAGAGGCTTCTGTGTAGCGGCCTGTTGGTTTGGATTCCTGAGGTTCAGCTGCGAGAGTCTGCCATTCCAGCTTGTCTCCTTCTTTGAAGCTTGTGACTGTTTTCCAGAGAGCCTCCTCAGTAGACTCCATGCCCTCTTCAGCTCCCTCATCTACATTGACACGACCAGGGCCAATGCGTCGCCATCCTGGAAAGACAGTGCGTTTCCACACAGCCTGCCACATGAATTCATCAGGGTCACCATCTGCTTTGAAGAGGACAATATGGTCCTCATGACGCGCGGGACTCATAACACTCTGAACAGTGCGCTGCCAGATAAGTTTGTAGAGTTTCTGTTCTACAGCGGTCCATTCTTCTGTAGAGGGGAGAGACACGGTGGAGATATGTGTAGGCCGAATGGCTTCGTGAGCCTCTTGTGCTGTCGCAGAATTCACGGTAGCCTTCTTTGTGGTACCCACGAATTCAGCGCCATATTCTTTCTGGACCCATGCGGTTGCTTCTTGTTTGGCTTGGTCCGAGAGAATCGCAGAATCCGTTCTCATGTATGTGATATGACCTTGTTCATAGAGCCTCTGTGCCGCCTTCATTGTTTGCTTGGGCTGGAGAGAGAAGAGAACAGAAGCTTCCTGTTGGAGACTGCTGGTGATGAAGGGTTTTGGGGCAGATTCTGAGCGCGGCTGAGTCTTGGTGCTGACAACACTCCCTCCTTTTTCTGCGTGGATATTTTCCAGATAATTCATGGCGGATTCTTCATCGTCTAGGGCGTCATAGAGTTTTGCGGAGAAGGAGAATTTCTTGGAGGGAGCGGTCCAGGTTCCAGAAATTTGCCAGGAGGTTTCTTTCTGGAAGGATTGAATTTCCTTTTCACGGTCTACCAGAAGGCGGAGCGCGGGAGTCTGGCAGCGGCCTGCGGAAAGGGCTGGGCCAACATGTTTCCAGAGAAGAGGGCTGATTGTGAATCCTACGAGCATATCCAGAATGGCACGCGCCTGTTGCGCATTCACGCGATTCATATCAAGTCGGCGCGGATTCTGGATTGCGGAAGTCACAGCCGTCTTTGTAATTTCATGAAAGACTGCTCGTGGGGTGGTAGACGGATTGAGTCCAAGTAGAAGTGCGACGCTGTAGGCGATGGCTTCTCCTTCACGGTCATCATCTGCTGCGAGATAGATGGTAGAAGCTCCCTTGGCAGCTTCTTTCAGAGTGGCCAGGGTCTTCCCTTTTTCCTTGATGAAGGTGTAGCGTGGCTCAAAGTCTCTGTCAAGACCTACGGCTCCAAGGTCCTCTTCAAGGGCTCGGATATGTCCCATAGATGCGACGACTTTCCATCCAGGTCCCAGAAATCCTTGAATCTTTCCACATTTTGCGGGCGATTCAACAATACACAGGGAGTATGACATGATGGCAGTTGTATCTATCTTTTTGCCTTTATTTCACGTCAACTTTAGGGTGCGGGGGTGCGGATGAAATTTGAAAAGCAACTCCACATTAGGAAAAGGTAGAAGATGAGTAGCACAGCCGACATTAGTTGTAATATCTTAGATGATGAGGAATTGGAAAAGGTGAATTCCTATAAACCCCGCAGAATGGAGTTGCGTCAATGGATACCTGAGCTATCGCCGAAGGAGAATCCATTTGAGAAGGGATTTATTAAGTCATCCTATTCATTTCCGAAGGCATTTCAGAATCGCACATCTTCAGAGGAATATCCTCCTCTGATTCATCGCGGACAGGCACCGCAATCCACGACAACTCTTTTGCTGCGGGTGAAGGATAAGTTGGAGAAGGTGTCTACAACGGTGGGGACGACGGGTGCTGTGAGTTCTGTTCAGGCATCTCCTGCTGAGCAACAGAAGGTTGAGACTCCCAAGTATGCCGTTTGTACACCAGATTACGAATCTCATACACCCCCTTATCCTCCTGAATAAATTCGGACCTTCTAGGTAGAAATGGCAGACAACGCGAGTGAAAAGAAGAAGCAGTTCAACATGAATCGTGCGCAGGCTAAGAGGAATCTTACAAATAAGTTGGGTAGAGACCCTACGGCCGCGGAGATTTTGGGACTTGTAGGAACTCGTCGCAAGGGGTTGAGTAATAATTCTTTTATTAGTGGATTGATGAAGAAGAAGGAGAACAGGGCTGCGAAGGCTGCGGAGGTGAAGATGGCTGCCAAGGCTGCTGCTGCGGAGGTTCGTCTGAAGCAGAAGGCTGCAGAGGAGGAGAGAAAGATGCTTGAGAAGGCGGAGAAGCTTGCTGCGAAGGGTGAGAAGAAGGGGGAGAACAAGATGGCAAAGACGGCTGCTCGTAAATTAGCCGCGGAGGC
>JACCDW010607725.1_pt1 | contig 11645 bp, 7 predicted proteins | sample 7449781 | NCBI WGS metagenome assembly JACCDW01 (sample SAMN15323449, study PRJNA562643) | freshwater metagenome | isolation source: river surface water | place: USA:Blue River Watershed | collected 2017-08-18
CCGCCAAAAGGATTTCCCGTGGTGCAATTCAGTCTGCTAGAGGCCGAAGATTTGGGATTGGCAAAATTCGATATTTTATCGCAGCGAGGGCTAGGACACATCAAAGACGCGGTGATATACGTGCAGCAAAACCAAGGCATCACCGTGGATGCGCATCAAATTCACGCATTCAAAAATGACCCTACCATCAGGCGGTTAATTGAAACGGGACATACCACGGGGTGTTTCTACGTGGAAAGTCCGGCCATGCGCCAACTTTTGCGAAAGCTGCAGTGCAACGATTATCTCACGCTGGTGGCAGCGAGTAGCGTTATCCGTCCGGGCGTAGCCCGGAGCGGCATGATGCGGGCATTTATTGAGCGACATGTGGATCCGGCCAAGCGAAGCGAGGCCCATCCAGTGCTGTGGGACTTGATGCCCGACACCTATGGTATCATGGTGTATCAGGAAGACGTAATAAAAGTCGCCCACCACTTTGCCGGCATTGGCTTGGGCGAAAGCGATGTCTTGCGCCGAGGCATGAGCGGAAAGTTCAGAAGCAGGGAAGAATTCCAAAAAGTCAAAGACAGCTTTTTTGCGTCGGCCATTCAAAAAGGACATAAACCGGAGTTGGTGGGTGAAGTGTGGCATCAGATAGAAAGCTTCGCGGGGTATAGTTTTGCGAAAGGACACAGTGCGAGTTATGCGGTGGAAAGCTACCAAAGTCTTTACCTCAAAGCCCACTACCCTTTGGAATTTTACACCGCGGTAATCAACAATTTCGGGGGATTTTATCGCACAGAATTTTATGTACATGCTGCCCGAAAAAGCGGCGCAACCATAGAAGCACCTTGCATCAACGAGAGTCTTGTGTTAACACGCATTCAAGGCAAAACGCTTTGGCTGGGGTTGGGACTGATTGATGGCCTTGAGCAGCAATGTGTGCGAAAACTCCTACTGTCGCGGGATCAGGCGGGTCCCTTTTCTTCGCTGAGCGATTTCAAACAACGGGTAGAACCCGGTTTGGAGCAGCTTAAAATCCTCATTCAAATTGGGGCTTGCCGTAGCTGGCAACGCAGCAGAAAAGCCCTCCTTTGGGAGGCCCATGCCCTGTACGCATCCAAGAAAGCCGTTGCACAAACCGAAAAACTCTTTCTCGAACCCACCAAAGAGTACCAACTCCCAAGCTTGGAAGACTCATGGCTAGAGGTAGCCCATGACGAACGCAACCTACTTGGATTTTCACTTACCAACCCCTTTCAACTGATCCAAGGGGCTGAAGATCCGCACAACCCCAACCTCCCCCACCTATCAAAGACCAGAAGCAAACACTTCAAACAGCTACTTCACAAGAACACCCTCATCGAGGGCTATCTCGTTACCGTAAAACCCACCAAAACAATCGGAGGGAAAGAAATGAATTTCGGTACTTGGCTAGATGCAGACGGACATTATTTCGATAGCATACACTTCCCGCCATCGCTACAAACCCATCCGTTCAACGGCAGGGGCGTATACCGATTATGGGGCAAAATCACCGAAGATTACGGCGTTTTCAACATAGAAGTATCGCGCATGATCAAAATTCCCTACCAAGCAGATCCCCGGTTTGTCGATTAAACCAAAAGAAAAAGGGCTCGGAAAATCCGAACCCTTTTGAAAAAAGTCTATCGAACAAAAAATTAGTGGTGATGACCACCTTCGCCGTGAACGTGACCATGATCCAACTCTTCAGCAGTCGCTTCACGAACCGCCAACACAGAACCTGTAAAGCTCAATGCCTCACCAGCCAACGGATGGTTGAAGTCCATTTTCACCGTCTCGTCGCCAATCTCAATCACTTTACCGTCCATGGGATTGCCATCTTGGTCTTGCATCGGCAACATAGCGCCCAATTGCAAAATATCGGCAGGCACATCATCGCCACCGAAAACGGCACGGGGCAATTCAATAATCCAACCTGCGTCGTGCATTCCATAACCCTCTTCAGCGGTCAAAGAAAAAGAAAAACCATCACCCACATTCAACCCATTCAACTGGGCATCAAAGGCCTCCAAGGTTTGGCCAATGCCATGAATAAATACCAAAGGCTGATCAACATCCGCGAAATCGGCAACTTCGCCATTGGCAAGAGAAAGGGTGTAAGCAATGCTTACTACGTGATTGGGGGCAACAGATAAATTTGACATGTTTAATAAAAGATGATGCAAGTAACCACAAAACTCCCTCACCCAAAAATTTGGGCCGAAATAATGTCGAAATTGTGCATAACTCGTGTCCTACAAATTTCCCACCACCGCCCTACCGAGCGTAATTTGGCCTTGTAAAATCACCCATGGAAAGTCAGGAAGCACAAGCCAAAATCATCGCCCTCAGCCAAGAACTCAAAGACCACAATTATCGGTACTATGTATTGGCAGAGCCCGTGATTTCGGATCAGCAGTTCGACCTAAAACTCAAGGAATTAGAGGCACTAGAAAAGGCATTCCCCCAATTTGCATTGCCCGATAGTCCAACACAAATCGTGGGTGGCGGCCTGCTCGATGAATTCAAAACCGTGCCGCACAAACGACGTATGATGTCGTTGGGAAACACCTACTCCGAAGAGGAGTTGCTCGAGTTCGACGAGCGTGTGCGCAAATCCTTGGGCGTAGACCAAGTGGAATATGTGTGCGAGTTAAAAATCGATGGCCTGGCCATCTCGCTGTTTTACGAAAACGGACAGTTGGTTCAAGCAGTGACCCGCGGCGATGGGTTTCAAGGCGATGACGTCACAGAAAATGTCAAAACCATCCGCAGCGTAACCCAAACCCTACACGGCAATTTCCCCGCATCCTTTGAAATACGCGGAGAGATTTTCATGCATCGCAAAGGGTTTGAGCGACTCAACCAACAGCGCCAAGCGCAAGGAGAAGCCCCCTACGCCAATCCGCGAAATGTGGCCTCCGGATCCCTCAAAATCAAAGATGCAAAGGAGGTCGCTCGACGTCCGCTCGACATTACCCTATACCATTTCCTGGCAGACCAAAACCCATTCAGCACGCACAGCGAATCGCTCACTCAAGCCAAATCTTGGGGCATCAAAACCGCGGATCACAGTGAAACATGCCAAAGCATACAGTCGGTTTTTGATTTCTTGAAGCGATGGGATGTGGCTAGACATGACCTGGGCTTCGACACGGATGGGGTTGTCATCAAGGTCAACTCACTCCGATATCAAGAAGAACTGGGATTTACCGCGAAAGTTCCCCGCTGGGCGATTGCCTATAAATTCCAAACCGAAACTGCCACCTCGAAATTGCTGGGCATCACCTACCAAGTGGGCCGAACCGGTGCCATCACCCCTGTTGCAGAACTCCAGCCAGTGGCCTTGTTGGGAACAACGGTTAAACGAGCCAGCTTACACAATGCCAACGAAATTGAGCGATTAGATGTACGTGTAGGCGACACCGTTTTTGTTGAAAAAGGCGGCGAAATCATTCCAAAGATTGTGGGCGTAGACTTTTCTCGTAGACCCGAAAACTCTGTCCCACACCAATATATCACCCATTGCCCAGAATGTAACGGACCTTTGCATCGCACCGAAGGCGAAGCGCAACATTATTGTATCAATACCGAAGAATGTCCGCCACAAGCCATCGGAAAAATCGAGCACTTCGTAGGTAGGAAAGCGATGGACATTCAAAGCATTGGCAGCGAAATGGCAGAAACCTTGTATCGCAATGGATTGGTGAAAGATTTGGCCGATCTGTACGATCTTACCTTTGAGCAAGTATTGGCCCTGGACCGTGTGGGAGAAAAAACGGCGATGAACCTCATCGATGGCATCAACGCCAGCAAGTCACAACCCTTTGAACGGGTATTGTTTGGCTTGGGTATCCGTTATGTGGGTGAAACAGTAGCGAAAAAACTGGCGCAAAGCATGGGCAACATCGATGCAATTATCGATGCCAACGAAGAAACCCTCATCGCCATAGATGAAATTGGCGAACGCATCGCAGAATCTGTGGCGCAATATTTTGCAGAAGCAAAACACCGCTTGGGTATAGAACGAATGAAAGCGGCAGGACTCACATTCACTGCCGTTCAAAAGGAAAGTTTGGGCAGCGGCTTAAGCGGAAAAACGCTGGTGATTTCCGGCGTATTTGCGAAGCATTCTCGCGATGAAATCAAAGCGATGATAGAGGCACATGGCGGCAAAGTAGGCAGTGGCGTTACCGGCAAAACCGACTATTTGGTGGCTGGAGATGGTATCGGACCTAGCAAATTGGAGAAGGCCACCCAACTGGGGGTAAATATCATCGACGAGGACACCTTTTTAAACCTAATCGCCTAAAATTGCAGTTCATGAGCAACCCAAACAGTTTGGTTTCCAAAGTGATCGACAAGCTACACCAGCACAAAGCCAAAGAATTTGGCAAGCTGCACTATGCCCCCAACTTTGAAAAAGCCAAACGATTTGTGTTGTGTTGGGACAGCAAACGAAATCCAGCCGAAACCCAAGCCATCAAAGCGTATATCGAATCGCTGAAAACCCTGGGCAAGCAAGTGGTTAGGATTATCTATTTTGATGTAAAAACCAAGGAGGAAACGCCATTGGTGCCCGAAGCCAATACCTATCACGTGGGTCGGTGGGATTTTGATCGCACCGGTTTTCCGAAGGCGGAGGATTTAAAAAATGTGCTTCTGTTCGATACAGATTTTTTCATCTCAATCGATATGGAAGGTGACTGGCATTTTTTGGGGATGGCAGCTGTGAGTAAAGCCGCTTGCAAAGTGGGTCCCTACCACCCCCAAAACATCAAGAATTTCGACGTACTCATCAAACCCGCAGAGAAGCACGACGTGAATCAGTACCTTTGCGAACTCAAAGAACACCTCAACAAATTGGCATGAAACAACTCATCGGAACCGGCACAGCACTCATCACGCCTTTCAATAGCGATCAAAGCATTGATTTTGAAGCACTTAAACGCATCGTAGAGCAACAAATTGCCGGCGGAACCGATTATTTCGTCATGTTGGGCACCACCGGTGAAAGTGTTACCCTCACATCGGAAGAAAAATCACAAGTAATTGCTTGCATCAAACAAGCCACTGCCGGAAGAATCCCATTAGTACTCGGGGTGGGCGGCAACAATACGGCCGAAGTGGTAGCGCAACTAAAACAGCTCGACACAGACGGCATTTGCGCCATTTTGAGTGTATCGCCCTATTACAACAAACCCAACCAGCAAGGTATCTTCCATCACTATACACAAGTGGCCGATGCATCGCCATTGCCAATCATTTTATACAACGTACCTGGCAGAACCGGCAGCAACATGACGGCAGCCACCCAACTCACCTTGGCAAATCACCCCAACATCGTGGCCACCAAAGAAGCCAGTGGCAACATGGAACAAGTGATGACCATATTGGCCAACAAACCCGCTGATTTTTTGGTCATCAGTGGCGATGACGCGCTCACATTTCCTATGTTGGCCTGTGGAGGCAGCGGAGTGATTTCGGTAGTCAACCATGCGTTTCCCAAAACATTTTCGGGAATGGTACGTTCAGCCCTACAGGGCGATTTTTCCGCGGCCCGCAAAGCCCATGAAATTGTCTTGGAATCGGCCATCGCCATATTTGCAGACGGCAGTCCGAGCGGTATCAAAACCATGTTAAATGAACTCAACCTTTGCGGCACTGCTGTCCGACCACCCTTGTGGCCTGTGAATGACCAAGTAGAAGCAAACTTGCGTCGACTTGCCAAAAACGCCCAATAATCCTTGCTATGAACCCCAATCTCGACCCAAACGCCACTGGTATGAGCAACGCTGACAAAGACGTTGAGAAGGTATTACGTCCAGCCGATTTCGGGGATTTCACCGGACAGCCCAAGATTGTTGAGAACCTAAAAATTTTCGTAGAGGCCGCCAAAATGCGCGGTGAAGCCCTCGATCACATATTGTTACACGGCCCTCCGGGATTGGGCAAAACCACGCTGAGTCACATCGTTGCCAACGAAATGGGCAGCAGCATGAAAATCACTTCCGGACCTGTTTTGGAAAAACCGGGCGACTTGGCGGGATTACTCACCAATCTCAACGAGGGGGATGTGCTTTTCATTGATGAAATACACAGATTAAGTCCGGTCGTAGAAGAATACCTCTACTCCGCCATGGAAGATTACCGGATTGATATCATGATCGATACCGGGCCAAATGCCAGGAGTGTACAAATCGCTTTGCAGCCCTTTACTTTGGTGGGCGCTACAACGCGAAGTGGCTTATTGACATCTCCCTTAAGGGCTCGTTTCGGAATTAACTGCCGGTTGGAATATTACGATGCTGCAACCCTTACTAACATCGTAGGCAGAAGTGCGCATATTTTGCAATCGCCGATCGTGGAAGAAGCGGCTTTCGAAATTGCCAGAAGAAGTCGTGGAACCCCGCGTATTGCCAATGCATTGCTGCGCAGAACCCGTGATTTCGCGCAAATCAAAGGCGATGGCACTATTACCTTGGATATCGCCAAGTTTGCTTTGAAAGCATTGAACGTGGATGCCAACGGCTTGGATGAGATGGACAACAAGATTTTGAGTACCATCATTGAGAAATTCAAAGGCGGCCCGGTTGGTTTGAACACCATCGCAACGGCCGTGGGAGAAGACGCTGGCACCATCGAAGAAGTATATGAACCCTTTCTGATTCAAGAGGGTTACATACAGCGCACCGCCCGCGGGAGGGAAGCTACCCAACTCGCTTTCAAACATCTGGGAAAACTCGACCACCGTTATCCCGGGGCCAGCACATTGTTATAAGCCAAAAATGATGAGACGGCGAAGGTATATTCAATGGATCATTTGCTTGCTCTTTTATGGATTTCTTGCCGAATTACCCGGACAAATTGATACCATAGATCTTTTTTCAGATGATACAGCTAGACTAAAAGGGGTCGAAAAAATTGCGCCCCAATCTCGGGACTTTGGATCATCGAAAACGTTGAAAAGCAGTTGGGATAGACACGCCTTTTCCACTTTGAATCTGGAAGGACATTCGATACAGATTATCGACCTATCAAAAAAAGCATTTCACACCGCTGAGAAGTCGGGCAGACAATTATTCAGTGAAATCCCAGGGGCGATGATTTACGACATGGACGGTTCTGGCAACCAAGTAAATTTGGCGATTCGAGGGCTAGATCCGCACAGAAGTTGGGAGTTCAACATCAGACAGAATGGCATTGTGACCAACTCCGACATGTATGGATATCCTGCTAGTCATTACAGCATGCCATTGGAGGCAGTTCAGAGCATTGAGATCCTCAAAGGCACTGCCGCACTGCAATATGGCGCACAATTTGGCGGCATGATCAACTATACGCTCAAATCACCCTCACCCAAAAAAATTCACTACGAAGGACAACACAATGTGGGATCATTCGGCCTACTGAGCACCTACCATTCATTGAGCGGAACGCTTGGAAAAGTCAATTATTTTTCGTATATTCAGTATCGCCAATCCAACGGTTACCGTCAAAATGGAGAGTCACAAGCATCCGCTTTTCACATCCGGGTATCCAATCATTCAACGTCCAAATTAAGAATAACAGCGGAACTATCGAACAGCCAATACCTGTATCATATACCCGGCCCACTGGGTTTGGCGCAGTTTTTAAGCGATCCACGACAAAGCACCCGCAGCAGAAACTATTTCCAGCCCAACATTTACTTGCCGGCACTCACTTTTATCTACAAGCCGTACGATAAAACCACAATAACCTGGATTACTTCTGCAGTTTTGGGACATAGAAACTCCGTTTTATTTGAGGGATTCGCGAACAAACTTGACACAATCAATGTCCTTACACAAACCTACGCCAACAGAACGGTAGATATCGATGAATTCCGAAGCTACACATCCGAATTACGCCTTAAACAATTTTTTCGCATCGCCAATGTATCGAACAGCCTCACCGCGGGAATCAGGGCTTTCAACAATGTTATGTGGCGCAGACAGTTGGGAAGAGGAACCACGGGCAGCGACTTTGATTTATCTGTTGAACCCAACAGTTTTAAAAGAGACCTGAAATTTCACAGTCAGAGCATTGCCCTATCGGTGGAGGATGCCATACACATAAATTCCCGATGGTCAGTTTCCCCTGGGTTTAGGTACGAAGTTGGACAAACCAATGCCTATGGCAGTATCAACTATATAAGCGCTGACAGCATTCCAAGAATTATCGAACATCAATTACCTGCTTTTGGATTGGCCACAAAATACAAACCCAAAGGAAGTAATTCGGTTTTTACCGCCGGCATAAGTCAAGCGCATCGCCCAGTTATTTTCAAGGACATCATTCCGGGATCGGCGCTAGAGCGAGCTGCCCATGACCTCAAAAATGCCAAGGGATACAATGCAGAACTAAGTTACAACAACTTTATTTGGAAGGATATCATTACTCCATACAAATCAAAATATTTCAATTACACGCTGAGTTTATACCAAACCCAGTACAACAATCGAATGGGCAACTGGGTACTGTTCGATAGCCTGAGTTCAAACAACTACATCCAAAAAACCAACATTGGCAACAGCAGAATCCGTGGGCTTGAATGCCTCCTCAAATACATTGTAATCGATCACAAAAAAAATCGGCGGAAATTAGACATCACCAATGCTACAGCCATACAGCAAGCGAAATACATAAAAGCAACAGCGGTCAGCGCTGGAAAGAACGTGAGCATTGCTGGAAACAGCGTTGAGGGTGTACCAACGTTAATCAGTAGAACCTCCATAGGATTTCAAAACAACAAGCTCTACCTATCGGTACTTTACAGCTATGTCAGCGCCCAATTTAGCGATGCACTAAATACGGTAAACATTTCCGCCAATGGATCAGTGGGTATGGTCCCGGCCTACGGAATTATCGACATTCAGGGGGTTTACCAATTACATAGCACGGCGAAAATTCGTTTCGGATTGAACAATTTGTTGAACAAAAGCTACTATTCCAAACGACCTACGATGTACCCAGGTCCGGGTATTTGGCCTTCCGATGGCAGGGGTTTCAATTTGGGTATTGAATTAACTTTTTAATATTTAAGCCAAACAGGTTTCCCTTATTTTCGCGGGGCGATGCCATCGTCTCTCAGTACCGAACATCAAATCAAAGCTTGGGCCCAAGAAATGGGGTTTTTGGCCTGCGGATTTGCCAAAGCGGAGCGACTCGATGATCAAGAAATACAGCTCAATGAATGGCTAGCAAATGGTTTCCATGGCAACATGGGTTACATGAAAAACCACAAAGCCATGCGCCTCGACCCCACATTGCTGGTTCCCGGGGCAAAATCGGTGATTTGTTTGGCCTACAACTATTTCCCCGAGACTACCCCGTTACAAACCAATAGTTCGAACCCCCAAATTGCCAAATATGCTTGGGGCGATGATTATCACCACGTCATCAAAGACAAACTATTCAAACTCATCGATCGCATCAAAACCCTCCACCCAGCATTTGAAGCGAGGGCGTTTGTGGATAGCGCACCCGTGATGGAACGCCAATGGGCACAACGCGCTGGTCTCGGATGGATTGGTAAAAACAGTTTGTTATTGCGAAAAGGCGTAGGCAGTTTTTTCTTTTTGGCAGAGATCATTGGGAATTTGGACCTCAGTCCCGATGAGCCGCTCACCGACCATTGTGGTGATTGCACCGCCTGCATCGATGCGTGTCCAACCCAAGCCATCGTGCAACCCCAAGTCATCGATTCTACGCGATGCATTTCATACCTCACCATCGAAGACAAAACTTGGCCTGATGAACGAGCATCTGAAATTACAACAGGATCTTGGGCCTATGGCTGCGATGTATGTCAGGACGTATGTCCTTGGAACCGCTTTTCTAACCCTCATAAGGAGCCGCAATTTGCCCCTAGAGAATTTGTGCATTGGGATACAGAGCAATGGAAAGAGGCCGTGCGTGAGCCCGCGCGCATCAAACCCCTACTAAAAAAATCACCCATGCAGCGCGCGGGCCTGAAAAAACTCGTAGGTCAAATCGAACTCGCCCTTAACGCCCTCCCAAAGGCAACACAATCGTAAAGGTGGTACCCACACCCTCCTTGGTTTGGTAAGCAATCTCCCCGCCCAACTGCTCCACAATTTTCCGAGAAATCGCCAATCCCAACCCCATCCCCGAATTTTTCGTAGAAAAATTGGGAGAGAATATTTTGTCGCGCAGCGACTCTGGAATCCCCTTGCCGTTATCCCGAAACTCCACCTTCACCCGCTGATCGCGCAATGTTAATTCCGCAGCAATTTCAGCCGTTCTTCCCTCCGGAATCGACTGAATCGCATTCTTTAAAATGTTCGTAAACACACGACCCAACTGCAAAGGATCCGCCATCACGCGCACATCCTCCTGCTCATATCGCCACGCTATGGGCATATCACTCTCTTTCCCCAAGAGCAACACCGCATCCGATACCACCTGAACCACATTCACTTCTTCCAACTTGGGCTCCGGCATCTTGGCAAAAGAACTGAACTCCTCGGCCATCTGCGCCAGCGAATCGATCTGACGGATTAACAGTTCACTGGTCTTTTGAATCTTTTCCTTCAACTGATCATCATTGCGCTGCAATGAGAATTGCAAATGCTGAAGCGACAATCGCATCGGCGTCAGCGGATTTTTAATTTCATGCGCAACCTGCTTGGCCATTTCCCGCCATGCACCCTGTCGTTCACTCTCCGCCAACAAATTCAAGCTATTCTCCAACTCCACAATCATTTTGTTGTATTCCTTCACCAACAACCCAATCTCATCGTTTTTATCCCATTCCAACGGCTGATTTCGCTCTCCAATCTTCACCGAAGCCAACTGCTTCCGAATCAAATTCAAAGGCAATGCGATACGCTGCGCAACCAAATACGCAATCACAATCATGATCGCAAACACCAATGCAAACAAGTTAATGATGGTTACTGCATACTCCGAAATATCCCGATACAAATCCCTGCGGTTAGAGAAATACGGCAAATTCAAATAGCCCTTTACCTGTAAGTCTTTGTTCAACAAGGCCGTATAAGACGAAATGTAATTCAGATCGCCCAAATTTTCATTCACCAATGAGGTAGACGACCCCAACGCATCCATCTTCCGATATACCGATGGATTCATCAACCTGCCTCGAACACTCTCCTCAATCAATCGGTCATTGGTAGATACCAGCAACGTGCCATCTGCGCGATACAAGTTGATATCCGTGTTGTAATACTCTGCCAAATCATACACCAAACCAGTCTGATACTTGTCGTACACCGCGTCAATGTTGATCTTACTGCTCAATTTCGAGGCGATTTCATGCGTTTTTTGTCGCAACTCATCCTTCTGACTCTCCGTGTAATTCCTCACGAAATAATTCACCGTCACAAATAACACCACCAAAAACGTCGCAAAAACCATCCAAGTCACATACAACTGCAAGCGATTGGAAATGAACAACTCCCCCTGATTCCCCATGGGCATCCTACTGCGCAAATGTTTGAGAATTTTCACTTTTCTGCCGGTAATCTCCCCCATCGCAATCAATCGCTGTCGCAACCACAACACGAAATAGTACAGCATCACCAACATGATACCACCCAATCCCAACACCGTAAATCCCGTCAACGAAGAGATAA
>JACCDW011659856.1_pt1 | contig 11643 bp, 11 predicted proteins | sample 7449781 | NCBI WGS metagenome assembly JACCDW01 (sample SAMN15323449, study PRJNA562643) | freshwater metagenome | isolation source: river surface water | place: USA:Blue River Watershed | collected 2017-08-18
CCTTTAAAATAAGGCTATTTCAGTGGCTTCTTGATGATAATACCGAGCTCCTGGAGCTGTGTATCCGCAATCTCTGCAGGAGACTCCATCATCGGGTCCCTCCCTTCCCCGGTCTTGGCAAAAGCGATCGTCTCGCGGATGTTCGGCTCGTTCTGGAGAAGCATCATCAGTCGGTCGAACCCGAACGCGATCCCTCCGTGCGGCGGCGTACCAGAGGCGAGCGCGGTTAGCATGTGTCCGAAGTTGGACTCAATTCGCTCGTCAGAGTATCCCATGATCTTGAAGACCTTCTTGAGGTCCTCTGGATTATGGTTTCGAATTCCTCCTCCTCCGATCTCATATCCGTTCAGCGCGATGTCGTACTGCGCAGCAACTATTCCCTCGATATTGCTTTCAGCTCGCAGGTCATCCATGAACTCCGGCTTTGGTGCGGAGAACGGATTGTGCGTAAAGGTCCACGCTCCGGTGTCTGTTTTCTCAAAGAATGGGAAGTCGATCACCCAGCAGAACGCGAGAAGGTTTGGATCCTCCTTGTCCTCTCGGATGTCCGGCTTGTCGTTTCCGTACTTCTCCATCGCCTCTGCATATGACAATCGCGGGAACGGAATCTGCTGGATCCGCTTCTCCGGATACAATGTCTGCACCATCTCGATCAGCATCTTCTCGTTCACCGCCATCACGTCCTCCTGCGTCACGAAGCTCATCTCGAGGTCGACCTGCGTGAACTCCGGCTGTCTGTCCCCTCGCGTATCCTCGTCTCGGAAGCATCGTGCGATCTGGAAGTACTTCTCGAATCCTGCGGACATCAGAAGCTGCTTGTACTGCTGCGGTGACTGCGGAAGCGCGTAGAACTTCCCTTGGTAAATTCTCGAAGGCACGACATAGTCTCGCGAACCCTCCGGTGTGGACTTGGTCATGTAGGGAGTCTCGATCTCGGTGAACATCTCCTTGGTAAAAAATTCCCGTATGAACCGCATCGCCTTGTGCCTCATGCGAATGTTCTTCTGCATGCGGTCTCGTCGTAGGTCGATGTACCGGTACTTGAGTCTTGTCTCCTCTCCGATATCCTTTCCGTCCTCATCGATATTAAAGGGCGGAGTCTCAGCAGTATTGAGTACTGCAACAGAAAGAATCTCGAGCTCGATGTCTCCGTTCATTTTGTCCGCCTGCACGTTTCGCTCTGGGCGAGGGTTCACCTTTCCCCTTACCTCGACAACCCACTCAGGTCGTACCTGCGATCCAACCGCATGCGCCTCATCTGCTCCAGGCAGAATAACTCCCTGCACCTTGCCGGTCATGTCACGGAAGTCCAGGAAGATAAGCTTGCCCTGATCCCTGCGCACGTCGATCCACCCCTTGATGGTTACCTCGTTTCCGACATGCTCCTTCAGGTCTTTGATATATGTTCGTTCCATAGTAATAATGCGTTTAGTAGTATGGATGGATTATACAGTGCAACACCGGATATGCAACGACATGAGTCGCTCTTTTCAATTGACATATTAGAAAAATGTATTATTGTACAGAACGATATGAAAATTGTGTTTGTGACCGTTCTTTCCGTATTCGTGTTTATCCCCTTCTTTTTCGGCATGTTTCACATCAGCCCGTTCTCAGAATCAGTGAACACCAATTACAGTCCCTGGGCAATCGGCTTTGTCACTGGACTGGCAGTTGACGTTCTCCTGCTGTTTGTGACCGGTCTCGCCTGCTTGGCCTGGAGCATGATCGTGCACACGAACAGTGAGCCCGCAGAGTACGAGGACGACGACGAGGAAGTGTAGCCGTACCAGGAACAGGCATCGTCCATTTACCCAAACGCCCGACAGGATATCCTGGCGGGCGTTTTTCATTCCTTACTAGTGTGTCGAGGGACGGAATTGAACCGTCGACCTTAGCTTTATGAGTGCTACGCTCTAACCAACTGAGCTACCCCGACATGGCCTTTAGTCTATATAAAAAAAGGCAAAATTTCAAGGAAAAGGGCCGGCAAAGCCGGCCCTTTTCTCCTGGTAGCGGGGTCTGGAATCGAACCAGAGCCTTGAGGTTATGAGCCTCACGAGGTACCTCTCCTCCACCCCGCTAGTTGTAAACACCTAAGTGCTTGACCATTATACACGTCCGCATTAGAATTTCAACTCCTTATCATGCACTTTTCCCAACTCAGAAACTCCAGAATAAAAGCGAAGCAGATCTTGTACACACCCGTCAGATTATGGTTACAGCCAAGAAATGCTACACTTAAAGCTATGGACAGAGTCGACTTTATTGAACAGAACGAATTCCACATAAAATCACGCAGACTGCTCGGTGAGCCTACTACACCGACGATGATTTCCCTTCTCATGAAGACCGGGATTGCCAAGAGCGAAAAGCAGGCACTGATCATACTTCTTGCGACCGTACTCGCAACACTCGGACTGACAGTTGGGATTATCCTTGCACGAACAGCACCTGCCAGCGACGTTGTCGTGGACAAAAACGGTAACGTCTATCAGTTTGAGGAATACATAGAGCTGGTACGCCAAGGCAAGGATCCCCTCCTACAATAACAAAATGAACACATCATATCGAGAATTTGATACAGACAGCCCTTCGACTCCCCCAAGCCGCTCTGTGAGAATCGCTCGAAATGAATCCGGAGGGTTTACTCTGATTGAGCTGCTGGTAGTCATTTCAATAATTGCGTTGCTTTCTACTGTTGTGATGGCTGCAGTCGGTGATGGAAGAGCAAAGGCGAGGAATACTGCGAAAAATAATTTGGCACTGGAATACGTAAAAGCACTCGAACTGTATAGGTCAAATAACACATCGTATCCTAGCGCAGGAGCAGGTGAAGAAAACACGGCACGATGTATCGGATACTCTGAATCAGAAAACTGCTATTCAACGCGCGTAGGTGACAACCAAATAAATGCTGCACTTAGTACCTATATTCCCGGACCTCCCGCTTCCCGCGACTCAATAATTGCTGGAGCTGCAAACTTCAGGGGTGTAACGTACAGCTGTTACCAGGACGCATCGTGTGGTAGCTATATTCTAGTTTGGGTATTGGAGGGATCAAATGCAAAATGTCCAAAGGAGGCAACGTCTTTTGTCTTCGGAAGTAATCGTAGGTGTGAGTACGTATTGGAGTAATATAAAAGAAAAGACCTGCCGCGAACGGCAGGTCTCTTGCGCCTCAGAAGCATGGGAAGCATTCCAAGGGTCGTGATGAGAAGAGCGGATGGTTCCGGGACGTTTACGGTCACGCCCGTGAACGTCCAGGTCGAATCGTCCGAACCCGACCACTCACTCATGGTAAGAGCCGAGGTAATATCGACCTCATCTCCGAATCCCGTGATCTGCAGATACCGATAGGCACGCTGATCCGAGTCATTGTTATCGACGAGGTAGTTACCGAACGACTCGCCGTTCACCTTCAGGTTCAGCATTCCGGTCGGACCGAAGAATGCAAAGTCTTGAACCTTGATGACGATCGCGTTGAACGACATGATGGGCTGAACCGTTACCTGGGTTGACCCAAGCTGAGTGACGAGATCACCGACTTCATTGTAGGACAAGCCGAACTGTTCCGGCTGGTTCCAGACATGATTGGCAGTTACCGTTCCCGACACTCCTCCTCGGGTCACGAAGACCTCAGGAATCGAACTCGGAAACCCTGCCTGCAGATGCACGTTCCATGCAGAAGTGACGGCAATCGTCGTATCGTACTCCGTTTTGGTAAGCTCAGTTACCGTTACGGCACCGCGCGCTTTCACCATGGCGAAAGCGGCAAACAAACACGCAAGAAGCGTAATTTTCATCTTTTTTAGGGGTTGTTCGTCCTCATTGAAAGGAACGAAGTATTGACCCTATAATACAACTTCAGATATCGTTGTCAATACCCTATCTGGCGCCCTGTGTAATGGAAAATCCAGCCGCCTGAAGCACCTACCCCTGATTGACCTCGTTACGCAAATTGATAACGGCGGAACGAACGTCCTTGTGGTTTCCTACGAACATCATAGTCAAAATGACGACAGCGATTAGAATCGCAAGCGTAATCAATATAAAATTGTCCTTGAGAAAAGTCTGCGCGTTCACGGACTGCTCAAGTGATCCGGCAATGCCGATAGTCGCTGCCTCTGCGGACTTGGTAAAGAGAACTGGGTTCGACTTTGCAAGAAGCTTACCGGAGTTGTCAACGGTTGCCACGTACATTTGGTGCTCCCCGTTCTCAATCTCTTGATTAAGCTCGTACGTCCATGAGCCGTCCGAGTCCGTCTTGACCATTGCCACGATTGGCGTACTGTATATGAAAAGTGCTATGTAGCTGTTAGGCAGCGCGACCCCCTCGAACAGAAGCTGTGATGACTCGCCCTCCTTGATTAGCTGAACCTTCTGCACCGTATAGGTAGAAGATATGTGTACGGTCGAATCCACTCGTGGATCCTCATATGCCATCTTCTCTTGTGACTCACTCAGCGGGTTTATCCCATTGCGCACCTTTTCCCCGTCAGACATACCCTCTCCCTGGGTTCGCGCGCTTAGAGCATCTGTCATATATACGTATGTCTCGTCATAATCAGAAAGTCCGTCCAGGTCAGTATCCTCAAAGACAAGCCCTCCTGCCCGTGAGTCTATTACCTGCTTCTTTTGAACAAGTATCTGCTCGAGTCGCAGCAGGGTCGCTCGCGCGTCGCGCTGTGACAGCTGGAAGTCCACGCTTTGTCCGGATTCCTTTTCCAGACTCTCCTCGATTTTTGCAAGTGATTTGGTTACGTCCAACAACAATGTTTGTATCAGCTCAGTATCACCCGGCTCGACCGCATCAATCGTGCCGGTTATATTCTCAAAAAGAAACGTTCGCTCACCATCTATCGCGCGCTGCAGTTCATATGCAGGCTTCTGGGTAGCCTTGCGGATTGAGATGATTGCAGTATCGATGTCCCTCTTTGCCGATTCCTGTATTTCGGCTATCGCCTTCTGTTTCTCAATCCGCAACTCCTCAATCGACTTGTTGACCGTCTCGATTGATTCCGCCAAGGCTGCCTTCTCGAACTGTTCCGGATTGACGACGTTCTGAGCCAAAACGTTTCTGCCCTCCTGTGCGTTGAGTCTGGTAAGGTATTCCTGGGCCAGTTTGGCAAGCGGTGGAAATTCCTGTGCATGAACAGGAATTGCCGTCATCAAAAAGACGAATGTCAGTGTCAGTATTAAAATTTTTGATATTCCTTTCATATTATTTGCGTGAGATTACCTTCATCACTGCTTCCTCGATCGCGTTCTGAGTTAGTCGGTACAGATCTAGCAGTTCGTCAGGCTTACCAGACTGACCGAACTGATCCTGTACCGCGACGAACTCAATCGGCACAGGCATGTGTGCCGCGGCAAACTCCGCAATCGCACCTCCAAGTCCTCCGGCTGCCTGGTGCTCCTCTACCGTCACGATCGCGCGTGACTTTGTGATCAGTGACTTCAACGCAACGACATCGAGCGGCTTGATCGTTGCCATGTTCAGCACGGCTACCGCGATACCCTGATCATCCAATTCCTGTGCAGCCTTGAGCGCCTCATGCACGAGCGGTCCGCATGCCACTATTCCTACATCTATTGTATCACCCCTGGATTGGAAGAATATCTGTGCCTTACCAATCTCAAACGGCGTATCCGGTGTCGTGATGACTGGGGTCTTCTCGCGCGCAAGGCGAATGTACGTCGGATGGCTGTTCGCCGCAGCGAGCAGTGTCGCCTTGCGCGCCTCATGCACGTCGCACGGACAAATGACCTGCATGCGCGGAATAATTCTCATCAGCGCGATATCCTCGAGTGCCTGGTGTGTTCCACCATCTGGTCCAACTGATACTCCCGCGTGTGACCCGATGACTTTGACCGGCACGTCGTTATACGCGATCGTCGTTCTGATCTGTTCCCAGTTTCTTCCTGGAGAAAACATCGCATAACTGGAGATGAACGGTATCTTGCCCATCGCTGCAATTCCGGATGCTACCGATGCCAGGTTCTGCTCACTGATGCCAATTTCGACAAATCTCTCTGGAAACCTCTTCGCAAAGTCCTCCATGCGTGTGGACTCGGTAAGGTCTGCGCACAGACCGACAACGTTCTTGTCTTTTGTCGCTGCCTCGACAAGCCCGTTACCAAACCCGCTTCGCAGCGGAACCTTCTCGACATCAGCGTCGAAGATGTTCTCATTCAAATGTAGTTTTTCGTTGAGCATGCTATTGGTGTTCACTGGTTATTTGTCCCCCAAGCGTACGGAGTGCCTTGAGTGCACGCGCACCCTCCTCCTTGTTCGGAGCCTTGCCATGCCACACAGGCAGACGCTCAAACTCAGGCACACCCTTTCCGGGAATAGTGTGCGCAATAATTACAGACGGTCGTCCGAACGCGGTCTTGGCCGCCTCGATTGCGGTATCAATCGCCTCAAAGTTATGCCCGTCTATCTCCTGTACGTGCCAGTTGAAGGATCTCCACTTGTCCCCGAGCGGGTTAAGCGGCATAACGTCCTCTGTATACCCATCGATCTGGATATTATTCCGATCGACGATTGCGATCAGGTTGTGGAGCTTCTCCTTCCCGGCTAGGAACATTGCCTCCCAGTTCTGTCCCTCCTGCAATTCTCCGTCTCCAAGCAGGCAGTAGAAATGCTTAGCGGATGTCAGTCCTACATCCATACGATCCGCGAGACACATACCCACGGCTTGTGAAAGCCCCGACCCAAGCGGTCCGGAACTGTTCTCGACATAGGGCAAAAATTCCCGGTGTGGATGTCCTTGCAATCGCGACCCTAATTTACGAAGCGTTTTTAATTCTGATTTTTCAAAATACCCCGCATGCGCAAGCGTCGCATACAGCACTGGACAGATATGCCCGTTCGAAAGCACGAGCCGATCTCGTTCATCCCAGTCTGGTTTGTCCGCATCATGCTTGAGACCGTAAAAGTACAGGTACGTAAAAATATCCGTCATGCCAAGTGGTCCGGCGGTATGTCCTGACCCAGCCTCAACGAGCATTTCGATAATAGACTGGCGAATGTCGTTCGCCTCCTTCTGCAACTCTCGTACTTTTTTGTCAGAGATGTTCCCCATTAGAAAAATTATATCACAAATAAAAAGTGATGGTCTTTCCCGCGAAGGCCGGGATCCAAAGCTTTTCTGGATCCCGGATCAAGTCCGGGATGACACATGGTTCGGGATAACGCGGCATCCAGTACGTCCCTAGACCATACTCTCAAAATCCTCCAGCGTCTCGATCAGATTATTCGTATTGAAAAACGCACTCCCGGTCACGAAATGATTTACCCCCGCATCGGACAACTCAGGCAACGTGTCATCATTGACCGATCCGTCAACCGCGATAACTTTATCCGGAAATAACTCTCGGACCTCACGGACCTGCTCCAGCACTCGCTCATCAAACGGCTGCCCCTGGAATCCGATCTTGGAAATCCCCATGAATTGCACGACATCAGCAACCTCAATCACGTCCTTATGGTCGATTGCTCGCGTATCGTTTGAGAATGCAACCCCAATTTCTATCAGCTGCTGTTCCTCCTTTAACTTGGTAATAAACGCAAGCGGATCCTTCAGGGTCTCAAAGTGAAAGATAATCCGAGACGGACCGATCTGTATAAACTCCTCATACACTTCCTCTGGATTCATGACCATCAGGTCAATCTCAAAATCAATATCCTCCCAGAACGGCATGCCCTCCTCCTGCGATACCATCTTGTCAAAATACATGTCGGGCGTATGTGTAAACGGCCAAGTCTTGGATGGCGTGTACGTGCCATTACATATATCAATCTGTACGAAGTCGGTCACGCCCTTTACGCGTTCGAGATGCTTCTTCAGATCAAAATAGTCTGTGGGCAGGATGGCTGGTATGATTTTTTTAATCATATTATTCGTTAAAGGAGTCAATCTGGTCTATCTTCTGGATTCTGCGCACATGTCTGTCCTCGCCCGAGAAGGCAGTCTCGAGCCACAGCTCAACCGCCTCAAGCGCCTCGTCATCGCTGAGAAATCGTGCACCGAGAGAGAGCACGTTGGCATCATTATGAAATCGAGAGAGCTCGATGATACTTTGGTCAGATCCGACCGGTTCTCCATAGAACACGGCAGCGCGTATACCCATGACCCGGTTGGCAACTATGGCCTCACCCTGACCCGATCCACCTAGAATAATTCCCCGGGACGCAGGATCCTCTGATACGGCAACTGCTACAGGCAGGATAAAGTCCGGATAGTCATCCTCCGGATCAAGCTCATATGCGCCATGGTCAACCACCTCATAGTGCTTCTGTTCCAGAAACCTGATAATCTCCTCCTTTAGCTCAAAGCCTGCATGGTCTGAGCCTATGTGTATTGTTCTGATGTCGTCCATATGTGTAACTGTACCTGATATCCTCAAGGATTAAAAGCCCTACAGTCCGTACGCCGAAAATCCACCCTTATTATCTTCTGCCTTTGAAGGTGCGGGCTCCTCGGCTGGTGCTATTTCTTCCTTCTCATCACGCGGGGTCCTTTTCTTTTTTGGCTTACTCACCTTTTTCTTCGCCTTCGGCTTCTCCTTTTCTCCAAGATGCATGCCGGCTCGTGCAACATGCTCTACAAGCGAGTTTGTGTATCCGATCTCGTTGTCATACCACGCAAGCACCTTCACCAGGTTGCCGCCGACCACTCGGGTAAGCGCAAGATCAGCGATTGATGCATGATGATTGCCAACGATATCCTGTGAGACAACATCTTCCTCCACTACGGTAAAGATGTTCTTCCAGTTGTCGTCGAGCGCAGCCTTTCGCAGTATGTCATTCACTTCCTCGGCAGTAGTGTCGCGCTTTGAGATAAAGGTGATGTCCGCAATTGATCCAGCAGGAACGGGAACGCGCAGAGAGATCCCGTCGAACTTGTCGGTAAGCGACGTTATCGCAAGCGTCGTTGCCTTGGCGGCACCAGTAGATGCGGGAATGATGTTCATGGCCGCCGCTCGTCCATTGCGGAAATCCTTCTTGCCCGGACCGTCAACGATTGATTGTGTCGCGGTATATGCATGCACAGTATTAAGGAGTGCCTTCTCGATTCCGAGAGCCTCGTCAAGAATTGAAATGACTGGAGTCGCAGAGTTGGTCGTACATGAGGCATTCGAAGTCACGTCCGTTGTCAGAAACTTCGCGTCGTTAACACCAAGCAAGATAGTACCCTGCTGGTCGTTCTCCTCACCCTTGGCTGGCGCCGATATCACAACACGCTTGGCCCCCGCCTTGATGTGTGCCCGCGCATCGTCAAAATCAGTAAAGAATCCCGTGGACTCAACCACGATGTCTACATCAAGCTCCTTCCACGGCAGCTTCTTGGGTTCCTTTTCCGAGAAGATGAGCACCTTCTGGAGTCCTCCGAGGATCATGAACGGCTCATCCTCTTCCGTGTGCATCCGTACGTCAAACTCGCTTCGACCGTACACGCTGTCATACTTGAGAAGATACGCCATGTTGTCCGGATCACTGAGATCATTGATCGCCACAACCTCGATATCACTCCTGTTGTAAGAAAGCTTGAGAAATGCCCTTCCAATCCGACCAAATCCATTAATTGCGACTCGTATTTTTTTATCATTCATATACGTATGATTATATCAGAGCGAATTGAAAACACCTGCGATAAAGTATCGCAGGTGTTGAAAGTATCAGAGCGCTGAAGATCCTGAAGTGCTTCCGTCGGAAGAAGAATCACCACCTGCAGATTCACCTCCACCAGAATCAGGACTTTCACCAGATGATTCACTTGATGACCCTGACTCGGCACCACTTCCAGCAGAACTCGACTCGCCTGTTGAACCTGAACCTTCTGCAGCAGAATTATCAGAAGATTGGTCTGCAGTTGCACCAGCACTTGACTCATCTGTTCCTGAGCCGCTCTCACTAGTTGTGTCAGTTGTCGTTTGCCCTTCTTCAGTATTTGGCAATAGATCTACTGGACTATCGCCCGTTGTATCTTCGGGAACTGGATCAGGGTCAGGTGCATTGCTGCCCTCCTCATCTATACCCTGATCATCAACAGTTCCTCCCTGTTCCCCACCTTGTTGCTCTGGCACGTTATTCTCATCAAGAGTCTCGGGATCCTCCCTATCCTCACACGCACCCGGCTCGGTCTTGATGTCACCATCATAGACGAACATACAAATAGGCTCACCCGTCTTTTGGTCATAAATTGTTACACCCGTCTTATATAAATCCTCGTTCTGAACCGTAATCTGCTTTGCGGTAAACCGCTTGACTACAATCTCGTTAAGGTACGCAACGCCGTCCTCGACATAATCTACCCACGAGCCCATTGTTTTTGAAATCTCCTGCACACCAGCTACAAGCAATGCCGGCAATCTCGAGTAGTTGATTCCCTTGTATCCGTCCGTCTTGTTTGTAAATACCAGTTCGGGGAATATCTCCTCAACCTCCTGCGCGATGAGTCCTAAGTCGTGTGAACCGTTAGATTTCCAATCAAACGTTGACGGACTGAGCAGCATGAGTTTCTCAAGTGTTTCCTTCGGATCAATAAGTACGATATTCTCCTTGAGTCGCCTGTCTGATGCTGAGGTCGTAAGAACTCCCTCTGCAGTAAGACTCAGGTCACTCCCAAACGTGTCTGACCCAACGCTCGTGAACTGTGCGGACCCTTCGACAGTAAGTGTTTGCCCTGGAGTGGTTGTTCCGATTCCGGTATTACCACTTGAGAGTATGGTTATTTTTGAAGTGTCAGTAGGTCCTATCATAAGGGAATCATTTATGGAATTGTTTATTGAATTTCCAAAAGCAGAAGAAGCGTCTCCGGTAACTATGTTACTAAGTCCGAATGCGAAAGAATATGAGCCGGATACATCGTTATCATACCCTGATGCACTTGCTCTATATCCCGAGGCCGTATTGCCGTATCCAAGGGCGGAAGAATAGTTACCCGAAGCGGTATTCTGGTATCCGATGGCGGAGGAGCCGGATGCCGTTGCGCCGTTACCATGCCCAAAAGCAGAAGTGTTGTTTGCAGAGGCCGTATTTAAATAACCCGAGGCGGAAGAATAGTAACCTGAAGCGGTATTACCGTACCCAACAGCACTCGACTTGAGACCAGTCGCCAGGTTGGTGATACCAAATGCAGACGAAGCAATGCCCGCGGTTGTCTCTGTACCGACGGAGTACACTGAGCCCGTGTTGTCTATGGACACCCCGCTCCTGTTGTTCAAGACTCCCAATACCGAAGAGAAGATCGCATTGGCGAAGTTGAGGTATCCCAAGGCAGAGGAACCGTATCCCGAAGCAGTATTTTGATATCCAGACGCAGATGATTTATTTCCAGATGAGATATTGGCATATCCGATTGCAGAGGAATAAGTCCCAGAGGCTGTATTGTTGTATCCCGAGGCGGAAGAACCTGCACCTGAGGCGGTGTTGTAGTAACCCGAGGCGGAAGAACTCACGCCCGAGGCGGTGTTCTTCACTCCGACTGCGGTCGAAAGTGCGCCTGCAGTAGTTGCATATGCAGAACCACTTATTGCGCCGGATGTGCTTATAGTTGCCCCTTGTGAGTTGTTAAGTATTCCCATTGAAACCGAGCCATATCCTGAAGCTGAGGAAAAGTTCTGGTTTCCAAA
>JACCDW010717863.1_pt1 | contig 11641 bp, 7 predicted proteins | sample 7449781 | NCBI WGS metagenome assembly JACCDW01 (sample SAMN15323449, study PRJNA562643) | freshwater metagenome | isolation source: river surface water | place: USA:Blue River Watershed | collected 2017-08-18
CGCGCGCAGATTTTGGATTGGCCTTGGAATCATCAGTTCTATTGGTCGCGCAAAGTGTATCCTCGCAATATGGGGGCGATGGGGCTCTCGGGTCTGACCGATCACCTGGGTGAGAGATTGAATCATAAGATTTCTGGCCGCTTGCCTTGGGATCGCATCGATGCTGTGGTGTTGGGGGCGTGCAAATCTTTTGTCTTTGAGAAGTATTTGGAAATCATCGATCAGATTCCGGCTCACACTCCTGTGGTCTTTAACGACGGTGGGGATTTTGTTGAAATTGGCGGACATTTGCGTGCCGACAAGGCATTTCATCTCTATGAGCAAGCGGTGGCGAAGCGACCATTTGATTTGGTTTTGAAGCGTGAAGTGCTGGTCGGGACTGAGCCTTTAAAGAATGTGATTCCCTTTCCTTTTGGTTTTCACATGCCGCGAGTGCCGGCTTCATTGCGGGCCAATTCGGGAGTGCGCTTCGAGAAAAAATATCAAGTCAGCTTTTGGGCTGTCGAAAGTCATCCGGTTCGCACCGAAGCGCTGAAGATGCTGGAGCCTCTTTGGGATTGCCGCGAAAACGGCACGGAGAGAAATCAGAAATTCCGCAAGTACAAACGCAAAGGCAATTTCTACCTCGAAGAGCTTCGCCGCTGCCAAGTGGTTTTGAATTTCCGCGGGGTGGGTTGGGATACTTTGCGCTACTGGGAAGTGCCGGCCGTGGGCGGCTTTATGATTTCCGAAAAGCCCGGTATTGAAATTCCCAACAACTTTGAGCATGGCCAGCATCTTTTGTTCTGCCAATCCGACCTGTCGGATCTGGTGGAGCTCTGCGAGTGGGCTTTGAAGAATCCCGAAAAACGCGAAGACATGGCGAAAGCCGGCCAACAACATGCTCTGCAGTTCCACTCTTCCCTCGCTCGCGCCGAACAATTCCTTCGCGAGCTCCAAAAGGTACGCCGTACCTGACGAAATAGGTACGGCGTACCTCCGAAAACTTCCTGGACCAAAGACTTTGCGAGTGGGGCATTTTGGTGCTCTGCTGCGCTTTAATCGCGTCTGGACGCAATCAGGCGACGTTAAGATTTTGTTTAGATGCTGGACCTTGGTTGTAAATAAAAAGCTATTAGATTGTGAATTAAAAAAATTAATCCGAACATATTCCGGTACCAAAACAGAAGTATGAAGAATCAACGACAAGGAGTGTTCAATGATGAACTTTAGAAAGCTCTTGCAAGGGACTTTGCTCACGGCAGTTTCTGCAAGCTTGTTAACAGCCTGCTCAGGTAGCAGCAGCAGCGATGGCGGTAGTACTGCAAATGTTATGACGATTGCAGGAACCTTGGGTCTCAGCACTCGGGCAATGGCCGATGCAAATCCATTTGCAATCAGTCTGACGGATCTTGAAATCTATGCCATCTGTCTCGCGGATTCGCCAGATATTGGCCAAGGTGACATTGGTGCAGACGGCGCTTTTTCCGTTGATTTGACTTGTCCAGTAGGGTCAATCGTTACAGCTGTTTTCAGAAATAAAACTTCTGAAGATGAAGTTGCGACTGTTGTCTTCGAAGATTCCACGGATGTTGGAATCGATGGTGAGCCAAAGAAGTCTTCAGCTTTCAAATTGAGCGGCAACGTCTCTGTTGGTGCGATCACTTTGAATCAGGATACTGGAGAAGTTGTTATTCCAATCTCTCAAATCTCCGCTCCAACAGTTGAAACTGGTTCTGGCGATGGATCTGATCACAATATGAATGGTCAATGGACAGTGGCACAAGCTTCGACTTCAAGCCTGCCGACTGGATTCCAAGGCGCTTGTGCGGTTGGCGACAATACGTGCCACGGTCCAACCGTTGGTGAAACAGTTGATTTCACGCAAATCAATGGTCTCAAGTGGAACCGCGACTCTGCGTGTTCAACTGCGGCAACAGCTGGAACTTTTGATCCTACAAGCGACACTTGCGCAGGAACAGCCAGCACTGACAAGAAATCAGTCTTGATGATGTTCACAAGTGCAGACGGAAAAGCGGCCTGCGGAACTTCTGGTTTCAATGAGCAAGCTGCTAAGGCTTTCGGCGGTATTTACTTCCAGAATAGTGACTTCACTGGCACTGGTCTGACTTTGGGATTCCATACATTCGATGCGACACTGACTGATGGATGGAAGCATTCGGGAGCAAAGACTCAATGGACAATGCACAATTGCCGTCCATTTGATCTTCCTGGTGACCTGACGTCTGATACTGACGCAGCGACTTTCCTGAATGGCGCAACTGTCGGTTGGGCATGCGCTGTGAACGATGCTGATGATCAAGTTGGTACTGATTCTTCGGGGACAACTTGGAGAGTGGGCGCCGGTGGCGGATGCTTCATCACTGGAACAAACACTCCTGTGTTTATCAAAGATTGGTCTCAAGTTCAGGGGTCATGGACTCCTGTCACTGGTCTGCCAACTGGTTGGTCAGGTGGTTCTGGAAATTACACCAATGTTGATCATGATGACGATGGAGCAACAGCGGCTATCAATGTGACTTGTAAGCACTTGGGTGCTTACTACACTGACAACACAGGTGCTCCCGGAACACTGATCACCACTTCTGGTTCAGATGGTGATGGCAATGCCAATGAGTGGGGAACTGAAGATACAGTTGCTTCTGGAACTGCTTGTTCTGCAATTGATGGCGGAACTTCCGTCCAGGCTCTGCGATGCTATGCTGACTTCTATAATCAAAAGTTGAGAAGAGGCGGGCCAGTGGGTGACGTGAACGGAGATAGTGACTCTTCAGATGCTGGAGAAGGCGTTCTCTGTACGAAGCGAGTCAACTTTGACTGGAGCAATGATGATGCCAATGCATTCGTGAATTCTAACAGCAGCTGGTCAGCAGCTCAGGACTTTGTTGGTGTCATGGGTGTTGCTGGTGATTCATTCACAGTTGAAGATGAGTCTCGAGTTGAAAATCGTGGAATTGACACAGGGACAAGCTGGATTCCGTGCCGTGTGGCTTCTTCTGGAAAAATCATGTTCACGAAGAAATCTGCTACACAGTATGTAATTGCATACACTCGTACAGGCGTTTTGGTTGATGTTGATAAGCCTGCCTGCTTGGCGGCTGCTCAGTCTCCAGATGGCGCAGCTTCTTTGGAAGTTGGACCACAAAAGTTCATGTTCCTCTTGAACAAGAACTAAGATTTTTTGTTAGACAGATGGAAAGCCCCTCTCCTAAAATGAGAGGGGCTTTTTATTTTTGGAGGTCCAAATGAAAAAAGTGAGCTTCAAAACAGGAATGATTCTTCTGACTCCGGTCTTGCTCGTGGCAGCGCTCGCAGCTGGCTACATGTATCTCAAAAAGAATGCGATCGTTGTGGGTGATTCCAAGGTTAAAGCGGCTCTTTCCATCATGAACGCCATTCGTCAGTCAGAAGAGCAAACTGCCAAAAAAATCACAGTCCCCGAATCCTCACGATTGCAGTTTTCCAATCCAAATGAAGCAGTTCAATTCGCCGCTCGTGGCGATCAGTTGATGCAACTGCAACACATGAATTTCTGCCGCCAAAACGGCTTCAAGCCCGCCGGCTGCGAAAAATTCGCTCCAAAGAAATAAAAAGTACGGCGTACCCGAAAAAGTACGGCGTACCGCTTAGAAATGGGTTTTAAAGATGGCTTGCAGGTTCTTGAGCATTTTCTCAAGGTCGCGCAAGGGGAGAGATGTGGGGCCGTCGCAGAGTGCTTTCTCTGGATTGGGATGAGTCTCCAAGAAAAGACCGTCGATTCCGACAGCCATCGCCGCTCGAGCCAGTGGCCACACCATATCGCCGCGTCCGCCTGAGCTTTCGCCTGTGGCGCCCGGCAATTGAGTCGAGTGAGTGCAATCCATAATGACCGGGAATCCCAGTCGGCGCATTTCCACCAAGCCCGTCATGTCGTTGATCAAACGGTTGTAGCCAAAAGTCGTTCCGCGCTCACACAACAACAAATTCTTATTTCCAGCGTTCACGGCCTTTTGAGCAATCGCTTTCATATCCCAAGGAGCCAGGAATTGGCCCTTCTTGATATGAATGATTTTGCCCGTTTGAGCCGCAGCAACCAAGAGATCTGTCTGACGAGACAAGAAAGCAGGAATCTGAATGACGTCAGCGACTTTCGCTGTGTCAGCGACTTGAATGGTCTCATGCACATCTGTCAGGAGCGGAACTCCCAATTCAGATTTGATGCGATCGAGACTTTTCAAAGCACTGTCAGCGCCAGGACCGCGGAAAGAAGCAGCACTCTGCCGATTGGCTTTGTCAAAAGAGCACTTGAGGATCCAGGGAATGCCCAGGGCCTCAGTGACTTTTTTGATTTCTTTTCCCGTCTCCAAAACCATGCCTTCATCTTCGATGATATCAGGGCCTGCGAACAGAACCCATTGCTTGGCATCACCCCAAGTGATGCTGCCGTTTTGGGTTTTCATGGTGACGGGTTGAGAGAGTGCTGAAAATCCTGTCATGCTTATTTCACCGCTTTGAGAACTTGTTCGATAATATAATCTTGAGTCTTGTTATCCATGTCTGGGTACAGAGGCAAGCTGATCACGTGATCGGCGGCCCAGCGAGAGTGCTGGAGATCGCCAATGCATTTGTTGGCGTTGGCTTTGTACCAAGGCTGTTCCGGCATGATGCGCGGATAGTGGATGCTGGTCGGAACTCCAGCTTCCTGCAATTTCTTTTGGAAAGTCGCGCGATCGCTGACAGTCAAAGTGTACTGAGCCCAAGCGCTCATGTGACCTTCTGGAACGTAAGGAGTCGAGAAGTCTTTTGCCTTGATCGAAGAGAAAGCTTCCGAGTAGCGACGAGCCACGCGATCACGCTGTTCAAGTTCCCAAGGATAGCGCTTCATTTTGGCAATCAAAACCGCGCACTGGATGCTGTCCAAGCGACCGTTCATTCCCAAACGAGTGTGATAGTAACGAGTCTCAGAACCGTGCTCGCGAATTTCTTTCATCGCCACAGCCATCTTTTCGTCGTTTGTGAAAATAGCTCCACCATCTCCGTAGCATCCCAAAGGTTTCGCCGGAAAGAAGCTAGTTCCTGCAGCAGTTGTGAAACTGCAGCTGCGTTTGCCTTTGTAAGTGGCGCCAAAGCTTTGAGCTGAATCTTCAATCACATGCAAACCATGTTTTTTCGCAATCGCATTGATCGCGTCCATGTCAGCAACTTGTCCGTACAAAGAAACGGGCATGATGGCTTTTGTTTTTGGAGTGATGGCTCTTTCGATTTGCGCAGGATCGATATTGAAAGTTTTTGGATCGATATCGACATACACAGGAGTCGCACCTGCTAGCACGATGGTTTCGGCAGTCGCAATGAAAGAAAAAGCAGTGGTGATGACTTCATCGCCAGGGCCAATTCCGAGAGCCATCAGAGGAACCAAGAGAGCGTCGGTTCCGTTGGAGCAAGCCAGAGCGTATTTCACTCCGGTAAAGTCAGCGAGAATTTTTTCGCACTCGGCAACTTCGGGTCCATTGATGTAAACGCCATGATCCAAAACTTTGTGAATGCGTTGATCGATATCTTCTTTCAGAGCTTTGTATTGAGTTTTCAGATCAATAAATGGAATCTGCGGTGTCGACATTGATTTTCCTCTCTTGAGCTATTTGTAAATGAGGACCCAGTATGGCCCTCAAAGACCCACTTTGTCTATGTTCTTAAAAGCCACACTGCCTGTGGATTTGCAGCTACATTTTCAGATGACACTTCAGGACAGTCCGTGATTTATTAAAAGACCGACTCCAAGGAGAAACATCGTGATTCCAGTGATTCTCAGTGGTGGCAGTGGCACTCGGTTGTGGCCTGTCTCCCGCTCGAAATTTCCCAAGCAGTTCTCAGAGCTTTTCGATGAAGCTTTGCAGACTTCCACTCTCAAACGTTTGTCGCGATTCGGCGAACCTTGGGTTATTACATCAATCGAGTTGAGAGATTTCACCGAGAAAAAAGCCAGCGAAGCCGGATTCCCCAAGCTGCGAGTGATTTACGAACCGCAGGGAAAAAACACAGCCCCCGCCGTCGCGCTGCTCTGCAAAGTGATGGAAATGGAAGGCAAAACGGCGGAAGTCGTCGGAGTTTTCCCTGCCGATCACTTGATAGAAAAAGAGGACATTTTGTATTCGGCCCTGGAGCTCGCCGAAACTTCCGCTCGCGAAGGAAAAATCGTGACGCTGGGCTTGAAGCCGACATCTCCGGCCACTGGCTACGGTTACATTCAAACCGAAAAGCAGCCCTACAATTACAAAAAACAAGTCAGTTCCTATTCCGTTCTTAAATTCCACGAAAAGCCCAATGAGACACTGGCCAAAGAATTTTTGCGGGATGGCTCTTACTACTGGAATGCCGGGATTTTCATTTTCCCAGTGAAATTGATGATCGAGCTCTTTGAGAAATATGAGCCGCAGATTTGGGATTCGCTCTCGGCTTTGAAGCCGGATTTCTCCAATCTCAAAGAAGTTTACTCTTCCATGCCTTCCAACTCGATTGACTATGCCATCATGGAAAAGCTCAGCAGCAGTGAGCTGCTCTGCGTGCCCTGCAATCCGGGCTGGAGCGATGTCGGCTCTTGGGATGCGGTGGCAGAAGTCTATGAGAAAACCGGTCGCTCCAAAGGCAAGCTGATCGAAGTCGATTCGAAAAACAATTTTGTCTTGCCGAAAAATGACAAGACATATGCTTTTGTCGGAGTCGATGACGTCATCGTCATTGATACGGAAGATGCTTTGCTGATTGCCAAAAAGGGCGAGACTCAAAATGTCAAAACCGTGGTCGACCGCTTGAAAAAAGTGAACCCCAAGCTGGCTCGCGAACACACTTTCGAAGAACGCCCCTGGGGACGCTTTGATATTCTCCAGGATCGCCAGCACTTCAAATCCAAGGTTATCCAGGTCAATCCCTTCCAGCAGATCTCCTATCAATCCCATGCGAACCGGGAAGAGCATTGGGTGATTGTCCGGGGAGTCGGCGAGGTCATTTTGAACGATCAAACCATTCCGGTTCAGATTGGCAGCTATGTAAAAATTCCACAGGGTGCCAAGCACCGGATTCGCAATACCAGCAAAGACCCCTTGGAATTCGTGGAAGTGCAGCTGGGAAGCTATTTTGGTGAAGATGACATCGTTCGCTACCAGGACGATTACAAACGGAATTGAGCTTTTTTCACTCCAAAAGCCTCATGCCTTGATGCGTTAAAAACTCCTTGATTGCGAATGCCGCTAAGCGTAAAACCCTCGGCGCTTCACCTTTAAGGAGTGTCTATGTCGTTGCGGTCTTTGCTGGCTTTGCTCTGCTTGTTTTTCTTCCAGGCTTGTTTCCACCCCGTTTGGGCGCAAGTGAACAGTGCTCATCCCTTTGCTTGGAAAATCACCAAAACCCAATGGTCCGTGCAAGACGAAAAGTCCTTCCAAGAAATGGTGACTCGATTGGGAGAAGCCGTCGAGTCGCGCAAGTGCAAAACAGTGACCGAATGCTTGAAGAGCCCAGCCAACACGTACTTTAAATCCGACCCAGCCGGGCTTCGTTATGTCGCTGACTGTGCGGACTTCCCCTACTATATGCGCGCTTACTTTGCTTGGAAAAATGGTTTGCCGTTTTCCTTTGCGACTTCGATGCGATTCCGCAACGTGCCCGGCAATCAGGATCGCGACATTCGCTATTCGCGCTACGGCAATGAAGTCGCTTCGCGATTTTCATCTGAATCCAGCAATGGTCAGTTCAAAGATGCTCGCAATGTTTTGAACAACCTCATCATGAATTACACTTCCTCGGCCAATTTCCGCATTTATTACGGCGACGACAAGGCCGATCTCTTCACGGATTACTATCCCGTTTCGATTGATCGCGATTCGATCCGCCCGGGAACCGTGATTTACGATCCCAACGGTCACGTGGCGATGGTTTACCGCGTGAGTGAAGATGGAAAAATCTATTACATCGACGCTCATCCGGACAATTCGTTAACGGCCGGCACCTATGGCGTGAAGTATGTGCGCAGCCACCCAGGACAAGGCGCTGGTTTCAAAAATTTCCGTCCTGTGAAATTGGTCGGTGCAGTTGCTGATGCCCAGGGTGTTTATATGGGCGGTCAAGTGAAGCCCGCATTGAACAAAGAGTTGGGAAATTATTCGATCGAGCAATTCTTTGGCAACACCAAGGCGGCTTTGCCGGACAATCGCTGGAGCGAAGGCGTGTTTCTTCTCGACGGCAAGAAGCTTTCTTATTTTGATTACGTCCGGCAGAAAATGTCTCTGGGAAATTTGCGAGTTGATCCTTTGGCCGAGTTCGAATCGATCCTTTCTGATTTGTGTGACTCTTTGAAGGACCGAGTGAATGCCGTCGATGTGGCCCTGGCCTCCGGCATTCAAAATCAATCTCATCCTGCGCGTTTGCCTGAAAATATTTATGGCACTTCGGGGGATTGGGAAACTTATTCGACTCCGAGCCGAGACGCTCAATTGAAAGTCAGTTTTGTTGAGCTCTTGAATCAGTCTCGCGAGTTCATTCAAAAGTGGCAAAACAATGACGAAATGATTTCTTATAGCGGACAAGACTTGGCCGCCGATCTGCTGCAAGTTTATCAGCGCCAATCGCAGAGCTGTGAAATCAATTACACCAATTCAGCGGGTCGCAGTGTGACTTTGAACATCGAAGACATTCGTCAGCGAGTGTTTTTGCTGTCCTTTGATCCCTATCACTGCGCCGAGTATCGCTGGGGAGCTTCATCACCAGAGGAATTGCAAACTTGCCGTGATGATGCCAACAAACGTCTTTGGTATGCACGAGAGCAGCGGTTGAGAAATCAGCATATTCGTCAATACGATGAGCGCATGGATTTCACTGTCGATCAGCTGGCTCAGCCCTTGCCAGGCAATGGTGTGGCCGTTCCACCCGACGTGGATCTTCTGCGGTTTTTGCAATCTCACATGAATTGATCATTGCGGAATTGTTTGTCCGCAAAAGAAGGGTCACCTTGACCCGCGAGCCTTGCCCCTGAAGCAACTGACTTGAGAGAGTCAAATGTTCAGGAGAAAAGCATGGCTCGAAATTTCAGCACTCAGCTGATGCCGGCATTTTTGGCATTGGCAATTTTATCTCTGACAGCTGCTTGTGGTTCGAACGTGAATTCCAGCAAAGCTCTTGTGCATGGAGAGACTTGTTTAAAGCCACAAGCTCTTCGGTCCGCTTATCAAGATGCTTCCTTTTCGGCCGCATCTCAGGGCGCAAGCTCTCATCGACTGCTCTTGAAAATGCAAAATCCTGATCGAGATTTTGCCGATTTCAAAGCTCAAATTGAAAGTGAATTTGAACATCGAGGAAAAGGCGCGCAGGTCACCCGAATTTCCCAGCGCACGGTCGCTGTGGATCTTCCCAGCGGAAATTCTTCTTCGCAGGCGATCGAATCCGCCATTGAAGCTGGCAAACTGATTTATCTCGAGCCTGATTACCCCACTTTCTCACTCGAAGCGACTCCCACTTTCGAGAAGTCTTCGGCTGCCGTGAGCGAAGCAGAATTGCCATTGGATCAAGTGCGAGCCCAGGCCGGAGGCGAAATCATCGTCGCCGTCATTGATAGCGGTGTGGATGACAATCACAAAGATCTCGCTCCTTATATGTGGACCAATCCCGGAGAAATTGCCGGCAATGGAATTGACGATGATCAAAATGGTTACGTGGATGATGTGCATGGCTGGGATTTTGTTGGCAATGACAATGATCCGATGGCCGATGATGCGGATGTTTATCACGGCACTCATGTGGCTGGAATCATCCGGCAAGCGGCTCTTTTGGAAGAAAAAGGAGTCAAAGTGCGAATCATGGCTTTGAAGTATTTGGATTCGTCAGCTTCCGGAAGAACCAGCAATGCCATTCGGGCAATTGATTATGCGATTGCCAATGGCGCTAAAATTCTCAACAACAGTTGGGGAGCTTTGAATTATTCGGCTCTGCTTTCGGACGCCATTGAAAGAGCTCGTCGAGCGAATGTCCTCTTTGTCGCCGCTGCGGGAAATGGAGATTCTTCGGGGAAGGCTTATGACTTGGATCAAATTCCTTTTTATCCTGCGGCCTTTCCTCACGCCAATATCATTTCTGTTTCGGCCGTGGATGATCGGAATCAAATGCCAGCTTGGGCGAATTTCGGAAAATCCACCGTTGATCTGACGGCGCCAGGCGTGGGAATTGTTTCGACTCGAAATGGAAATACTTATGGGACATTGAGTGGCACTTCCATGGCCACGCCATTTGTTTCCGGAGTGGCTTCTTTGCTTTGGGCTCTCAAACCAGAGCTCAGCGCTCTGGATATCAAAAAATTAATTCTCGAGAATGCATTGAAAGTGGATGCTTTGCAGGGGCGGGTTTTGACCGGCGCGACTGTGAATCGCGCCGAATCTTTGAAAGCAGTGGGTTCATTTGTTCATGATCCTTCGAGCGAAACTCCTGCTCCTAGCGAGTCCCTCAGTTCTTGTCCTCCTTGATCTAAGGATTCACGGAGCCTGGATAATCGCGATCAGCCGGAGTTTCATATTCATCGGAACTATTGGCCGGCGGAGTTTTCGGAGCCGCTTCGACAATTTTTTTCAAGACCGAGTATAATGGCATGCCTTCTCGCGAAGACTTGCGCGCAGCATCCGCCCACTCGGGAGGAACAGGGTTTTTGACATTCCAATCTTCGGCCACAATATCAGAATCACCAGGAGCCATTGCTTGAGAGCCTTTGGCGTAAGTCCATAGGAAGTCAGGATGAATGCGAGTGTACCATTCGCCGCCAATAATGTTGTAATTCGCATCCAACTCTATATCCATCATATATCTTTGAGTTTTGGTTCGAGGAGTGGTTTGGACTCCATGATTGGCATTGGCTTCGTTAAGATGAGTGACATCCATTGTGACTCCGACCACATAAGCTGTGCCGGGTGCTCTGTATTTTTTAAATTTGTCGATGGTGAATTTGCCGACGGGAATAATGGCTTGGCGGAGATTGTCGGTTTGTTGGAACGTTTGCGGATTGAAAAAGATCGAGCGATAGGCAATCACAGAAAAATTCCAAACTTCAGCATCGTATGTGGCATCGATCACCACGCTGCGATTGTTCAAGCCTAATTGATTGCTGAGTGCTAGGAACAAAGTGCCTGGATTGTTGTCTCGACATTTGTCATCCACGGTTCGCCCCATGCCATCGCGAGGTGGGTGAGTTTCACATCGGTAACCAAGAAATCGAGTTGGCAAAGTGGTATTGGCCCACAAGAGAGAGGTCAGGCCTTTGATATCGCTTTGAAAAAAGCGAATGGGAGTTCCATCCGGTGTTTGCAGCGTGATGGAGCCATAGGGAATTTTGGCCTCCATATGAGTCGCAGCCGACCACCCATGGCAGATTCCCATCCAACTAGGAACATAGCCATTGTGAGTTTGATTGTAGACTCGGCCTCGGTTCCAGGAATAATTCGTCAAAGTCATATTGCGATCGCCAACGAGCAAATCGTATTTCTCAGCAGGTGATAATAAACTGGTGCTGACACTCCAAGTGGGATTGGCCAAAAAATAACCGTAATTGGCCATCCAATCGGTTTTGGCGCGGGGATTGCCGGCAGCTCGATAGCGCACTCCCAGTAGACCTTGAGCAATCGGCCAATAA
>JACCDW010242772.1_pt1 | contig 11640 bp, 18 predicted proteins | sample 7449781 | NCBI WGS metagenome assembly JACCDW01 (sample SAMN15323449, study PRJNA562643) | freshwater metagenome | isolation source: river surface water | place: USA:Blue River Watershed | collected 2017-08-18
ACAGCGGAACTTCTCCGCAGAATCGCAGCAGCAACAACTGAACTAAACGTTGAAGGATTAGACATCACATCTCTTCCAGACCTTCCTGCTGGACTTCAGGTCCTCAATTGTTCCTATACATCCATCACTTCTCTTCCAGCACTTCCTTCTGGACTTCAGAAGCTATTGTGTTATGATACACAACTTACATCTCTTCCCGACCTTCCTGCTGGGCTTCAGAGTTTAGTTTGTTCGGATACACAACTTACATCTCTTCCCGACCTTCCTGCTGGGCTTCAGAGTTTAGTTTGTTCGTATACACCCCTCACATCTCTCCCAACGCTTCCTGCTGGACTTCAGAGGCTATGGTGTTATAATACAGAACTCACATCTCTCCCTGAACTCCCTGCTGGGCTTCAGAGTTTAGTTTGTTCGGATACACACCTCACATCTCTTCCAGCACTTCCTGCTGGACTTCAGAGATTGTATTGTAAGAATACACAAATCACAACTATCCCAGCTCTTCCCCCTGGACTTCAAGAATTCTATTGTTCGCATACACCTATAACATCTCTTCCAGACCTTCCCACTGGACTTCGAGTGTTAAATTGTTCTAGTACACGAATTACATCTCTCCCTGAACTTCCTGCTACACTTCAGTGGTTAAATTGTTCGGATACGCCTCTTGCTCTCCAACGCAAAGATGGAGAGTCTATCGCAGACTACAACCTCCGTTGGAGGCTCTGGAAAGAACAGAAAGGACAAGCGCGGAATCTTACACGAGGAGAACAGGCTGGAATTCTGCGTGAACCGTCCAGGCAAGGAGAGGGATTGGCACCCTCAGGGAGCGCGTTAGAGAGGGTTATGGCATCAGGAATTCTCCCAAGTGAAGTTGGAAAGTTTCTTACGGATATACCAGTGGGTGAATCTGTGCGGCCTACCATTGCTTCTTTGAAGAGGATGCCTGGGGGTGGGAAGAGAAAAACAAGACGTATGCGAAAGCGGAAGGCAAAGAAAACACGGTCTGCTGGCAAACGCTAAACCGTGAATGTAAACTTACCAAAAATGGATTGCAACTTGCTGTCCATTTTGTGTCTAAAGGCCCATGTGAATTATAGAATAGGGGGGATGAATAGTTCGACCGAGTGTAAACATATTTTTAAAGAGGAAACAAGGCCTGCTTTGCGTGCGAAGCAGCCTTATGAGTATGCTCGCCAAGTCTGTAGAAGTTGTGGTTTTTCTGAGCCAGAAGTGTTGCGAAAGAAGGAGGAAACTCCTCCCTACCGACACATGGATGCGTTTGAAAAAATCTTCTTACTGATGATGTATGAGAATAAGCGCAGAGAGGAGGAGGCCCTTGCATCTGCAAAGCAAGACACTCACTGAAACTGTGGACCTTCGGTAAAATTGAGTATGCGTATTCCATGCGCATACGTAGAACAAATGGAGGACTCTACAGCAAAAACTCGTAGTGAATTGGCAAAGCTCTGTAAAGAGAAGGGTATCAAAGGCTACAGTGGAAAGAAGAAGGAGGAGCTCATTGCTCTTCTTCAACCTCCAGAGCCAAGAAACGAAATGGTCACACCCGCCCCCAAAAAGCTCAAGCCGATTCTGAAGGCGAAGGCGCCGAGGCAGGAGATTCTCCAGGGCGATTGCCTCCAAATTCTGCCGACCCTACCAGACAATTCTGCGCAGATTATCATCGCTGACCCTCCATACAACATCGGAAAGGATTTCGGAAACGACTCGGACAAGCAGCCGATGGAGGAGTATCTCGCGTGGTCAGAAAAGTGGATAAAGGAGTGTCTGCGCGTGCTGAAGCCGAATGGCACGATGTTCATTTATGGCTTCAGTGAGATTCTCGCCTTCGTCTCCACCAAGGTTCCCTTTGGAATCAAGCGCCGCTGGATTGTCTGGCACTATACGAACAAAAACGTCGCCTCCCTGAATTTCTGGCAGCGGTCCCATGAAAGCATTCTGATTCTGTGGAAGGAGGACAAGGTGTTCCATAAAGACGAGGTTCGTGAGGCGTATACGGAAGGATTTCTGAATGGTGCGGCGGGGAAAAAGAGGGCGGCGACGAAGGGGCGATTCTCAAAAGGCGAAAAGGAGACGACCTACGCAGCACATCCGAATGGGGCCTTGCCGCGCGATGTGATTAAGATTCCAGCTCTCGCAGGGGGGGCTGGGGCGAAGGAGCGAGTAGACCATCCTACGCAAAAACCGCTCGCCCTCTGTGAAAAACTGCTGCGGTCGTGTAAACAGGAAGAGGGATATGTTCTTGTTCCATTTGCTGGGTCTGGGAGTGAATGTGTTGCGGCGAAGGCTCTCGGCCTGCCGTTTGTTGGCATTGAGCTAAATCCTGACTATGTGAAGCTCATTCAGGAGCGGCTGAAGCCTGCTGCTGCGGCCCCTGAATAAACGCATCCAGCTCTGCGATATCTGAAATTGGAGTGAGATAGGGGAGGATGGCAGATTTCGCAGTCCACCAACCCTGCTTTCCTTGGAAAGTGACGATTTTCTTTTCACGGAGTTCACCCATGAGGAGGGATTTCTTGATGCCCCAAACTTTGAATCCCTGGAAATCCAGGAGGACAAAGAGGACAAATTCATAGTCATGCTCTGGCTCCAGATGCTGCCACCGACAATCATCCTTTCCTGCCCAGTAGCGCGCTGACTTGATTTCAATCTTCTTATCACGCCACGTGCCGTCATTTTGGCTGGAGGTGCGTGGACCGAGTGCGAAAATCTCTTGGATGATTTTTTCACACTCAGAACCGAATGGCTTGGAGTCCAGCTCCACCAGTTTCAGCACGGCTTCGCAAGCACCCATTCGGTGATAATACTGTGTTTGCGTTTCCTTCTTCAGCATGGACTGGAACGCCTTGGTCGTCTTCCAGTTTTCAGCGGAGAGAGGTGGGGCATTTGTACGAGTCGCAGGAGGAGATGACTTCTTCAGAACAGGCTTGACTTTGACAGGGGTTTCCATTGTGTTGGAGGGTGCTTGGCTGCGGCGTTTACTCAATTTTCACAGTCGTGTGATATTATCCATTATGTCCCTTAGTAGTTTTATACAGCATAAATTAAAATGAAGATAATTGATGGACTTAAAAAAATTATACTAAGAAATATAGAAGATATCATTAAAATACAGGTAAAGGACTATGACACCTGGATATATATATGTACTTTCTAATCCTTCAATGCCTGGTTTATTAAAAATTGGAAGGTCAAAAAATGGTGCTAAGGCTCGTGCGAAAGAACTTAATACAACAGGTGTTCCTGAACCATTTGAAATTTTAGGAGAAGCATATATATGTGATATGATAACAACTGAAAGAAATATTCATGAATTATTAAAAGAATATCGTTATAATAGTTCAAGAGAATTTTTTAAATTAACTTATAAAGTATGCTGTGAGTTAATAAATAATAAATATCCTGATATAATAATATCTGAACCAAATGAAAATAACATCTCTTCAGAAGATTATGAAAATGAATTAAGACAAATTAAGAGAAAAAAAGATAGTTTCATATTATTTGCTGAAGAGAATAACTGGTTTCTACATAGAGATTGTTTTGAAGGTCATAATAAAACGAGGCGTGATTTTGAAGTAAATATTTTACAAGTTTTTAATTATATTGAAGAGGGGCTTTCATGGAAACAAATTGCAATTGATAAAGCTGCATATTATGTGGAAGAAGATAAAAAATATATTAAATCGCAACTTGATGAACTAAATGAAAAAATAAATTATTATTGGAATAAATATCGTAACTGGAAAAAATATAATGGGCCTTGTATTTGTAAAAAATGTAGTAAAGAAACAGATAAAAAAAGATAATAAAATAAGTAAATGGGTTATTATCAAAAATAAATTTGACAGGAAAGAATATCAAGAAGAAAAGATACCACATCATGTCCAATCATCTTCTTCAGTTTGACGGCGCAGCAGAACCGAATCCAGGCCCCGCAGGAGGTGCCTATGTTATCTTTTCACCTGTTACAACGGATGAATTGGGAAATCGCATCCGAATTCCAGTTCAAGAGGGATTCAAGTTTATCGGCAAAGCAACAAACAATGAAGCAGAATACACGGGTCTACTTCTTGGATTGGAGCAAGCTCTGAAACTGGGAATTACAGAACTGGAGGTGGAAGGAGATTCAAATCTGGTTGTAAATCAAATTCAGGGGAAATGGAAAGTGAAGGCAGCTAATTTGGCACCACATTGCGCTACCGCAATGGCACTTCTTCGGAAATTCAAGGTGGTCACTGTGAGGTATATTCCGCGCGAGGAGAATTCGGATGCGGATGCGCTTTCCAAGGAGGCGATTCAGGTGCGGAGGGAGGAGCATCGTTAGCAAGATTCTTTTTCTGAAGTTCAACCATTTCCTTCATCAAATCGCGGATTTCTATTAGAATAGATAGCATTCCCTCTTTCTTTGGTTCCTGTAATTGTGTTGGATTTAATTGATTGTTTTTCACAACAATCAGTTTTGACAGTTCAGCCTTCTTTTTTTTCTGTGCCTCATCCCACTTTCTTTTTCCGATTGCATCTGTAATTTCTTCTGAAGTTAGGCCTGTAAGTTTCATAATATCACCCATAGAACGATTCTCATACATATGATAATCAGCAGCAATTTTACAAAGTTGAGCTCGTATAGCGCCACTTGTTCTTTCATGATTACTAGCAATTTGCTCACGTGTCTCTTTTCTCCGCACTGCTTCCAAAAGTTTCAGGCATTCCTCTTCAGTCCATGCCTTTCCACAGCGAGGAGGTCTGGACATTTTGGTGTAAAATAAAGCTAATCAAGCTATATGTTCAATTTTTCACAAGTAAATTTGACACAAAGAGTGTAAAAGAAGAAAAGATAACAAACCATGACCAACCAACAAACCATCGCAGAAATCCAGGCCAAATTCACGCCTCTCCTTGGCAAACGTTACACCCTCCCTATCACCGCAAACAAGGGACTCCCAGGGCATTTCTTGGAGGACCTTCTCGGCATCCCTCACACCCCCAATGCGCTGGATTGTTCCGATGGAGAACTGAAGCTTTTCCCAGTGAAGAAACTCAAAAGTGGTGCCCTGGTACCCAAGGAAACCATCGCTGTCACGATGCTTTCCAAAGACGACCTCAAAACTTGTGATTTCAATTCTTCCAGGGTCTGTAAGAAACTCAGCAAAGTCCTGATTGTTCCGTATTTCCGCGAAGGGGACACAATTCAGTTTCTGGAGGCGTGGCTTATTGAGAGAACCGACCCAGCCTTTTCACAGGTCTATGCGACATTGGAGGCAGATTACAATGAAATCCGCAGACATTTCTTGGAGACTGGCGCTTTAGAATCTAAGACAGGCACATTTCTCCAGAATCGCACGAAAGGGCCTGGCCATGGCTCCACGACCCGTGCCTATTTCCTAAGGCAGCAATTCATGAGACAATTTGTGCCCCTTTTGAAGCCAACCAATGAAATTTGACTTTCAGGGCCGCCGCCTACAACAACTATCCGTCCCACTGAATAGAAAATGGACCCAGCACTCCTTTCCGCCCTCGTTGCTTTCATCGCAATGAATGGCTGTTGTTTCGGATTTGCCCAGACGAGAACTGAGCGCAGGCTGAGGGCGCTGGAAGCCCGCATGGCAGCTCTGGAGGCTAACCCAACCGCCACCGCCGCACCTGTCGTCATTCCTTCTGCGCCCGCATTCATCCCCCCGCTACAGCAGCAACCGCAATACTACCCGCCAACCACATACTACCCCCCTCTCCCCGCGCAACCGCGAAACGCAGAGGACCCTCTTCCTGTCACCTATACCGCCTATTATCAGAATCCCAAGCGAAAAAATTGAAAAAAATGTCCAGTCCAGCGTGAACCTCACGCAAAATGGGCTCTTCATCATCCAAGGAATCAGTGTTAGACGCAAACCCCACTTTCCATCGTGTCAAACGGAGCGAGTATGGAGTCTTCTACATTCTGAAAGCGAAGCCCATCTTCCAGACAACTGTCCATGAAAGGAAGGAATCAGAATTCAAAGAGCAAGTGCCAACAGTTCTCCAAACGAAGGAGATTACTGTGCTAGGATTGCCTGTTGCAACGGAGACGAAAATGGCAACGACTGAAAAGACATATCAATATATCTCCTATTTTGTGAAGGAGACAGATGAGATGAAGGCCGCCTTGACAGAAATTGAGAGGATGTTGCCTGGAGAGAAAATCATGAAGAGCAGGAAACTTCATTATTACAAGGGATGGGACACGTTCGCCAAGGACCAATCGTTCAAAGTCACTCCTCTTCTTATTGAGTTAGCCTCGGGCAACTCCATAATTCTTTGCTGGAGGAGCGTGCCAGATGACAAGGTAGAAGAGGACCCTTCTTCTGATTGAAAATATCACCCTAGACTATAAACATGAAAAAGAGCACTCGCCAACTTCTGATTGTCGCTGCGGTCGTCGCGGCCCTGGTGGCGGTTTACATGTATTCTCAGAGAACCCCGAGAAAGGAGGAGCGTGAGGGATTTACTGTGGATATTAGCATGAATGCCATCAAGATTTTTGGCATTGTGATGGGTGTTCTTGCCGCTTTTGTTATTATCATGTATTTTTTCATTAATTTTATGGAGAATAGACAACGTGAAGCTGGCTGGGCGAAATATAATGCGGGGAGAGTAAATGCTGGCAGAGCAACTGCTCCTGTCTAATCAGAGACGCCATGCCACAAGAAAAAGCGCGCCGTCAACTCAAACTGGAGACGGACCTCTATCTTCTTTTTCAACAGAATCCTCAGGCGGACCAGGCCACCCACTGGCGTCATCCGCGTTCAGGAAAGCAAATCGCCTGGTGCTGTAAGGCCCGCGATATTTTTCACAGATACCATAAATTATCTAGGCAACAGGTTCAGGACCCGTCCGATACACATAATACTGACAATTCTGGAGAGACACACCAAACAGCGCCTCAATAGCGTCATGATGCGTCACTACCAGAATTGGCAGCCGCGCCCCCGCATACTTGCTTTCCAGATAGAGCAGAAGACTCTTCATGCGTGCGTGAACAGACTCACCATTTTCGCGGACGGAGCCCCACTGTGGAGGGGTATTCGGCAGCAGATGGGATTGCCATCCAGGATACTGGATAACAATATCCACCTTTTCCATTCGCTCATTACAAACATGCCCACCACCGAGACACTCAAGCAGAGAGTCATGAAGAAATCGGTGGGGCGCATGAAGGCTCTGCTCAACCTGGAGCGCAGTCTGAATACAGCGACTCAGAGGAGAAGACCAGATAGCCTGGAACTGGCTACCAAATCGCGCGGCAATCTCCTCTCCAGCCATAAGGGCTTGTTCCCGCCCTCGTCCACTCAGATGCGCATCTCGCCACTGCGGGTCTTGATACGCGATATCACCGACATCTCGCTGGGCGACATTGTGTGCGGCCTCGCCGTGTCTTAGGAAAACAAATGTGAGAGGGGTGGTAGCGACGGTCATTTTGCTTGCGATTCAAAAGGCCCTCCGCCAGTTCAATTTTTCCCTTCGTATACAGTAGATGACGGAAGTCTTTTGTCTCTATGGAGGTTCCTTTTCACCCCCGCACAAAGCTCACGCAGGTTCCGCTATTCTTGCCGCACTCGGCTTAGCTGGAAAGTATCCTGGTCAACCGATTACAATCGGATTCGCTCCTGTTCCAGACACGTATGCGAAGGAATCCACATCCATCAAAATGGCGATGAATGCGTCTGGAAAGAATCTCAGCTCTTTTATTTCGGAGCAGGAGCGGATTGAAATGTTGGAAATCTATTGCGCCATTTTGAACCGTCTCTTTTCCGAAGGAGGGACGGCCGCGTATTTTGACATGCCAACTGTCCAGATTCCCGCGGGTCTTCCTATTCGGTTCACGGTGGACATGGTCTCCATTGCCTTGAAGACTGGCATTTTCATTGAGATGCTCCAGCACCTGGAGAGGGAATATCCTGAGAGAAAGACGGCAATGCTTCTTGGTCACGACAATATGCTCGCACTCAAATCGTGGCGTCGGATGGACTTGGTGGCCAAAATGGTTGATACATTCGTTGTGGTGAAGCGAGGGGATGTGAATCCTTCTGTGGAAGACTATGCGGCTATGTTTCCAGAGGGAACGGATGAGTCTATTTCGCAGAAGCTCTTGGTAGTCTCCGCACCGCCAGACTACAGTTCCTCTAAGATTCGGGCGATGTGGGCAGCAGGTGATGAAGCGGGTGTTGCCAAAGTTGCGGGCGCTGAACTCGCAGATTACATGCGGACACAAGGAATCGGCATGCGCACAAAGAATAACGTGAAGGCGATGTTTTCAAGGAACCAGGTGATAAAATCAGGAGGTGCTCTGAAGAATCGGTTTATGAATCTGCTTGCGCGTCCGTTCCGCGGGCGACGGAAAACAGCGCGGAAGGCGCTTCGCCGCGCAGCCACGCGCAAACAGCGTGCTACCAGAAAGTAAAATTGATGTTGCTGCCGCCTTACAATACACGCACACCCCCATGCTCTACACAATCCTCTATTATCTTCCAATTGTAGTGCTGATTATCGGAGCAATTACTGAATGGCAGCGGAAGAAGCGCTTGGAGGCTCATCGGTATTTGTGGGCAAATCCAGATGAAATGGTCTAAATAGAGGCTAAAGCCCAAACACGATATTTCTATGGTAAATATGAAGCAAACAAACCTCTTTTCTTTTTTTCAAAAACCGCAGGCGAAGCCTGTCACCATGAACGCTAAGAAACAGGGTTCAGCGAAGGAACTCCTTGAACCCCTTTTCATTCGGCCGATTCCAGACTCACCAAAATACACGGAGCAGCTCGCACTTGAATATGAGCTCATTGACCGAAACCACTTTGCCCCTGTCTTTCTTCAGGTCTGCACAATCCTGGAATTGGTGAAGGCCATTAGTGAAGAAAGTGGCGAACCGATTCTCCACATTATCCGCGGCTCCGCAGGCAGCAGCCTCGCATGTTATCTTCTCGGAATCACGCACATTGACCCTATCTACCACGGAATCCAGCTCGCCCGCTTCATGAATACGAATCGGAAAGACATGCCTGATATTGATATTGATGTGCCATACAATCGCAGAGAGGAGATTTATGGACGAATTGCGGCGACGTGGCCAGGAATGGTTGCGCGGATTAGCAATTACTGTATGTGGTCCACGAAGACGGCGATGCGCCAGTCTATCAAGGAGCTCTTGCGAGAACAGAATGCGCCGATTCCGCACCAGCTCCACAAGAAACACTACAATGCGGAGAAAATCTTGGGCGGTGACAAGGACTTGCTAGAGGCTGCGAAGAAGGCTGCGGAGGAGAAGCGTGGGACACTGAAAAATTACAGCAAACATTGCGGAGGAATTGTGATTTTTGAGAACGAGGGCGCGGTGCCTGAGGAACTCATCCTCCAGAAACTCCGTGCGGACGGAACTCCGCTGGCGCAGATTTCTCTGAACAAGGATGACACGGAGGACCAGGGCTACATTAAGATTGACCTTCTGAGCAATCGTGGCTTGGCGCAGCTCGCACAGATTTGTCCAGAGCGTCCGTTTACGGAATATCCGTCAAGGGACGCCGCAACGGAGCGGGTCTTTGCGAGGGGATGGAATCTGGGAATTACGTTTGGAGAGTCGCGTGGAATGCGGAAACTCTTTATGGAGATGCAACCGCAGAATGTGAATGAGATTGCGGTGGCGTTGGCACTCATCCGTCCTGCTGCGGCTGCGGAGGGGCGGAAACAGGAATTTCTGGAGAAGTGGAAAGTCGGAAAATCAGGGACGTATCTGGACCGCCCTATCATTTACGATGACGACGCGATTAAGAAAATCCAATTCGCACTCTCATGTTCTGGCGCGGAGGCGGATACGTGGCGGAAGGCGTTTGCGAAGGGGAATGCGCAGGCGCGGATAGACTTCCGCAGACGGATGGCAGCGGCAGGTCACAGCACCGCAATCATAAACAAGGTAGTAGATGACCTGAATCAGCTCATTTACTACAGTTTCTGTAAATCGCACGCAATTTCCTATGCGCAACTTGTCTGGGCCCTTGCGTATTGGAAGGCTCACAGGCCTCACGAATTCTGGGCAGCTGCTCTGAATCATTGCCACAGCGAATACAGAAAATGGGTTCATTACAGGGAGGCGAGATGTTCGGGTCTGGCGCTCAGTCGGTCTCCTCCTCCGTATCATGTAGGGGTTCGCGATGGAGTCCCTGCGCTCCTTTCTGCGACGGCGGAGCAACGTTTGCTCGTTCCTCTCCCCCCTGTCAAAGAACTTCGTGAGTATGGCTACTGGACATCTCAGGAGTTTCTTCCGTCGTGTGGTCTTTGGATGGATGCGCAACAGCGCTTGGATGGAAAGAAGACCTGTAAGTTTCGCGGTTTGATTGCGACATGTCGCGCAATTAAGAGGGACTGGGGCGACTGTACACTTATTTGCCTGGGAGTAGAGAATCGTCGCTATATTGATTTGGTCATTCCAGATGCGCACAGGAAGGACCTCTTCAGCTGGGCCGTCTTAGAGGGTTCAGGCCTCGTGACGAAGCAGGATACAGTGGAAGTCACCAAAATTCACGGAGTTGCTTTGAAGACTTTACACAGTTAACAGGGTCTCTTCTCCACATTACCTATCACGAAAAAATTTTTTTGTTTTTGTTTTTTGGTTAAATCATTTTTTGGTTTTCTTCAGAAGCTCGCGCGACGACTGGACCCGTGGCTCTCCCAGCGCCCCATGGCGACACCTTCGCTGCGGAGGATGAAGTGTGGCAGAGTGTCTACTGCAGGCACAGGCGGCTCAGAGCCCGCGGCCTCAATAGACGCGCCATCCTCGGCCATCTCAAAGGTCTTGCGCATGACCCAGAGGGCGTGGTCCTCCTCGTTGAACTCAGGAATCTTCAGAGGATTCTTGGTAATGAGCCAGTGGCCAGGACCGACGCGCCGCCAAAGGAGAGAGGCATTGTCATCCTCCTCGTCCTCCTCATCATCCTCGTCCTCCTCCTCGTCGTCCACCCACTCCTCCTCGTCCTCTTCATCCTCCTCGGCATCCTCGTGGATGCGCTCCTTCTCCTCCATGGCCTTGCGGCACAGAGGGCAGGACTCGTTCTTTAGAATCCAGCGGCCGATACAGCCGAGGTGGAAGGTGTGGGAGCAGGCGAGAGTCGCACGAGAGCAGCCAATGTCCTCACAGCAGATGGAGCACTCAATACAATCGGCCATTTTATCTTTGCTTGCGGGTGTGTTTGAATTCGCAACACGGGGGGTGACTTCCTACACAAGCATCACCCAGTTTCAATTTTTTCGCACCCGCCTGGCTTTGCGGATGGCATTGAGTTCAATTCTGTAGTCCTCAAAGGACCATCCCTTTTCTTTGAGTTTCTCAAAGGCTTCATACATGCCTGAACTGTCAATGTTCCACATTTCACGCAAAGTATCGTAGAACTCTGTGCAGAAGTCGGCAAACTCAAGTTCGTAATTGAGTTTCATTAAGAACTCCTCTTCGCCAATGGTCTTATACTCCTGAAATGCAGCTTGCGCATCCATCCAGCGATGAGTCTTGCTGACAATATAACCGTATTGGAGTTTGAACTTCGTGAAGTCGGCCATCTTTTCAAAAGGGTGCTACCTGTCACACGACACGAAAAAATCA
>JACCDW010920693.1_pt1 | contig 11639 bp, 13 predicted proteins | sample 7449781 | NCBI WGS metagenome assembly JACCDW01 (sample SAMN15323449, study PRJNA562643) | freshwater metagenome | isolation source: river surface water | place: USA:Blue River Watershed | collected 2017-08-18
AAATATGAATACAAATATGAATACAATGAATACAAGTATGAATACAATGAATACAAGTATGAATACAAGTATGAATACATCGCGTATACCTTATGAACAAACAGTAGTTACAAATCAAGAAAAAACACCTCGTTCAGGAGGTTCAAAAAAAAAGAGTTCTACTAAAAAGAAGAGTGTTACTAAAAAGAAGAGCACTAAAAAAGTAGTTAAAAAATAATATATTAAATATTATTTATAAGAATATTATTTATAAGAAAAGATACTTTCTTATGAATATAGAAAAAAGAAGTATAAAGTAAAGATAGTAGTTATCTTTCATTTTTTTATAAAAAATAAAAATAAAAATAAAAAATGAGTTCGAATATAGAAGATTTTTTACATCAATTTCAAAATATGGCCAAAGAGTATCACAAAGAGAAAGAAGATATGATTTCCAAAGAACAATACTCGAAAGTGATTGATAGTATGGAAGTGCTCTCCTTTTCACTCATGATGCACGCTTATATGGGCTTCTATCTTTTTCTCTTTAATCAACCTTTTATTGCAATGGCAATTTATCAAGCTTTTGCTTGTGGGCTGACCTATTCACTCTTTCAATATAACTTTTTTCATTTTGTCTTTCATCCTTTTTTCCATTCGCATATGAAAGATATTGTGTTACCCCAAACACTTTATACACTCTTTCACTATTATATCCTTTTTCAAAATTATCCAATTTATGTTACCCTCTTTATCAATATGATGATGTATCACGTGAGTAACTCTTATTTTCAAGATATAGAACACCAAGAGTCAAAGAAGATTCGAACTTTTATGAATCTTTCCGTATATTTTGCAAAGTTCTTTTATATGAAGATGCTATCAATGCTTTCATTTCCATAAAATAATCTTTGGTTTTATAATCAATACTTTTAATAAATAATTATTTATTAAAAAAATAGACCTTGGAAAAGAAGTAATCGAAATCTAAAAATTATTTACTTTAATCGGTTGGTAATATCAACCTTAATCGGTTGGTAATATCAACCTTAATCAGTTGTAGTATCAGCATCATCATCTCCACCATCATCTTCAAGAACGCCGGTTGCATTTGGATATCCGGAAGATTCAGGGAAACCGTAATTGAACCAATAGTTGGGTGACAAGTAAGATTGACCCTTTCCGGCGGATTTACCAAGATCGGTAGTAGGAGTATTATCCGAAGGACCCATTTTGCAAATAAGATCAAGCTCAAAAGGATCAATGGCATAATTGTAATAACGGAAACGAGAAAGATAACCATCAAAACCACCAAAACTATTTACGAAAAGATCACCATCATTTAACTTGGGAATACCACTTAACTTTTGACGTTTCTTTAAGTTGCAATTAACATAGACATCCACACTATTTCCAATAAGAATAATCGAAATATGAACCCACTTATTAAGTGGAATATTACCAATATCACACGTTTCAGAAATATTCTTGTATGTATTAAAACGAATATTTAATTTGTTACTATTTGGGTATAACCAAACACCGGGGGATTGAAGAAGAGGGAAGTTACGTTTTGATGAGTTTGTTCCTGTACCCACATACATATCATTACTTCCTTTATGGAAAATATGTTTAAATTGACCATTATTTGCAAATGTTTCAACATCATCATCTTCATCTTCACCTTCACAAGTTGAAGGAACATCTCCAAAATTACTATCCTTTACATAAACCCAAAAGCTATAGGTATACTCAGTACCATATTTACCATCGGATGGGCGAGGAAGCCTATATCCTTCAATACGTGATGCCTTTGATCCATCAATTGTTTCAGGAATTAACATAGGAGAGTTATTCATAAAATTATTGTAACCGCGAATGGTAGTGTAAAGATAAAGAAGAATCAAAATACCAATAATAATAAAGATAATGATACTTCCTGTAAGCATAGAAGAAGTTGATCCTCCTCTATTATTAAAATTTCGTGCAATGTTGTTATTTGCCATATTTTAAATCGAAAATATACTATTTCTATATTTAGATAATACTTTTTTTATTTATAAATAAAAAATTTATTTATAAATATTCTTTGAAATACTTATTTTCCTCTTCTCTCTTCTTCTCTCTTCTCGTTCCTCTTCTCTCTTATCTTCTTTTTGTTTCTTATGCTTCTTTATTCTTTTTACTTTTTACTTTTTACTTACTAATCTTTGCACCATTGGAGAAGCTTAATAAACTATTATTCTCAAAGAGTGAAACCTTATATAAAGTATTACCAATAGGTCCTTGACTATAAAGTGCAGCCACTTCATTGGGTGAAATAGCACGAGTAAAGTATTGAGTGCGTCCAATCTTACCATAAAAACCGGGATTCTTACCTTCACCATAAGTAACCCAAAGAGGATCATCTGTAATAATAGGAATTCCGCGTAATGCAGTAGAGCGCTCTAACTTACCATTTATATACACATCAACGCTACGATTATTTAAAACGTAGCAAATATGTACCCACTTCATTAAAGGAATATTTTGAATATCACTCTTTTCGGGAGTAGTACCACTAAAGGTGGTACTTGTACTAATACCTAAGGTATTTGTTTCAGGATAAAGGAAGATTTGAGGACAAGCAGTTTTACCATCATTCCCTGAAATTACTTGTCCCTTTTCATCCTTATTTGGATTACCCTTCCATAAAATGTGTTTAGGAGCACCATAATTGTAATTGTAATCATTTACATAAATCCAAGTACTAATAGAGTGAGCTAAACCGGCTTTTAATTGAGGTAATTCAATAGGTTCGCGAGCTACAAAAGCATCGAGTTCATTATTAATAATTACGGGTGAGTCATTACTTACTTCACGAGATGTTTTAATATAATTATATACTAAATATACAATAAATGCAACAAATACAATAATTAAGATCATAGAGAATATATTTTGGACTTCGCCACCGGTAGAAGTATTTAAGGCTTTTGCCATATTGTTTCTATTAGAACTCATTTTTATTTCTTATATACTATATTATAAGAATAGAAAAAATCTAATCTATGAAATTATTTATTTCATAAAATAAATAAATTATAAAATACTTTTTAAATCTTCAAAGGTGTAAAAATATAATTATCTATTATCCATTATTGATTATCCATTATTCATTATCTATTATTGATTATCCATTATTAATCATCCGTTGTTGTATCATCCGTTGTTGTATCATCCGTTGTTGTATCATCCGTTGTTGTATCATCCACTGTATCAATTGAAGATGTATCTCTAGGTTCAAACTTCGACTCCTTATATTTTTGATATGCTTCAACCTTCTCTTTATATAAATTCATACAATCTTCTATTTCCGATGGTGAAAATTGAGTATCATAATAGGATAAGTAAGCAAGATTACCATCAAAACCCGTTTTATCACTAAACACACTATCTTCTTCATTTATCTCTTCTTGAGTCATATCCTCTAATTGTGCTAATGCATAATCCGATGTAATATAAATACCATAATCACTCATCGATAATGAATTTTGTAAAAGTGCACTTGATACTTCTAATTTACCATTCTTATAAATCGATACAGAACGAGTACCGCAATTTACAAGGAAATGTGTCCAAACATTCATTTCCACAGGTAATTCTACAGACTCATTTTGAGCACCCTCATTCTTAAAGACAAATGCTAATGTTTGATCATCGGGTTTGATCCAAACACCCGGATATTGAACCAAATTTGCTATATCATCTTTACTATCTAATTGCGATCCTCGATAAAAGATCGATTTCCACTCTCCACTCCTATAGATTGGTTGATTATCATAAGGTTTATTTAAATATAACCAAAAACTATATGAAAAAACACCTGTAGTTAATTCACGTGGTATAGTATCAGCTTTAATATATTCGTGCTTCTTTTTACCATCATATGCTTTATTATTCTTAATTTCCGTTTCAGAAAAGAGTGTTCCACGAAGTTTAATCTCATACTTCTTTTGATTATAAAGAATGAGAAGTAAAAAGATAAGTGCTACTATTCCTACATAAGGATTCATAAGAAATAAAATAATCGAAATAAAGATAATAAAGAAGAGTGCATAATACATATGAAATTGTACAAGAAGATGATAATAAAGAAGTGCTCCTAAAATAACAAGATAACCGATTTTAATTGAAAATGGTGTATCATCCCAACGTTGCTGTAATCCGCGAAAGAAAGATGTTGTTGCTAAAAGTGCAATAATTGTTTCATTTCCTATCATATTCTTTTGAATCTTTGCATAATTATTTAAACCATTGAATCTATTATTATTATTCTTATTGTTATTCTTATTCTTTTGATTCTTATTATTATTGTTATTCTTTTGATTCTTTTGATTCTTATTTCCATTTTCATTTAATTCATTTTGATTAAATAAAAATGAAATATTATTTTCATTATTCTCTTCATTATTATTTTCATTCTTATTATTTTTATTCTTATTATTTTTATTCTTATTATTATTATTATTCTTATTACTCATTCTTTATAAATAGTTCATATACTAATCATTTCATAGATATTTTTTTTATAATTATCTTTTTATCTCTTGGAATGATACGAACGTAAAATATCTTCCATTGATATCTTTTGATTATCACTATATTTTAAATAATCCATTACATGAGGAAAGGTAATACTTAAAATCGTAATGATTACTAAAAGAGCTCGAACAATATGATAAATATAACTTTGGCTCATAATTTGTTCATAATATACATATGCATAAATGATCGCCCCAAAGATGATAAGAAAGAAGAGTATTGATTTAATAGATAACATTTCTATTTCTATTTCTATTATTTTTATGTATACTTCTACTATTTTATATCTATTTAATTTTACAATCCAGTAAACTCCATTCCATACTTATAAATTCCACGATTGGATCCATCCGACTTCCGTTCACTCGGTTTACAAAAGTAATATGTACTTAAATCATTCGGTCCCATCGGAGATCCACTTACGCACTTGCCTTCTCCCGACTCATTATAACACATTCCACAATTTGTATCTCCTAAACATCCTTTCATTTGCTCACTTTTACTCAACTTATCATCATTATACTTTGCACACACATCACTGCTTCGTTGGCACTCTTCCTTGGAAGCAAATGGCATTATATATTGATTTGTTACATTATCAATTCCACAAATATTTGCCATAATGACACTATCACGAATGGTTGCATTATACTCTTGACATACTCCGCCACGATTGCAATAGTACTTTACTTGAAGATCATTATTAGCAACACATTTCTCTTTAGGAAGTGCGTTACATTGCGTTTCGCAACAATTGGGATCATTGGGAAATTGAAGTCGAGCATCATCTTTTTGATAAGCACAACCACACTTTTGTTTCTGTGTATCATAAGCACAAAAAGGAGTTCCTTTACATATTTGTTTATTTTTATCTTTATCTCCATCTTCACTCGTATACTTTTCTATGGAAGAAGAAGTATAGTAAAAGATAAAGAAGAGAAGAAGAAGAAGGAGAAGAATGATCATATGACTTCTTTTTATCTTCCACTTTTTTAAGAAATTTATTTTTAGATTCATCATGTATTCTTTTACTTTTTACTTTTTACTTTTTACTTTTTACTTTTTACTTTATAAAAATTAATTATCTAAAATAAAGATAGATAATTAATAGATAGAATAAAAATGCTTGAACTTCTTACAATGATGTCGTCGATGCAAAGCTCTTTAGAGTCCCAATCGATTGAACGTTTTGAGAGCAACAAAGAAAATATTAATTTTGTCGAAGGAGATATTCACCGCATTCCTACCTCGTGGATTGTACTCTCTATCTTAATCGGTATTGGTACCGCTTATTTAGCTTACAGTTGCAACTTAAATGAAACACCAGCCACACGTTTACTTATTACCGTATTTGCATTCTTCTTTAGCGGAATTTATTTAGTCTATTACTTTATTCTTTATATTCTTCTTAACAAAAAGTGCAATGGTAAAGATATTTCCGATATTATGAAGAAACTTCTTAAGAAGTAAAACGTTAAAAAATAAAAGAAAAGAAAAAAATAAATCATATTTTTATAAGAACGTTAGATACTCCTTTTCAATTGCTTCCGGATATTTATATTTATAAAGTGTTTTATAAACATGAACAAAAGAATATGTACTTAAGTATGGTAACATAGAAGTACGATTGGGAACTTTCTTCTTTTCCAAAAGCGACTTTATAAATGCAAGTCGCATTTGATATACATGATCCAATTCACCTTCCTCACGATGAACGCGGGAAATGAGATGATTGGGAGAAGCACTCTTACTACTACTTGAAGCAATACTTTTACTCACACTTTTACTCTTACTTATTACTTTACTTTTACTCTTACTTATACTTTTACTTACACTTTTACTTTTACTTACACTTTTACTTTTACTCTTTTCAGGATCCATATTCAAATATAAATAGTACTAATTATTACTTATATTTATTTTTTCTTCTCCATTTGATAGATCGCTTTTAGATCATCCATCATATTGCTTTTATTTTGATAACCGCGACCTGTTACATAATTAACATCATCATTATAATCATATGTATATTGATAAATATATCCATTTTTCATTTTATACCAAACTTTTGTACAATCTGTACCAACTGCATTTGGAAGTAAGTTATCATAAGGAAGAGTAGGATTTATTGATTTTTCGGAACACATTCCACAATGATACGGCGCATAACAACGAAAGTTCATATGTTGACTCATATTTTATCAAAATCTCGTACTTTACTATTCTACTCTTTAGAAATAATATAATCATCATTTTTTATCTAAAACTTTTAGATAAAAAAAATTGCCCCAGTTGAGAATCGAACTCAATACCTTTTGCTTACAAGGCAAACGCTCTACCAATTGAGCTACGAGGGCATATAACTATTGTATACATATATATATTTTATGAAATTTAAACGAAAGAAATATATTTAAACAAATTTAAGTAACTTTTCGGAAACAAAATAATATGCAATAATACTAATCATACCGATCAAAAGGAGATTCATAAAATCATCATTAAATAGTTCTCGAGTTAATCCAAAGAGGATCGGTTTGGATCCATTATAGGCGAGCGACATTAAAATGTGAAAAACAATCACAATCACTAAAAATTTATAAATACTCTTGATTGTTTCCTTATACTCCTCTTCGATCTCTAAACGAATTTCATATATAGCCATTTTTCTCTTTTCTCTTTTTCTCTTTTCTCTACTATTAAGAGATAAAATAAAAATAGAATTTGATACTCCGCGTTATCTACTTTTTACTTTTTTATATTCTACATATAGTTTAACTTATTTAGCTTATATAAAATAATAAAAATAATAAAATAATAAAATAATAAAATGGATTTATTACAAAATCTCGTAAATGGAAATAATGTCGAGAAGATCGACGAAAATATTGACCAAAAGGGAGATCACGAATTAAATGTGCACGAACGAATGCACCTCTTAAATCGCCATATGGATCAACAAATATTATATGAATCCCTCTTTGGATTAATGAATATCAATAAGCACTCCGTTATTCATCACATTGAAGATGAGCAAAAGGTACAACTCAACGATTACGTCTTTCAAGATATTGAACTCTTAAGCGATCATTACGGAAATCAAGAAAAGAGTATCTTCTCTATTTTGAATCATTGCGAAACACAAAGTGGCAAAGTAATTCTAAAGGAAATGATCCTCAATCCCACTTCAAACATTGCTCTTCTTGAAAAGCGCCAAAAGCTCATTCAAACTGTTCACAAGCATAGCAGCGAAATTCACAAAATTATTCAAGATATGAAGTTGATTGAAAAGGAGATGCTCTGGTTTTATAATGAAAAGAATATGCATCACATTGATATGATGGGAGATCTTTTGTACTTTAATTACGACTTTATTCCATTTCTTGATATTAATGGTATTTTAAATAATAATGAAAAAGCCTTAATGATCACAAATATTTATAAAATATTCATTGCTCCCACCTTAACCGTCATCACTCCACTCATCAGCTTCATCTTACCCATTATCTTATTCTTTTGGTTTCAGCGCAAAACCGGAATCAAATTAAATTGGTCCTTTATGTATCAAATCTTTATGAAAGTGATCTTTGGAGCCGACTCATTTAAGCTCCTCTTTAAAAGTCCCACCAAAGCACTCATTGCCAACTTATGCACAAAAGCCCTTTATGTATTCTTATACTTTCAAAATATTTACTACTCCGTGCAAAATGCCAAGAATACGCATAAGATTATTAATGTTATTCACGAACGATTAAATCATATGAGTACTTATGTAAAGAAGATGTATCAACTGATCGATTATGCAAAGAAACATCATTTGGATCAATATTATGAATCAACCATATTATTATCTCTTCAAAAGTGTGATACCTATATACAAAATTATTACTCTCTTTTTAATCACTCCATTTTTGAAACAGCCCCTTCACTCTTTAATAATAAAGGAAAGATCTTATATACCTATCGCTATTTTAATCAAATCAAACAAGATTTTATTCATCTCTTTCACTTTATTGGTATGTTTGATGCATATCACTCACTAAGCAAAGTCGTTTTTGATAATGCAAAAACATCCAATCCATACGTCTTTACGAAATATATTCAAAAGCCTACACCTTATGTGAACTTTGAAAATATTTGGCATCCTTACTTACTCGAAAATACAAAGTTAAACTCTCTTCACGTCGGAAATAAACATATACTCATCACTGGACCCAACGCCGCTGGTAAATCGACCTTTATTAAAGCCGTCATTGTCAATATATTGATGAGTCAAACCTTTGGCATTTCCTCAGCATCACACTTTGAGATGACACCCTTTAAGATGATTGAAACATATTTACAAATTCCGGATGCAAAGGGTGTTGCATCTCTCTTTGAAGCAGAGATGATCCGAAGTAAACAGTATATTGATAAATTAAAGAAGATGAAAGAAGATCAATTTAGTTTTATTGTATTAGATGAAATCTTCTCAAGTACCAATTATATTGAAGGCTTTTCAGGGGCTTACGCCATTTTAAAGAAAATCGCATCTTTTGGAAATACGTTATCGATGACAACGACACATTATAGCGATTTAGAGTATTTAGAACGTGATACACCCAATATTAAGAATTATCACTTTGAAATTGATCGGGATCCTACTACCAATGAAATTATCTTTCATTATAAATTGAAGAGCGGCGTTTCTCGTGAATATATTGCTTTAGAATTGTTGCGAAATAATGGATTTGATAGTGATCTTATTGATGATGCTATTACAATGAGCAAACGCATTCATCGTAATTTCTTAAAAGATGATGATGATCGGAACCTAAAAGAAGAAGCTGAGGTAAAGGTGGAAGAAGAAGTCAAAGTAGAAGAGGAAGTAAAAGTAGAAGAGGAAGTGAAGGTGGAAGAAGAAGTGAAGGTAGAAGAAGAAGTAAAGGTGGAAAAGGAAGTGGAAGAGGAAGTGAAAGTAGAAGAGGAAGTGAAAGTAGAAGAGGAAGTGAAAGTAGAAGAGGAAGTGAAAGTAGAAGAGGAAGTGAAGGTGGAAGATGAGGTAAAGGTGGAAGATGAGGTAAAGGTGGAAGATGAGGTAAAGGTGGAAGATGAGGTAAAGGTGGAAGAAGAGGAAGTAAATATAAAACGAAAGCGAAAGAGTAAAAAGTCAAAAGAGTAAAATTCTTTTCGTTTATTTGAATTATGAATTATAGAAGCGTACTTTAGATAAAGAAGATCATAAAAAAATAAAAAATGGATGTAAGTATGCTTTCCAATTATATGTTTGGTATTCTTGTAATACTTCTTATCATTGTAATTGTGGTAATGTATTATTTGTGGAATGAGACTAAAAAGAATAAGAATGAAATAACAATTTTGCAAAGTGATATGAGTGCTTTACGCGAACGTCTTGATCACTCTTCCAAGAAACTTGAAGAGTTAGAGAGTTTTGAATCTTCCCAATATCCTAGGAAAAGTGTTTCGAAAATGGGTGAGCAAAATATCTTAGAACATTTAATGAAAAATATGCAAGGATTTGATATTTCTGACTTTATGCAAAGTGGTGAAGAGGAAGATGATGAAGAGTATGAAGATGAAGAAGAAGAGAGCGGTGAAGAAGAAGAGAGCGGAGAGGAGTATGAAGATGAAGAAGAGAGTGGAGAAGAAGAGAGTGGTGGAGAAGAGGAGAGTGGTGAAGAGGAGAGTGGAGAGGAGGAGAGTGGTGAAGAAGAGAGTGGGGAAGAGGAGAGTGGGGAAGAAGAGAGTGGGGAAGAAGAGAGTGGAGAAGAAGAGTATGAAGATGAGGAGAGTCCTGAAGAAGATGGACCTGAAGAGGATGGACCTGAAGAAGATGGACCTGAAGAAGAAGAGAGTGGAGAGGAAGAGTGTTCAGCTTGTGGAGAAGTGGAAGAGGTGAAAGAAGAGGAACTTCCTGAAATCAAAGAGATTAAGCTTGAACTTCCTGAGGAGGATCATCATCATTTAGGAAAGAAGCCACTTGTAAGTGCATCTTCTTTTGAAGAGGGACATATTGAGTATGGTATGGACAAACGACAATATATTGTAGCTCTTAATAAGAAAGGTGGCAAATATTGGAAAGTTTATAAATAAAAAGAATCAATAAGTAAAAAAATAATTCAATAAAATAATTGAAAGTATTTATATAAAAAAATCATTTTATATAAAATAGTAAAGTAATAAAATATCATAGTAATATAGTATAAATAAAAGTAATATAAATAGAATGGATCGCACCGTAAATAATAAATTTCAAACATCTCCCGCCATTATGTATGATGGACGCTCTTTTACCGATTATCGCCCTGCGTGCTACGTTGACACAATGATTGCCAATGCAAATCGCATTCAAGGATCCAATGATTATCGCCAATTCTTGATTCACAATGGTTTAAATATGATGAAAGTAAATGATATGTATCTTGAAAATAAGTTAGCACACAAGATTTGCAACAATAGTGCTAAACCCGCCAGCTCCTTTGCTCGCGTTTGCACAATCAATGATAATAAAGTAAGTTGTTTAGATCAAAATCCCGCAAGCACCGGAATTTATTATCAAAATGGCGGTTCCGTGGAAGATCAACTCAATGGTTTTGATCAATACGATAGCCGCTTTCAATCGATTGAATAAAAGATATTTTTTTTAGTTTTTAGTTAAGATCATAAAGAACGGATGAATCATAACCATTTTTTTCAATAAATCCAATTTTATTTTCTAAAAATAAAATTTCATCGATTGAATGAAATCCATATTTATTATTGTCTCTCCATTTATTTTGCAATAAAAATTCCTTATTAAGAATAAAATCTTTAATATTATCTTCAATTACAGGTGCAGCAAAAAATAAATATATATTTTCTTTTTTTAATTTTGTCATAAATTTTGTAGCATCTGGTGAATTTAATAATTTAACAAAATTTACAATTTGACCTATTTTTCTTTTTATCATACTTAATGATAATTTATGTTTTGATTCAACAATAAATAATTTATAATCATTTTCATAATAAAAGTTTAATGAATTATTATTTATATTTATAGTTTTATATATATCACGAGGAACAGCTATAAATAT
>JACCDW010205303.1_pt1 | contig 11636 bp, 17 predicted proteins | sample 7449781 | NCBI WGS metagenome assembly JACCDW01 (sample SAMN15323449, study PRJNA562643) | freshwater metagenome | isolation source: river surface water | place: USA:Blue River Watershed | collected 2017-08-18
GACCAAGAAGGTGAATCCCGTCCATAAGAAAAGGAGAACGAACAACACGACCCATACAATGGACCAAAAACGTGCGATAAGATCTTCTGAACTCGAAAATTCCATTTGTATTACTCTTATGTTATAAAAAAATTGCTAATCGTGATCCTCCATTAATAATGATTGGTGCTTATATACGGGAGTCAAAAAATAATATTTTGAATCCTTTTTTAATCACTATGAAACGAAAAATCTGAATGTTGAAGTTTTATCAAATAGCCTATTCAGAACAAGACCACTTTCTTACGTTAGAGTGGGTAAAGAAATACCATAAAATATTTTCTAACACAAGTGCGTATGTCCGTATTTTCCAGAACGCTTGCACGACTGCATTCGAATTTGATTTGAAAGGTTTTATTGATGATTTGATTTTGACAGGTGTGCTTTTTTCTAAAACACCAAATATTTTTATTTTTGATTCTAAAGGTGATGTTCACACAATAGAAGCCTATTTATATGACATTCATACTAAACTTTACCCCCTTTTCATGGAATTTCACGCAGAACTTCCGTTGGACGCATGTTCTAAAATGTTTGAAATGGCAGAGGCGTATGCGCAAGGGAGAGGAACATGGGATTTGGAAAGTATAGGTGTTTATAATCAAACAAGTCTTTATGAAGTTAAAAATTTTAGTATGTATGTGTAATAATTGAGATCGTTTTTTTTCAGAAAATCTCCCTATTATTGTAATGCTGGGACGTCGTGCTTGTATCCGGGGTGCAAAAAAAATCAATCTTGTGCTTAAAGCTGGACTTCAAAAGTTGACGGGCTGTTAAAAAAAAGTATATATATACTATTTATTTAACAGCCCGTCAACTTTTTTTTCACATACAAGCACGACTGCCGTGCTTAAAAAAGAGGAGTGAAAACATTATCCGAACCTACGCCGTTACCACATATCAATTAGGAGCCATTGCTGCTATTGGGACTTTTTTCACCATTTGTGCGATTTGTTCTTTTTGTTGTGCGTGTGGTTCGATTCCCAAACCTGCGAAGGAACAAGTGGATGATGTAATAGTTATTTAAATAATTCATATTTCAAATTTTTAACGATCCATCAGTATAGGACGTCAACACTTCGTGGAATGTTTTATTCGGAAAACCTTTCCTGTAGTTCTGAATTTTTCGGTATGTATCGGGAGAGCAGACTTCAAAAAGCTGTTGTAGGGACACATCGTCCCATTTTGCAGTCTCGGGTTCGATCTTAAATGAGTTTTCTAGTTCTTGGAGTGCTTTTTCTTGCTTCTTTTTTCTGCCCAAATATGCAAAATGGGCCGGATCAAAATGCCACAATTGAACTCGAGTGCCGATCGGAATGATCTCTGGATCCGATGTGTCCGAATCGAATTTTAAACGTTCAAGGCCAGAGATGATCGTATACGGGTATTTGTTCTCAAATGCATAATGAATATGAATCACCTCCGGGTCTGTTTGGCAAATACATCGGTAAGAAAACTCTGTTTGAACAATAAAGTCATCGTAATCAATACCTTTTCGATCATACACACTCGATTCATTCCGGAAAAAATCATACGTACTTCGAGACACAAAGCCCTTGTCTGATGGATATGCCCATGGGTCGATCCATCGAGTGGCCATTTTTTTGTGGTGAAAAAAATATAGCTGAAAAAAAATGGATCGAGACACTATGAAAAGGTTAAAAGAATCATTAGAGATTACACAAATGGAAAAAGAGCGTGAAAACAGAGAAGCGCAACGAAGATGGGAGGAAAACTTGGAAATTGCAAAGATGGAAAAAGCGCGCCAAAATAGAGAGGCGTTGAGCAAATGGAACGAGAGGTTAGAACTTGCGCGGATTGAACGAGCTCGGGAGCAATTGGAAGCCCGAAGGCGAATTTAATTTAAAACATCATTACACGTTTAATATAAACCAGGGGATAATGCGCTCATGGACCCTTCAGCGTTGGCGAAGGTGAAAGGCTCGTTCGATTCGGTGGTGAGCCATGAGTACATCTGAGGGTTCATCGGTTGTGTGGTGGTTCCGTCGAGCATTCGGTTATTTGGAACATGCTGGCCGTAAGGGTTTCCGGTGGAAAGGCCATCGGCATTTGTGTAGCTGAGGTAGGTGAGTGCACTGGCCAATTCTCCTGCTGATTGGGTCAAGTTCACTGGGATGTTCGAGCCGGCTTGGAGCGCCATGAGTGGAGACACCGTGAGGCTGTCTGGCAAGGTGGTGCTGCCTCCGAGCCAGAGAGTGTTCTTTTGGTATCCGAGGGATTGGAGCAATGGGCGTTGCTCTAGCGCTAATTGGTTCACAGAGCTGAAGACTGGCATTAATTCCGTCTTGGTTCCGGCCAAGTCGCTTGGAAGAACGGCATTGAAGCCCTTCACGATCGCGGAATCCATGCTTTCTGCGCCTGGTTCTTGGAATCCGTAGTCTACTTGCCCGTTGCCAAAGTTCGGGTATTGGTAGTGGAATGGGGTCAATGGGACGTCGTTGACCTGGGTGCTTGCGTAGGCCGCGCGGTATTGGTCGATCAAGTTGCTCGAGTTGATTCCTGTGAAGGCCTCGGTTCGCTTGTTCACGGTGTCGAAGTTGCCCGAGCCGTACAAGTCGTTGTTGTACGCACTTGCACCGGTGGGGAGGGAGTTGTAGGTGCTAGTACCCGCGTCGAATTCGTCTAAGATTTCTCGGCCAAGAACTCCTTGCATGTTGTTGTAGTTGTACTTTCCTGGCATCAATGAGGAAACTCCGGCAACATCGGTGGGTTGAAACTTGTCGACCAAGGAGGTCATTCGTGCGTTGGGGTTGTCGTTCGATGGGTTAGGATCGAATGGGAAGTTCGTTTTTGCGATGCCTCTTAAGTTGTTGAAGGCCGCGCTATCGGATATTCGGAACTCTTGACCTTCTGTGCCAACCGGTAAGGCTCCGCTAGGAAACCCGGCAGTGACGTTGTAGCCGAAGTCCTCTGCTTGTGGGTGGTAGTCCCCGTCGCCCGAGTAGGTGCTGTTGAGGTTGCCCCCGCTGCCAGGGTACTTCCCTTCTCCGTTCATTTCGAAACCGTGGAATGCTTTAGCCAAAGTTGCCATGTTTTGTTGCTATTAAAGTGAGAAAGTTTTCATCTGACGCAGAGATAAGAAATAAACTTTCACGCCAAACACATTGGTCGTCTTCTTCCGTACACACAACTATAGAAGATAAAACAAGGGAAACATAAAAAATATTTTTTACAAATGAATAAAAATGTCAAAGGTGGGATGGATCGAAAGTCCTTATGGAGACCATTCCGCGGGGCCAGCGGCAGCCCTGCGGTACGCGTCGTACTGCATGAGCTTCTTGTATCTGAACGATGATTGTGATTTTGTTTACATCGCCCCGCACATGTGTTATGGCCATCTCCCGGAGGAGATAATCGAAAAAAACGACCTCGCACCATTCAAGGAAGAGAATATCGCGCGGGCCACTTGCTGGTACAAGGGCAAACCCGTGAAAGCGTATCGAGACTTCAGCGCCATGCGTAACACGGCCGATGTGGTCTACTTCTTTCTAGATCTCGGATTCAGCGAGGGCATGCAGAAGAGCATGGACGAGTGTAAGAAGTTGAAGAAAAAGACCGTGTGTTATTCCCTCCTCAGCCTCAAAGACGACTTGATTCGCAAGAAAAATAAAGACGCGGCTGACGAAACCTTGTTACACTACTTGCTCGAGAAAGAAGACCGTTCTTAGTCGGTCGGTGTTCTTGTAAACGATAAAAATCGGTATCGAAAAAGATTCTTCCGGAAGAATGAGTGATGACCAAACAGAGAAACGAACCTAAGCTGACCTGCGCAGAATGTAATCTCCGAAAATGCAACTGGTTTACGTGCTGCGCGGACTGCAACCATATCCTATGCACGGCGTGCTTCGACGGCCACAAGTGCCCTGTGCTTGTATCCGGGGCCTTGCCAACAGAAAAAGAGGTGAAGAAAGTGAAGAAGAAAAAGAAAACTTTAGAGGAATCGGCTCAAGCCCCGCAGTAGTCCTCGGTGAGTGTGAGCCCGCAGAATTTCTTACCGCTTCGCTCGTACTCGTCGCAGTTGTACAACCCGAGCGTCTCGGCTTCTCCTAACAAGTACTGATGCAAACGCTTAAAATCAGGGCCGTGGTTGCTCTCGCCGTCCCCTCGGTACTCCTTGTCCGCCGAGTGGGCCAGCTCGTGCAGCGCGACCCGGAAGAGCGTGTTGTCCGAGTTCATCTCGGAAGGGTTGGTCTTGCTCCTCACGCAGAGCTCGATCACGTCGCCCTTCTCCATGTTGTAGCCCACCACGTTGTCGCCGGGGTTATGGTACTCCGCGATGGGCAATGGGCGGTTGTGGTGCCTCTTTAGCAATCGCTGTATGTTCTCGGAGATGTCCAGGCCGTCGGCCGCTTTTATAGGGGCCTGCTTTTTCGCCAGGTGGGCGAACAAGGCCTGCGCCTTGCGGTTGATCTGCGCGAGCTTGTTCGCCGCCTTGAGCTGCTCCTCCTCGGGAAACGAGGAGGCAACATAATAGAGCTGCGAGTCGTTCGCCCTGACGCGTTTTACCTCGCTTTTCTTCCCCTCTGAACTGTTGCCCATGCCCACCGTGAGTAAATCCGCGAGGCCCGCCTCCTTTTTCTGGGCATGTGATGCCTCGCCGATCGACACATCGTAGTTCAGATGAGGGGCGAGTACATAGAAGAGAGTGTATATGAGTAGCAAGAAAAGAACAAAACCAAAAAGTCCTTTCACGAGAATTTTCCCCGAGTAAGCGTCGCCTTCGTCGTGAACGAGGATGATCTTTCTTTTCATTTCAAGTTAATTATTCCATATATAATTTATTTATAACACACTCAGGATGTCGCCTATCTTGTTCGATTCGAGGATGGCGGTAAGGAGTTTCACACATTTCTCATCGGTCGAACCTTTAAAAAAACTTACGAGGGTGGTGGGGTATTCCTGATCTTCATCGTCGTCGTTGTAAAAGTCAATAGAAACAGAAGAACCATCAGTTACGAAAACGCGGCCGCTTGGATCATTCTTGAATAGAGTTCGTAAGGATTCGAACACAGGACCACCCAATTGTCGATTCAAAAACACCTTGATTTCCTTCATATTTTCGTCTATACAAAGACGATTGTGACGCAGAACACTCTCCTCTGCTACAGACAACGATGTAACTTTTTTCTTATCCATTAGTGCTTCTGATACACTTATGGAAGCCTCTAAGGTATGTACATCTTTGATTGTAAGCATTTTTTTTTGTTTGAAAAATGAGTGGTTAAAAAAAAACCAACCATTTTGCACCTCACAAAAAAAACAACCATTTTGCTCTTCACCCAAAACAAAAAATGTCCCTCTTCCGACAAATTGATCTTAAAAATCTTCAAGACGACTGTCTTGAATTCTTTACTTCTGGCGACATTACATGGTTAGATAAGTATTCTGGACGCATCAACACAACAACAATCCCTGCGCCATTGGACTTTGATACAGGTATGGACATGCAAGGTATCGTGTCTAACCTTTTCCTTTACCTCTGTGGATGGATGGAAGAAATAAAGAAAACCACATTCATGCCCAATAACATGCAAGTAGTTGTTTCCAAATACGACTTTCTTTCAAAGTTTTACATTGAGATGAAAATGCGTTTCGGTGAACACTCTGCTCGCATGCGAGCATATGAAGTGCAATCAATTGTTAAAGTGCTTTCTGTTTAAATGATTGATAAAGATTGTTGTTTCCTTGCATTTAAATATTCTAAATTCCCACAAAAAAAAATGCATTTTATCAGCAATATGCGAATGCGTGTACAAACTCATAAAGAAGAGTGGCTAAAAACTCAGATTCGAGGATGTATATAAGGAGTTCATCATCGATTGGGTGTCGTGCGAGTGAAGAGCCGTATATCGTGACCACCGGTCTTGCGGTTGTATCTTTTTCGCTTCTGAAAAAAACAATAGAAAACGTATCGTCACCTTTTGACGCCTCAAGACTGCCTTTTGGATCATTGCTAAATAAATTGCTCAATGTATTTACGACCGTGACCCCGAGTTGTTTGTGTAAAAATTTCTCGACTTCTCTTACCGACACCTGAATATATTTAATGTGGTCCTTATAAATGTTGTCCTCGTATAAGTCTAAATCCTTTATCTTCTTTTTTGCCTCAAGTGCATTTCGTAGACGAATACACGCCTCTAGAAACTCGAAGTCCTGGATCGTGAACATTTTTTTTGGTAAAAAAAGAAATGGTCCTAAAAAGTGGTCCATTTAGAAGCGTCTCTTTTTTTTTATCCGCCAAAAAAGAAAGATGAGTCATGCGTCAATGGACTGGAAACAGTTGTCGATGCCACGTAAGTTGCCATCAATTTTAAAAGAAGGGTTCTTCAAGCGAGAGGCTCGTCCTTTTTTCGGTCAGACGACAATCGACCTGGACAATATGCACCGTCTGATGGACCCGTGTTCGTGGTTATCTAGCACGTGTATCGATGTCATATTCCATTACATTTCGTTTCATTTAGATCCATCTCACGGCGACTTATTATTCAAAGAAGGGGTCGATTTCGTGCAGTCTCTAGAGGAATGTAGAATTACGAGTGGCATGATAAAAAATATTTATTTCCCATACAACTACCGAGGCAACCATTGGATTCTAATCCGAATAACAATTGACTTGAGCAACACACAAGACCCATTGACAATAAAAGTATACGACTCATTGGCTATGTATGGAACGTCGATTTCCCACCCGCTTGTTATTATACTCGATAGAATCCTTATATATTTAGCACATGCTTTCGATAGACGGTTTGCAAAGCCGATCGCACAGGTCATAGCAACTCAGAAAGACGGATATAACTGTGGCATAGCGGTGTGCGTGTTAGTGTACTATTTTGTCATAGATCGAGGTTCGGATGAATCGTTGGTCGAATTCGACTACAAAGAGGAACGGCTGAAATTTCAAACCAGGGTGGTAGATCACCTTGTGAATTATAGTCAATAAGGACAATGCGCAAATAATAAATTATGTATATATATATACGGAATACGTAATCATATATGTCCTCTCTTAATCACGAAGCGACTGCCAAGGTACAATGTAAAGGGTGCCCTTTTATGCATGACGCCGTATCTGCAAAGATAACGAATCCATTATCGTTTGTTTCGTGCAACACGGAGGCCTGTTTAAATAAAAGCAAGGAATTCCGCGATTGGTCCATATGTGTGAAATCGAAAAAGTCGGCACTATTTTATAAAAAAGTTTCACATAAAACAAAAACCTAAAGTACGGCCTGTTTAGCGACATTGGCTGCATCACGGTACGCCACTTCTTTCCCACATTTCAACGCCGCTGCGTGATAAAACTCCATATCATCGGTCCATGTGCTCTTCGCATCTATGTATACTACCACCAATGCACAAAATTTGATCAACTCGGACATTTTGATTCGAAATTCGAGTTTCTCGGCGTCTGACATATCCGTGCTGCCCGTTAGTGGTAAAATAGGAGATTCGTGATGGTTCTTCCATGCATCACGGGCCATGTCCATTAGGACGGGATCGGCTGTACTCGCACAAGGGGTTATAAGAAAGACGTGTTTCAACGGTTTCTTTCTTTCGGTATGTGTTCGCAATTGGCAGAAAGAGCCTCGGTCCAGAGGTTTCTTGCCGTTGTTCACAAGGTAGGAGAAAATGACTGCATTAACCGAATACATCTCGAGGAGATCAATGAAGTCGCGGTCTTGCTTAAGGTTTTTGACTGGGAAGTTTTGCAGTTCTACTGGAATGGAATAGCCTTGTTTTTGCGCCTCGAAGGCGGAAGCATTGAAAAGGAGCTTATTGACTGGCCCGTCGAAGAGTGGAAGGCGATACTTCTCGGCATGTATCCAGATTTCGGGTTCACATCCCTGATATTTGAAATTGATTGCATCCGTCGCGTGCGAGACAAATGTGGGGTTGCAATGGAGAAACACGACGGTGTGAAGTAGAATCGCGCAGCTTGGCAACGTGAGGTCGTCTTGGGTGATGCCGACGAAAAAGAGCCGTTTGCATTGGCACCATGTTTCCTCGGTCATGTATCGGATGCCGTGATTGAAAATCACGACAACATCCCCATAGACTCGGAGAACCTGACTAGGGTCGACGACAGCGGGGGTCTCGACGCTCGAGATGCGAGAACACAATGCGGTATCTGTGACAGCGTCGCCAACCTCCAAGAAAGCAAGCTTAGAGAGTAAATCATATTTTGTGAAGTACTTGGTGTGATCGACTCCTTTGAACGTCGGGTTCCGTTGCAAGTGGGAACCATAGAGCATACTAAAATTACATCCATACGCGAGGATCGGTTTCTTGATGTCCGAAAAACAATAGAGCACGTGTTCTCCGTTGTGTTTCATTTTGAACCAATCAACGACTTCTTGGATAAAAGGTTCGCCACAGAAAAGAAAGAACACGTGCACCTTCTCCGCTCTGTAGTTTTCTAAGATCTGGTGGTCCCAATAGCCCCTGTCGATACACACAAGTGTTCGTAGTGTGGTAACTCTTTTCGGTTTAACAATCTTCGCCATCGGCTGGTAAATGATGTAATCTTTTACTGAGGTTAATTTACTGCTAGAACTTCCCATCTTGGTTTGTATTTTTTATAAATGGGTCGTCAAAAAAAAACCAATCATTTTTTTTCTGCCTCGTATACTAAAACATGAGCACGAGACAAAAGAAACCATCCAATAGCAGAGACGCAGAAACCTCCTCAGAGCTAGACGAGTACTCCATCAGCTCGGTAGAGGAGGAAGAAGAGAGCCGCCCCTTGGTTCCTCGCCTCAGGAGGAAGAGCCGAGACGACAAAAGAACCGAGAGCAAGCCCTCGGACGCGAAGCCCTCATTGAGAAAGGAGCTAGCCCAAATGCATCGGGACCTCGACGAGTTGAAAGAGATTAAGCGCAACATTAAGGCGACATTGGTCGACCAGGCCGCGAAGAGGAAGATTTACGTGCAAAAGATCGTGACAATGGACGAAGACGCTGCGAAGATGAAGGAAGACTACGAAGACATCGACAAGGACATCAAGGGCCTCGAGCAGGCCATCCGCGAAAAAATCAAGTCCTAATTTTGTATTTGTTATAAGCAATTATATGAATCTCTGTCATCTCTGTGGCACCCCGATCGATCTCGATTCCGAAATAGAAATCGCCTGTCCCAGGTGCGACGCTCACGTGTGCGGGTCGTGCGTCCTGGACACCATCGAGCTGCGCAAGATGCAGCTGTTCCGCGAGGACGAGCGCAAGGCCATCCCGTTATTCGACGGCAAGATCTTCAAGGAGATGTTCATGGCGCACTTTCCGTGCGTCTCGTGCAACGAGAGCGACCCCGACACGCACAGGGTGATCAATCTGGAGCGGAACGTGCTCCTGAACATCTTTCGGGTGGGCGGGAAGAACTGCGCGCAGGCCCGGCTCGCCGAAGCGGACTCGACCCACCTGGTGCTCGTCTGCACCCCGACGAAGGACGGTATGTATCTGCACCGCCCACACGAGTTCGTTTACGCCAAAAAGGACTGAGTGCTCGTGTGCACGCCGAAGAGCCAGTGCAGCACGATGCTGAGCACGAGCCAGAAGATCGTGCTCCACGTGAGGGGGATGTTCGTCAGAGAAGACGTGATCGCCGCGAACACGAGCGTTCCGATGTAATCTACGATGGCGACGTTGCCGAAGCGGTAGGCGTGCACACCCTCGCCGCTTTTTCCGAAGACGTCTCGATAATTGCTCAGATCCATTTTTTATGTTGTGTATATGTGTATATAAAAATGGAGGACAGTTCTAAAAAGAAAATCGCCGCCGCCGTCGCAGTGGTCTCGCTCTCGGCCTTCGCCATCGGCCTCGGGGTGGGGCTCGGGGTTCACCAGCCCGAGGCCACGCCCTCGCCCTCCTTCTTGCCCGACCCGCCCGACGCGACCACCCTCTCCCCTTCGATGCGCGGCGAGACCCTCAGTCCCACCTTTGACGTCACCCTCTCTCCCTTCACCGCCTCGCCCACTCTCGTTCCGAGTGAGAGTCCTTCATCGGCTCCCTCGGACGCGCCGACCACACACCCCTTTCTTAGGACGGACGCGCCTATCACGGAAACGCCCACAACGAAAACGCCCACGACACAAACGCCCACTAGGAGGCCCACGACAACATCGCCTACCAAAAGGCCCAAGACACAATTCCCTACCTTGAGACCCACCACGCGATCCCCCACATCCCCGCCAATAGTTCTGGCGCCGAGCACCCTCCGCCCCACCCTTGCGCCCACGACCCGCAGCCCGACGACGTCGTCCCCGACGGTGGCGGCAGGGTCCGTGCACCCCTCCTTTGCGCCCACCACCATCCTCTTCCGGTCCGACAAGGACCCCTCTGTGTTCAACATCGATGTCGCCTTACTGACCAATTACATCCCCGTCGGCACCGCGATCCCTTGGCAATTTCACCGAACGATTCGTGCCTTGCAGTCGAAATTCGAACGAATCATCATCGGAGACTTGCCGTTGAGCTTCAACTATAGCACAAGGCACGCCTGCTACAATGAAAACAACGCAAGGCCGATCAAAGACTACGCCGTCGACGATCTCTTGGTATTCATTCATCCCCTGAACTTTTCGGGGTTCGCAAACGGAGGACCGTGTTACGGGTCGCAGAACCCGGCGCTTTCCCGAGTGGGGCTCGTCACCGTGTCTCTTTCCGTGTTTGTAGATTGGTTGAACAACCCTACTGATGCGAATATGAGGTTCATGGGCCTGGTGCTCGAGCACGAGATTCTGCACATCCTGGGGATCGGCACCACGTGGTTCAAACTATTGGCTCCTGCCGGGTCGAGCAATCCCACGCAATACATCGGCCCCAAGGGGGTGCAGCTCTTCCAAGAAGTGCTCAAGGGTGTGGGGTACCCAGAGATAGACCTGGATTTCGGAGGGCGAGGCACCCACTTCGACGAATGTCAGTACGGTAACGAACTCATGACTCCCGTAGCAGACGATCCCGCCCCATTTTCGCTGTTGAGCTGTGGCGCTTTGTTAGATCTCAACTACACAGTGAACGTCTCTGCGTGTGATTCATGGACCCTTCCGCCGAGTATAAGCGTATGTGCTCCGGAAGGATATCGTCCTCGATTGCAATTGAACCACTCGCGTACAGTGATGCACGATTGCGTGAATCACAAGGAAACGATATACGAAGATCTACATAATTAAACATAGTGATGAAGTAATAAACATTTTACATCAGTGATAAAAAAGATTCGAAAAAATCGAAAATTTCAAAAAATTCATATTATTACATTCGGGATCGTAACATTTAAAAACTCATATCAAAGACCCACTGAACATAATAATTTGTATATATTCATCATATGTAAAATTCAGAAATTCCTGCGGAATTATTCACTCGTGCTTGTATCCGGGGTGTAAAAAAATCAATCTTGTGCTTAAAGCTGGACTTTAAAAGTTGACGGGCTGTTAAAAAAAAGTATATATATACTATTTATTTAACAGCCCGTCAACTTTTTTTTCACATAGAAGCACGACGTGCTTAAAAAAGAGGACGAAAACACTATCTGAAAATATACCTTAAAAATACAAGACTGAAATATCTATTTTATTA
>JACCDW011259806.1_pt1 | contig 11636 bp, 27 predicted proteins | sample 7449781 | NCBI WGS metagenome assembly JACCDW01 (sample SAMN15323449, study PRJNA562643) | freshwater metagenome | isolation source: river surface water | place: USA:Blue River Watershed | collected 2017-08-18
GGGTACTCTATGGGATAATCTACCCAATGCCAACTAGAATCTAATAAGCAATGCCTATCTTCTATGTAAAATAAAACATCATCTGTAGTTAATTGTTTATAATCGCAAATCAATAACATCTGCATAGTCTTGAATAAAAGTTCTTGTGCTGTTGTTAAAACAAAAACCAAATTCATATCCTGTGCTTCAATAAAAGCATCTAACCAACTATGACATATAGTTTCGATGTCACAGTCACGGTATAGTTGCACAGATTTATCTTGTTCTGTATATACAATTTTTAAAATAGCCATTATTATTTTGGTTGTGGTGCTGAAGGCATATCATCAGTTGGTGGTAGTGAAGGAATAGTATCATCATCATCTTCGTTATTGTATTTAACCGTAGTCATACTCTGTAGCTCCTAATCACTTAGTAATCTGTAAAATATCTGTGTGAAAAACATAGAAGAGAACGTGGTTGTTCATATTACCACTTTATTTTTCCAAGTACAGATATTATTTATTACTCTGTCTGGTAGTTGGTCTTGTGTATAGTTAACATTTAGTAAATCAAATAAACGACAAGTGTTGTGACCACCTTCGTTATCAAAATAAGGGCAATCTGGTTTTCCATTTTCTGTACAAAAACCAGATTCAGGTATTTTACTTAGAACTATTGTAATCATATTTATAACTCTCTTGGTGGAAATTTACTAAACCTTGGTGACTAGAGTGAATAGCTTCATAGGCAGGTGCATACAAAGCAGGATGTCTTTGTAAAAATGAGTTTAAATCCTCTTCATATCTTGTGCAAAAAGGTATCTGGTAATCATAACCATAATGCCAGTAACCTCCAAGAAAGCGGTGAGAGACACGAGCTACATAGATATACCCATTACTAAGAACCCACACAGTTATACGAGGTTTATTCAACATTCTCTTCTATGCTCTTCTATGGTCTTTGTGACAACAAAAAGATGCTGCCGAAGCAACACCTTAAGTTAATTTGAAAACATTAAACCATCTGTTTCAGATATTAGCTTATCTCTAAGTTCAAGTCTTTCTAATATATCAGCATCTAACTGCCCTCCCCAGTGTTGTTTTTTCTTTATACACCATTGTTTAATTCCATCTAATTGTTCTGGGGTTGTTTTAGGATGGTTTAATAAGATAGATACACAAGGATCACACAATAGATCATAGTTGTCAGGAACATAGTGCCATAATTTACATCTAGAACATTTAAAACACCCATCTGGATGTCTTGTAGTTTCAATATATTCTTGTGTACTAGCTTTAAACCATAGATACTGTTCTGTAATTTCTTTTTCTGTTTTAGGTTCTTTTCTCCATGCCCTGTTAGCAAAATATTGTCCAGATTCATCTTCTTTATATCTATTGTTGTTTACATCATATCTACTGTTATCCATATTTTTAAGAGTCTATGTTACAATACCCCTACCTTGTACTGACCAAGGATCTCTACATTATAAGTGTAGGGCTTTAACCATTAAGCAATAGGGGCAGAATGAAGGTTATTCGATACCTACAAACGTTGTAACAGGGGAGTACTAAGAGTGTATAGCTGTTACAGTATATATAGCATCAGTTAGAATGGTACTGAATCATCAGAATCAGATGTAGACGCAGCAGGTTGTGTACTACGTTTAGTTGTTGATTGTGTTTGTCGTTGGTCACTATCACCAGTCTTTTGCCATTCATAAGGCTCAACATTGGCGTTTCGGATTAGTTCTTCAACACCCTTCTTGTCACCAGATTCCCAAGGGCGTACTACGTGGTCTCCAACCACATAAACTTTGCAACGCTTTTCTTGACTAGAAACAAAAATTTGTTCTTCCAAAGCTGTAGCAGATTTGTTCCATAGTTCAACCGTATAGAAATTAGAAGGAGCATATTCATCACCCTCTTCTTTTTTCATACCGTTAGGTGTTACAACTTTGAATTTAAGTACACATGAACCAGATTCAAAATACTTAATAGGTTCAACAGAAGATACAGTACCAGTTACGTGAATTTTAGCAGACATAGTTTAGTTGTTATTTTGTAAGGTTAGTAATTCGTCAACAGTGATGCCTTGATTGGCAAACATACGAGCTTGTTGAATAGCAAAGAAACTCATCTTACGACAGTCTTCGTCAAGCACAAGCTTATCTACAGTTTGAGCAAAGTAAAGTGCAGCTTCATTAACTGCATTATGTGAATGAATACGCTCTGGTGTAGTAGGAGGGTGGTATTTAAAATACTCTTCAATTGGTAAGGACATAGTATTTATATTTGTGTGTATTGATTATAGCATAGTTGTGTAATGTGTCAAGCGTAAGCATCCATTTCTGGATATACAAGCTCATCATCAGGTTGTGTAGCAATTTCTGGTATATAGAAATCAGTACCAAGAAAATGATCAAGTACAGCATATTCATCAGAACCTAAAAGATATTCTTTCACTTCAGATACTTGGTAATCAGCTAACCACTCATCGTAAGAATAGTATGATGTTAAACCAAAAGAAAGCTCAGCATCACCTTCAGGTAGATAGTAAAAATAATCCTCAACACGTTGACATAGTGTAGCCCATTCATCTTTAGTATATAAAGACCATCCTTTAGAACTAGCTAAATCAGATTTTTTGCTTGGATTGGAATTGTAAGTAACAAGAAGCATTTTAATGTACCACACAACAACAGGTAGTAATTATAAGGGTACTACCGATCCTTGGATTTTATTCTTCTTTTGGTGATTCTACTTCTTCGATTTCTTCCATCTGTTTGTTAGACCCAAGTGATGTAAAAATAAGATCCCAGTGTGTTGTCAGCACATCGGTTGTAGGATTGTATTCAGAGAACACAAAAGTTTTATTTCGTAGATGAGGAGATCTTGAACCACAAACCAAATTATCATCTGACGTTTTGAATGTCATGATGTTCTGATTTTTGTTCTTTTTGTGTCTATACAAAAGACCGATAGAGTCAACAAAAGCAGTAACAGCTAGTTTATTTTTACCTGACAGTTCAATATCCTTAATATCCAACTCTGTGGAGTCTTTGGTGACAGATGAAAGTTTAGCATGACAGAATAATACCAAACACTTACCTGCTAGACCCTTGAAAGGATTGATAAGGTCATTGAAAGCCTTATTGTAAAAAGTGTATCCAGCCCCCTTCGCAAGCTCAGCAACAACATCAGTACCAGTGAAATTTTTACCAGCTAAAGTCTTTTTGTAATCATAGGTAGCTTTTTGACGAGCAATTTGTTCAATTACTGTTAAAGTGTCAATAATAATGAAATCATAAACAGGCTTTCCTGCCTCAGTGTTAGCTTGTTGGATCGCTGTCGCGGTTTCTAACAACAAAGCACCCAAACCTTTTCCTTCTACGGTTGATTGTTTTTTGAGATTCAGATATGTACCTTCATAGAAACCTGTGGAGTCTTCAAGGTCGATGAGTAAAGAATTCGGTAACTGTAAACCGCTTGATGTCTTACCTACCTTTGTATTTGACAGAATAGTAAGAACAGTTGGGTCTACTGTTGTTGGTTTTACACTAGTTGTTGGGAGTAAAATTGCCATTTTGAATCTCTTGTAATTTATTGTAATAAGGTAATAACGGATTGCATTGTGCTAGAAATACACCTAAGACCACGAACTTTCTCTGCCACCAAATAGATTGAAAAGCTAACGCACGGCTAAAACCCCAACCTTCATCTACAACAGAAAAATCTATTTCAGGTGCATTATAGAGACGTACAGTATGTTGCAAAGGATCATAAGACTGGATTGTGTAGATTGAAGGATACCACAACCCTTGACTATATGATCCCATAATCACATTATCTTTGGCAGTGTACATGATGCACTTTGTTTTTGGCTCAAACATTACTAGCTGTAGAAACAACTAGAATATTATAACATATTAACTATCATTGTGCAATGATCTTTCTAGTGATATCTCAATATCTGCTCTGTGTTGATTAAAACCAACCATAAATGCCTCAAAAACTAGCTGCTTGATCTGCATATATTCAACTACAGCTACACCACGAAATCTTGGATGCCATAGTTCTAACCAAATAGCTTCAAAATTGGCTAAGTCTTCTGGTGACGGTTCATAAGGATATCTAACTGTCTGTATTGTCACTCACAACCTCTTCTTTTTTATAAACCCGTTGTTTAGCCACTTCTTTTTGCAGTCGAGATACCAATCTACGGATAGCTACAAGTGTAGTTGTATCTAAATTAAAAAATGTCAGAAATTGATCTTGAATCTCAGCAATAAATTCTTCTGAAAAAGTTTCTGTTGGGTCAAACAGATAAGAACCACCAGTTAATGAATAATAGTAATAATTATGCAAAAACACAAGATACTTGACTTTCACAGATTCATCTAACGTAGAAAAGAAGTTAAGCGCTTGTTGCTGGTTGTTTTCAGCTAACTGCGTTGCCAATGTATTCAAATTAACCTCGGAGTCAGGTGGTTGTTGTGCAAGATAAGCTTGCAGTACCGACGCTTGTATTTTAGTTGCCATATCTAGTTGAAATAATTGTGTATAGCTTGATCGAATTTTTCACAAACTTCGTAATGATTGACTTGATACTGTCCTTGCCAATCAAGGAAATCAGGCTCAATCTGTTGTTTTACAAACTTACCTAGTGAAGCACCATTACCAATCTGCTTTGCTGTATAACCAAGTTGTGATGCTCTCACGGTAGCTGTCGTATATTGTTTAGGTTGTTCCTCGACAGGTGATAACTGCTTCTGATTTACAGATATTAATGATAGTTCCGATACCAACATTTGATTTAACAAACGTGTTAACCGATTATCAGGCAGTTTTGTAAGAGTCTCGGCAGCTTGTATATAGTCAACAGAGTCACGTACAGGAAGTTGTTTTAGTTGCGCATCAACAATTTCTGCTTGGTGTGTTTTTATTGCAAAATAAGATTGAGCAGCAGCAATCTCTAGCTTCCTAATATCACCATTCTGAGCAATCAGGTAACAGCCGTATCGAGTTAAATGCCAATCTTCAGGAATAGTCCCTAACCCATTTGCCCGACTAGGTAAGTGGATAAAATGCTTGTCAGGCATAGACCCTGAGTTATTACAGGACATTCTAGCTTTATTGACTACGGATGTTCTTCCTAATTCATCTTTAATAGTACCGAAACGTTGCCACTTAGTGTAACCTAGTAGTGGCATTAACTCTCTGGCAGACCAATATTCACCACCATCTTCACGATAACGTTTAATAGAATCAAAAGGAGATATTGAGCTTCCAGTGGTAGTTAGTTGATTCATAGTTACCTATTATTATAAAGTGTTGCTGCAAGTTTGCCGTCATATTGATCTTCATAGTTTTCACGTAAAAAAGACATCCAATCACATATACTAGAAAAATCATTGTCTACTAATAGCTGCTGCAAAGCATTTGTATCAAGTTGAGTCTTACCAGTCTCAAGAAAAGACTCTAACAAATCAATCTTTTCTTGATATCGCTCAACAGCCTTAGAATCGCGCAGTAAAGCTTGTATCTGTCTATAGGATGTCAATATAGCTTGGATAGTCTTTTGTGCCTTGACGGGGTGTTTTTGACTTAATCCATGAGATATATCTTGCTTAAGAACCACAAGATCATCCAACCGTGTACGATTACCTGCTAAACGTGCTTCACGGATTTGTGCTGTAACTTTTTCCAAAATACTAACCATAAATAACCTCATCATCGATTACTTGGATAGCTAGTAAAGCCACAGATCCTCTATCATCAGATATAGGTTTCACAAGTGAAGGGTAGTTGCCTAGTAAACCATCAACAATTTCAGAGTCAGTTTTATCTTGTAACACCAAAGAATGTTGATACCATACTTTTGTTCTACGTTCAATTGGGGCGGATTGTTCAGCATTTTTATCAGCCAAAACTTTGTATAAAGTTAATAACTGATTAAACAAAACAGCACCTTGCTCCACATATGAGTCAGGATCTTCTGATTGGTACAAACTGACCCACATAGAAGAAAAGGCTTCAGGGTCATATTCTTGTGTAAGGTCAATACCTACTGTTTTCCCAAGTTCTACAATTTGATCCAACACTGTAGGTTCAGTCTTCTTTCTACGTTTGTTTAGTGCCATGATTTTCTTTTTGTTGTATGTATACGCTGTAGATTAACGTCTTCAGTCAGACATGATAAAATCAAAATCCTAACTCTGATTTTCCTTCTATAGTCTTTTGTGGTAATGCATAACCATAAGCACTCTGCATTTGCGTAACAAAGTCATCTGACAATCCACGCACCACAGCTTCAAAAACATAAGGCATAAGGGTTTCATGTGCTTTAGTTATCACCTGTGAAGGATCAATTGTAGGTTGGTTACGATACAAAGCAGATACAACTGTGTTTAGTGGTTTATCTTTTTGTTCTAACAAAAGACGAGCATTTTCGATACTACGTAAATGCATTCGGATAATGTTTAACAAATGTGTATCTTCTAACATGATGATAGGTATGATACCATCTTGTGTTTTGTGATTGTATAGGTCACTCATTTATCTGTCTCCATTAATAGCAATAAGTTTTCGATGAGTTTATTTTTGATTTGATTTTTACCTTCCTCAATACCTTCTAAATATACACTATAGAACATAGATTGTAATATTGCTTTGTGACCCCACTTTAAAGGTGGTTCTATAGAGTCGAGGTATCTGTGTAGTTCTTCAAGTTTCATAGTAACTCTTTCAAATCTTCTAAAAATCTGTATTCAAAATCGATATAATCCTCTTTATTGTCATAAACAAAAGATAATCTTGCCAATTTTCTAAATGGTTCACCGATATTGGAGTACTCAACATCTATAGGTTTTATATTTTTAACAAAACCATCTTCGATTAGATAAACTTGATCATCAATTTTAAACACTAACTTCTGACCATCATATTTTAGTGCAGGATGGCTTCTGTAGTTTTCAAATACTTTACTCATAAATGCCCTAATAGTTGCAAAAGATCAGAGATAGGTAGCCAGTGAGTAGGTTTGTGAAATAAATCTTGTTCGTTACACCAATCAAAAGATGACTCTATCCATCCACGATCTACTTCATAATATGCTTTCCATATATCATAACCATCATAAACTAACACATCTGTACCATCTAACGGTGCAGTTTCGATAAGTTGCCAGTTAATCATAACAAATACTCCTTAACAATAGACACAACTTCCTCTTCTATGATTTTGCGATATGGTGTTTTAGGCAATCGTGTATTATTTTTTGCTGTTTCTAGATCTTGCATAAGAACATCTACTTGATGCATAATGTCCTCATATTCGACTTCACCATTACGGATGCTACGAATATAATCCGCATCACCAGCTACACGACGATCAGGGATTACACCTTCCCCGTTCAAGATCTCTATACCAGACTTTAGCAACCTATAGGCATGAGCCACAAATTTACAATCAAAAGATGTTTTTTCTTCTAAGGCAGCACGTTTAGAATTGCGGTTTGCTTTCCAGCTATGGAATGCTTCATATTCTTGCAATGCTTGTCTGTATCTCTGTGTATTATGCAGTAGTGTCATGAAATCATTAGTACTACGTGTGTAATACTGCACTGTATCTAACAATTTCTCATCTAATTGTTTTTGTTTTAACAAACCTTTAAAGTCAAATTTAGAGAAAACTTCTTCTTTGATTTGATGATATTGTGCTGCATCTTCTAACAACACATACAGAAACTCAAGAAAAGCATTTAATTGCTCTTTTCTAAGAGGATTTTCTTCAAGACCATAATCTTTAGGGTTAGGAGGTTCATTGAAGAAATCAGAATTTGCACGATAAGCATCCAACCAACCTTTGTGTGTTTTTACTTTTCTAATTTGGGCATAGGCATATCCACTATAGCTATAATAAACTTTCGTAGAAAGAAATAGATCACGCAAACCAATAAGACGATCAGCCAGTTCTGTTCTAACTATATAATGTTCAGGTGCAACCCATAATAGTTCTAGAATGTTCGGATTATTCAACAAAGCTAGATGCACATATTTCTTCAAGTTATAAATCTGTGAATCTGTATTGGTTAACACAGGGTACAAACAATCAGGATCTACAAAAGACTCGAGTTGGTCAAAAGTACTGTCCCCAAAGAAATACTGCACTGGTGGTATGCAAATACCTTTGTAGTCATAGTCAGATTCAGGGTTGTCAATGCCATATAAACGAGAACCTGTAAGGGATAACAATATTGTACAAGATTCAACTTCTTTTCTTTTCATTTTTCTTTTTACCTTTTCCACTTAAGTCTCGAAAAGATGTCTGCAAGTCATAACCATGTGCTATAATTTTTTCATTATTAGTTTGATTGTTGGGGCAATCATCAGACACAAATATATTGCCTAACCAATAATCAATTTGTTGAGCAGCACTAAATGGATCAACTACTTTATAAAACTGTATATCTTGTAATGAAGGGTATAAAATAATATCACCTGCAACATCTGTACCTTCTAATCTATTACTATGACCATACCAATACTCTGGTTTAAAAACAAAATAACAAACACCAGATTTTAGCTGTATATTATGTAGTTTTTTGGTATCTAATATGTTGAAAGAGTTAGCTAGGGTCTCCCAAAAACAAAACGACAGTTGATCATGTTTTTCCAAATGACTACGTATATCATTAAAAGACCATAGAAAAGAAGTAGTTGAGTCCCATTCCTCATATACTGGTTTATCGTTAGCATCATATCTCAATATGTAGTTAGGAGTAACTTTCTTAGATTTATTTTCAGCGATGAAAGGATAAACAGAGCCACAAAAGAAAAGATAGTGTAATCGATTGTCAAGTGGTAGTGTTGTTAGACCCTCTGGTAATTCGTTATGCACCACTTTCTTTCTATGGTCTTGGATACGTACAAAATGATCAAGTGAAGATACTTGATACAAAATTGGATCGTAATAATCTTTATGCTTGCTGTGTATTTTCATTGTATGACAATCTTTCTAAACTAGCCCATTCAGAGTTGGTAAAGTGTACTACAGCACCATTAACAAATTCAATACTAAAATCTTCTTGTGACCAATCTAAATAGTTATCTTTTAGTCTTACTGATGGAGTTTCTTCTTTACTGTATTTATTTGCTTTACGGTAAAAATCTTCAGAAAAAGTGGCTTTGACAACAATATCACCAAAAATAACACGACAAGCTTGGGTTAATTCAGAAGAATAGATAGCAAGTTCATCTTTAGATAAATATTCAATAGACATCATTAGCCTCCCATTTTTCACCAGCAATGGCAATCTTTCGGATTATCTCCGCATCTAGTGTAGCAAGCTCTTGATATAATTCACACTGCAACCACAACATATCTAAAGCATACTGTTGTTTAGCTATAATATCCGCCAAACCAAAAATCTGTAATAATAAAGTTCTTAACATAGAAAAGAGTGGGTAGTTATTAGCCACCCACTTTGTGTGTTTTTACAAAATGTTTTTAATCTTATCCCCTGTCTCTTTAGCTACTTGCTCCAAATCATCCTCCTCAGAGTCAGAGTCAAGATAAAAGATAGGGTCGAGAATTTCACCCAAATAATCAACCACTTCTTCAGAAATTCTAATAAGATATGATTCCTTGACACATCCTAACTCATCATCGATAATACTTACAATTTTACTTTTAAGATCTGGGTAAAATTTTGTAGGTAATTTTGATTGTGGTTGTTGTTTTAAATCAGATAAAGTACGTTGCAAAGTCACAACTTCATCTTGACGTTGTAGCAATAAGCTATGAACAAGATCGTATTGCTTTTTCAGATTTTCGTTAGCCACAGTAAGTTCTGCAATCTGTTGTTTTAGTTTTGAGTTAAACATTTACCAATACCTTCTTTTGTTGTTTTTTCTTTGGTGTGTAATCAACTGGCAAACCAAGAGGTTGCACCATTCTTGCTACAGAAGTCCAATCATTGTTCTGCAAAGCGTGTACAACTTTCTGCACATCCTCGCGCATACGTATAGCTTGTACCACAGCTTGTACACCAACTGCTTTGACTCTGGAACGCGCACCTGAGATACGCCCTTTGTATTGTAGCACAAAACCAGTAGACTCGATCTGTTGTGCTTCTTGTGGTGTGACAATAGCTGTATCCCGCTTGAGAAATCGCAACCAATTAGCTGCTTTTGCTCTAGCATCATAAGCTACAGCGTCTTTCCATCTTGCGGTTTTTGAAGGTTGCTTGCAAGGCTGTTTTCCCTTTGACATATATTTTTACTGTATAGGTTTGCTAGACACGAGAGTTTGAAGGGTTGTCTCTCCCTAACTATTTTTAATAGCTACTAAAACCAAAAATGCTAACACAGCAGTTATGAGAGCATAATCAATAGCTAATTTTGCTACACCGATAACTAATATAGTGACAAGTGCAATAACGAAAATAGTTATATAATATAAAGATTTATTCATAATCCGAACGATCCACGTAAAACATTACATTTAAAATTAACACATGATTAACTATTATCATGGTTCTTTATCTTCTACAGTGTCTTTAATGATAATGCTTACAACTATAGATCCAGTTGTTATTAAAAGTAGTCTATCAATGACGCTAGGCGTGTTAAATGAAATATACACGGCAATTAAACCAGTAACTAAAAACGGCAATCTATTATATAAAAATCTTTCTCGACGATTTAGAGGTTTCATATTTATCTCCTTAGCTAAAAGCTAGAATAATTGGTATAAACCATAAGCAGGAATATGAACGCACAATTGACCACTAGTAGACCCACAACCAGCATCTAAAACACGTTGATTTAAACCACGATGTACTAAGTGATAATGACCGCCAACTCTAACAGCATTTGGTGAAAAACCGTAGAAAGTAATAGGATTATCATCTGACCACCAATCTACTCTTTTATTATCATCATCCAGTAACCCGTATAAAGCCTCTTGTTTGTGTTTTTTGGAAGGATTTTGTAGGTTGGCTGCTGTATTGAAATAAGCATGAGAACATAGAAAAGAAGTTTGTGTATCATGTTGTAAATCATAGCTGTCTATAACTACATGATAGGGTAAACTAGACAACCAATCATGTAGTTCCTGCCTCTCTTCTATGGTTAGTGCATTTATGAACTGTTCAATTGTATACTGCAAACCATACTTAACTGTTACTGGATTTGATTTTGTACCTGCTATGTCATGACCTAACCATCTTTGCAATTTTTCTTGGTGGTTAGATTGTAGTAATACACCATTACCCATCAAAACTGTGTACCGAACCATTTCAAAACTAGCTTTTGGGTCACTGTAAGGAGAGTAATTCTTCTCGTAGTTATCTAATCTGCTGTCCATAATATCTCCTAACCACACATAATAAGGGTTAGTGATTTCTTTCTCACACCAAGTAAAAAAAGCTTCTATTTTTTGATGCTGAGAGTGCGTATCCCCGATGATCACTAATGTTTGATTTTCTTTCATTCTTCTATGTTATAATAGTATCAAGGAACTTAAATAGTCTGATCCACTATTGAAATTAGCAACTAACTAGGCTACGTTCCTTTTATTTTTAGTTAGATTAGTTAGTGAGAAAATTATGTATAGTTTTAGTGATTGTTATGGTGTACCAAAAGACTCAGA
>JACCDW010438942.1_pt1 | contig 11632 bp, 10 predicted proteins | sample 7449781 | NCBI WGS metagenome assembly JACCDW01 (sample SAMN15323449, study PRJNA562643) | freshwater metagenome | isolation source: river surface water | place: USA:Blue River Watershed | collected 2017-08-18
CCGGTAATGATAAAGGTGATACCCAAACCGCGAAGAGGTGCGGGCACATGGCTGTACTGCAAGCGCTCGCGGATGGCCGCAACGGCAACAATGGCCAACATCCACCCTACACCGCTGCCCACACCAAATACGGTGGCTTCGGCCAAGGATTGGTATCCGCGCTCTTGAACAAACAGAGCCGCACCCAAAATGGAGCAGTTTACGGCAATCAAGGGCAAGAAAATACCCAAGGCATTGTACAAGGCCGGTGCAAACCGTTCTACCACCATTTCCACCAACTGAACCATCGCCGCAATGATGGCGATAAACATGATGAAACTCAAAAAGCTCAAGTCGTACTGGGCCAATTCGGGGTCAATCCACGCCATGGCACCGGCTTTCAGCAATTTGGTATCCAACAAATAGTTCACCGGCACGGTGATGAACAATACGAAGGTGACCGCTACTCCCAATCCCAAAGCCGTTTTTACCGTCTTGGAAACCGCCAAGTAGGAACACATTCCCAAGAAAAAAGCAAAGATCATGTTCTCAATGAACACGCTCTTGATGAAGATATTAATCAGTTCTCCCATGGCCTATTACTTTTCGATCAAATCTTTAAACTTACCGCGCTGTACCCAAATGATGACCGCCACCACAATCAATGCCATTGGAGGCAAGAGCATCATGCCGTTGTTGCTGTAAAAACCAGCACCCGTCTCCGGGTTGATGTACCAATCCGTCGGAATCACTTGGTAGCCGTACAATTGACCGGAGCCCAACAACTCGCGAATGAACGCAATGACAATCAGGACCGCAGCATAACCTGCGCCGTTGCCAATGCCATCGAGAAAGGACTTCCACGGGGTATTGCCCAATGCAAAGGCCTCAATCCGTCCCATCAAGATGCAGTTCGTGATGATAAGACCCACAAATACCGAGAGCTGCTTGCTCACATCGTACACATAGGCCTTCAAGATCTGGTCCACCACAATAACCAAGGCCGCCACAACCACCAACTGGACGATGATTCGAATCCGGTTGGGGATCAAGTTCCGCAACAGCGAAGTGATCAAGTTGGAAAAAGCCGTTACCGCCAAAACCGAAACCCCCATAACGATGGCAGGCTGCAATTTCACGGTGATAGCCAAAGAGGAACAGATACCCAAAACCTGCACCGTTACAGGGTTTTGCATATTGAAGGGGTCCGAAAGGAGCTTTCTGTTTTCTTTCGAAAACAAGCCTGCCTTGGCCTTTGATTTGTCTGCAGTACTCATAAAGAAGAAACTTCAACGTTAACGGTATCCATAACAGGGGCGGCAGCCGGTGCTGCTTGACCCAAGGTCTTCAAATAGCCCACGTAGGGAGCCAAACAATCTTTGAGCATGGACTCAACCCCAACAGAGGTAATGGTTCCACCGCTGATTCCTTGTACCTCGTGGTCGGTAGACGGTTTTGCTTTGATGACCGCAATGGAAACAAAGTTTCCTTGGTCCATAATCTTCTTGCCTACAAATTGACCGGAAAAAAGAGCCGTAGAAATCTCAGCACCCAATCCTGGGGTTTCGCCTTTGTGGCCAAAGGAGGCACCAAAAACGGTGTTGCCGTCTTTCTCCAAAGACAGGTTGCCCCAAACGGGACCCCACAACCCTTTGCCGCGCATCGGAATGATGTAAAACTCTTTGCCATCCACGTTGGCTACGAACAAAGGAACTTCCCGCTCTGCAGAAGGAAGCGCAGCAGCCGTGGCCATGTCGATCTCAAAAGCCGGCTTCGTGGGGTTTTCCACCACTTCCCCATTGCGAATGACCAAAGAGGATTTGATGTACTTGTCAAACGCCTCGCCGGCCTCCTCGCGGGTGACAATAACGTTGATGGAAGACAGAATCTCCTGTTTCTTTTCCAATTCGATGTTGGCATCCTGAGCCGGTTTCAAGGAAATGGCCGCATAGGAAAGCATGGCAGCTACAATCACCACCATCACGATGGAGAAAATGTACGTGTATTTGTTGCTATTGATATCCATGGGATCAAATTTTAGCACGCTTCAAGCGCTTTTGAATGTTGGAGTCTACCACGTAGTAATCGATCAACGGAGCAAATGTGTTCATCAACAAAATGGCCAGCATCCAGCCTTCGGGGTATGCCGGATTGAACACGCGGATAAGAATGCCCATCAAACCAATCATAAATCCGTAAATCCACTTGCCTGTTTCGGTGTGGGCCGCAGAAACGGGATCCGTCGCCATGAACACCAGGGCAAAGGCCGCTGAACCAAACACGAGGTGAAAATGAGGAGGAATGGACATGTATTCGCGCATGGGGCCCGGGTCCATGGATCCCGCCACCGCGTTGAAGATAAAGGCCATGGTTAGGGCGCCTAAGGTTCCCGATACCATGATTTTCCAGCTTCCAACGCCGCTGTAAATCAAGTAAGCCGCTCCAATCAGGATGGCCAAAGTACTGGTCTCGCCAATGGAGCCCGGAATAAAGCCCAAAAATGCGTCCCACGCACTGTAGGTGGTGGTTCCCGATGTTGCGTATTGACCCAGTGCAGTTGCGCCTGAGAATCCGTCAACTTTCTGGGCTAATTCTGCCGAGTCCCCAATCCAAACCTTGTCACCAGACATGTACGTTGGGTAGGCGAAGAACGCAAAGGCACGCGCTGTCAAAGCGGGGTTCAGGATATTCATCCCGGTACCTCCGAAGACTTCCTTGCCAAAAAGGACGGCGAAGGCTGTAGACACGGCCACCATCCACAAGGGAATGTCGATGGGCATGATCAAGGGAATCAACATGCCCGAAACCAAGAATCCCTCGTTTACGGCGTGTTTATTGATGAAGGCGAAGTAGATCTCAATGCTCAAACCGGCCACGTAGGTCACGGTGATCATGGGCAAAATCCGCAATGCCCCGTATACCAAATTGTCCATCGTCCAAAAGGCGACTTCGGGAGACAACCACTTGTAGTGCTGGTAGCCGGCATTGAACATGCCAAACACCAACGCGGGCAACAAGGCAATGATCACCGTGAACATGGTGCGCTTCAAATCGATGGCGTCGCGCACGTGGGCCCCACTGTGGGTGGTATGGCCGGGCACGAACAAAAACGTCTCGATGGCATTGTGCAACGTGTACAACGGGCTGCTTTCAGCCGGACGTACTTTGTCGAGGAAGTTGTGTAAAAATTTCATCGCAAAGAATTAATTCATTTCGGTATAAACGGTGTCCAACGCTTCCCGCACCAATTCTTGAAGCGGCTGCTTGGAAGTACAGATGACCTCGCACAAAGCAAAGTCTTCTTCGACAATTTCGTAGATGCCCAATTGCTCCATCTTGTCGATGTCGCCGGCCCACATGGCTTTCAGCAACTGAACCGGGTAGATGTCAAACGGGAAAACGCGGTCGTATTGACCCGTCATAACAAAGTTCCGTTGCTCACCGTGCATGTTGGTGTTGAGTGCAAACGTTTTGTTTGGGGTTAACCAGCTGAAGAACGTACGGGACAGCGAGAATTTGTCGAATCCAGGCAACAACCAACCCAAGAAATCAGGCTGGTCCCCTTCGGGCAACGTAGCCACTTGGTGGTGGTAGAAATGCAAGCCGTCGTTCAAGCCGATGTGCTTGCCCGTAAGAACATTTCCGCTGATGATTCGGAAGCTTTCGCCTTTGAAATCATTGGCCAAAATGGACGAAACGGACGCACCGGGAAGTACGCTCACGTGCTTGGGCGTGTTCACTCCTTCACCGGATACGCTGATGACCCGGTCCAACCGGCATTCACCGGTTAAAAACAAAGAACCAATGGAACAAACGTCCTGAGCATTGAGGGTCCAAATCACCTCGCCTTTGTTGAGCGGGGAAAGGGTCTGAATGTGTACGCTGGTGTTGCCGGAGGGATGCGGTCCTGAAAACGCATGGATCTCCACTCCCCGCAATGCGTTAAAGGCCGGCAGGGAAACCCCGTCACGTACAGACAAAACCGTGCGATCGGAAAGTTTTTTGATGGCTTCCATTCCCGTTGCAAACGCTTGCTCCCGGCCTTTCAATTGCACATGAACCAGGGGCGCGTGCGGAGCGGTGTCCATGGCATTCACGAAAACCGCTTTGGGCTGGTCGCTCGGTTGTGCCATGATGCCGTACGGGCGCATCTGGAACAAGGACCAAACACCGGATTGTACCAATTTTTCCAAAATTCCTGAACGATCCAAAGCAGAAGGATCTGCCGTTCCAAAATTTTTATAGGAAATCGCCGCATCGGCCTCGATTTCGATAAATTGAAGCACGCGTTTCTCGCCGCGCGCCACTTTGGATACCGTTCCACTCACCGGGGAAGGGACCACCAACGTGGCATCTTTCTTGGAATAGAAAAGGGGATCTCCCGCCAAAACGCGATCCCCTTCCTTTACAGAAAGCTTGGGGTAGAACCCTTTGAAATCATCTGGGTAGAGCTTAACTCTTTGAGGCATAGCAGAGTGAGACAGCTCTTCGGATGGGGATCCTACAAGCTTCAGGTCAAACCCTTTGCGAACGCGGTGGACTGTTGCCATGGGAAGCGATCGAGATTGAATAATTTTTTCGCGGACAAAAGTACAACGCCAACAGAAACATTGTCCCCGTTGCGTCATTTTTTTAGACCTTTGATACACCCTCTCTATGATGCGTCCTTCCTTTTCTCAACAAATTTCCCTCCTCGTTTGGTTTTGCTTCGTTGGAGCTGGTCTCCACACCAAGTCCATGGCCCAGTCTGCCGGCGATTTCAGGACCGAGGGAATCGCGACCGTTCTGGCCCATCCGGCCGGAAGACCCAGCGAATTGCCGGTGGTTCGGTTTGACGCGACCGGAGGCTTGCGCTTTGCGTTTGACGACCTTTACCAACGGGCCCAGGTGCTGCAATACACCTATATTCTTTGCTCTTGGGACTGGGTGCCGTCGGACTTGATGAGCAGCGACTACCTGCGGGGGTATTTGCAAGAACCCTTGCCCAGCGGCCAGATTGCCTTCAATACCTACGTGCCCTACACCCATTTTGAGGCCAACTTGCCCAGTTCCAGCATGCGGCCATCCCGTTCGGGCAATTACCTTTTGGTCGTTTTTGAAGACGACCCGGCGCAGCCCATCCTGACCCAGCGGGTCGTTTTTTACGAAGAGCTGGCGGCCGTGGGTGTGGACATCCACCGGTCCCTCACGCCCGAAACCCAAAAAACCCACCAGGAGGTGGACTTCACCGTGGGATTGAACCAGTATCCGGTGCCCCAGCCCTTTCAAGACCTCCGTGCCGTGATCTACCAGAACTTGGATTTCTCGCCCCAACCCAAAACCCTGACGCCGCGGTTTGTGCGCACCGACGTGCTGGACTTCAACTTCGACAACGGTGAAAACCAATTTCCCGGCGTGCACGAATTCCGGGAATGGGACACCAAGAACACCCAAGTGCCGTCCTTGTTTGTCCGCCGGTTCGATATCGTCGATGGAGTTTGGAATGCCTTCGTTGCGACGGAGCCCATGCGCGGCCTGGAGCGGTACCTCTTTAAACAAGATGCCGACGGGGCGGTCATCCCTCGCAAACAGAACGCCAATTCGGGTTTGGAAGCGGACTACCTCTGGGTGGACGTGGCCCTGGAAGACCTGGAAAAAACCGGCCAACGGAAAATCTACGTGGTCGGCGGATTCAACGGATTCCAACCCCGTCCGGAAGACCTGCTGGTCTACGACCCCAGTGCAAACCAGTACCGAGGCAAAGTCCTCTCCAAACAAGGCTATTACAACTACTGGTACGTCGAAAAAACCGACGACGGCTGGGACTACTCCGTGACCGAGGGCAACCACTGGGAAACCCAAAACACCTACACCGTCTTGGTGTATCATCGCGAATGGGTGCGCCGGTACGACCGGGTCATTGGGGTTTCTACGGCCCGTTTTCCACGGTGATGCCCCCAAATCTGATTGTTCCATGCTGACCTCTCCCACGTTTGATGCGACCACGGTTGGAACCTCGGTGGAGGAAGCCGTTGCTTGGTTGAAAGCGGGCGAGACGGTCGCCCTTCCCACCGAAACGGTCTATGGATTGGCAGGCAATGCCTTGGATGTACAGGCCGTTGCCAAGATATTTGCCGCCAAACAGCGACCGTCGTTTGACCCTTTGCTGGTGCATGTGGGTTCTGTGGAGGAGGCCATGCGGTACGGCGAATGGCCCCTGTGGGCCTTGAAAGCTTTAGAAACCCTGGGCGGAGGTCCCCTTACGTTTGTGGTGCCCAAAAAAGCCCTAATTCCCGACTTGGTGACGAGTGGACTGCCGTCTGTTGGCATCCGGATTCCCCGCCACCCGCTTTTTTTGGAGGTGCTAAACCGGCTGGATTTTCCGCTGGCCGCTCCATCCGCCAATCCCTTCGGGTACATCAGCCCCACCCGGGCCCAACACGTGGTCGACCAGCTGGGAGGACGAATTCCTTACGTATTGAATGGAGGGGATTGCGCTGTAGGAGTAGAATCCACCATTGTGGACTGCACCCTGGACGTGCCCACGGTGGTGCGGCACGGGGGGATGGCCTTGGAAGAAGTGGAAGCCCTTTTGGGCCGCCGGGTAGCTGTGCGCACCCACAGCACCAGCCGGCCGCAGGCCCCAGGACTGTTGGAGAGCCACTACGCCCCTCGAATTCCCTTGATTGTCGTCAACGAAAAAGACCCCGTCGAAGTGCCTTGCGGGTGGGCCGCCATCGGCTACCACCAAATCGACCATTGGATCCAAGTCAACCCGGAAATGAAGTGGATCCTCTCCCCTTCCAACTCGGACCAAGAAGCAGCCACCCGGTTGTTCGCCTGCTTGCGCGAAGCCGATGCCAGCGGCGCGCAGGGCATGGTGGTTTCCCGCGCACCGGAGCTCGGCCTGGGACGGGCCATCAACGACCGCCTGCAACGGGCGGCCCATTTTGGCTAGTTTTTGCGCAAAACGAAGTTCTGCCCAAGGTACACCTTGCGGACCTGCGGATCGTCGGCCAGTTCTTGGGCCGAGCCGCTTTTGAGGATGCTGCCCTCAAACATGAGGTAAGCCCGATCGGTAATGGCCAAGGTCTCTTGCACGTTGTGGTCGGTAATCAAAACGCCAATGCCTTTTTCCTTGAGCTGCAATACAATGCGTTGGATGTCTTCCACGGCAATGGGATCCACGCCGGCGAAGGGTTCGTCGAGCAAAATAAATTGGGGATTGGCGGCGAGGCAGCGGGCAATTTCCGCACGACGTCGTTCGCCGCCAGAGAGCAAATCTCCGCGGGTTTTGCGCAGAGCCGTAAGGCCAAACTCTTCCAGAAGGGAGGCACAGCGGGCCTTTCGTTCTTGGAGGGTTCCGGGTTGGAATTCCAAAATGGCCATGACGTTGTCTTCCACGGTCATTTTTCGGAAAATGGAGGGCTCTTGGGCCAAATAACCGATGCCGGCTTGGGCGCGTTTGTACATGGGCGCCTGGGTGACGTCCAAATCGTCCAGCAAAACCGTCCCGGCGTCGGGGCGAATCAACCCCACCACCATGTAAAAACTGGTGGTCTTTCCTGCGCCGTTGGGACCGAGGAGTCCCACAATTTCCCCTTGGGCCACTTCAAAGGAAACGCCATGCACCACAGTGCGGCCGCGGTACTTTTTTTCAATGGACTGCGCCCGGAGCCGTTTAGCCATTTTTCTTTGCTTTTTCAACGCGTCGAACCACGACAATTCCGACTTCATACAGCACCATGATGGGCAAAGTGACAACCAACTGGCTCAAAACATCTGGCGGGGTAATGACCGCCGCCACAAACAAGATAATCACCAAGGCTACCCGGCGCTGTTCGGCCAAGAATGCCGCAGTAACAAGCCCCATTCGGCCTAAAAAATAGAGCAGTATTGGGAGTTCAAACAACAGGCCACAGGCCAGGGTCACGCTGGCCACCATCGACAAATACGAGCTGACGTCGATCATGTTTTGGATGTCCGACGAAACGGTGTAATTGGACAAAAACTGGACCGAGAGGGGAACAAGCAAAAAATAGCCAAAGGCCGCTCCCGAAAAAAAGAGCGACGAAACCGCCCCCAAAAAGAACCGGGAAGACTTCCGTTCCTGGGGGGTAAGTCCCGGAGCCACAAAACGCCACAATTCCCAAACGACATAGGGGAATGCAACCACCAAGCCCACCATCACACTCAACCAGATGTGCATGCTAAACTGACCCGCCATGGTGGTGTTGATCAATTCAAAGGGAAGTTCTTTGATGCACAATTCCGGCCAGTTGAGCTGGGCGCCTACCCAACAGAAGGCCCGGTACGTCCAAAAGTCCGGACTCTTGGGGCCAAACAACACCTGGTCCACCACAAAATCCACGGCCGCAAAAGCAGCGGCTGCCGCAATCACAATGGAAAGCGCTGCCCGCACCAAGTGGGAACGCAAGGCACCCAGGTGGTCCATGAAAGACATGGACTCGTTTTCAGGGGGAGTTGCGGAAGACATAATGCACAAAGGTACAATCTGAATTATCTTCGGGCTCCGCAACAAAATAGGGCTTGGCTTTGTTGAGGCAAGATTGTACCTTTAATGCATTGCGAATCAAAATCTTCCATGGCCGACGGCCCCATTGACCTCCACCGCATCCTTCAAGACGTTTTTGGGTTTTCTCACTTCAGAGGACCTCAGGAATCCATTGTACGGCACCTGCTCAACGGGGAAGATGCTTTTGTGATCCTGCCCACAGGGGGAGGCAAGTCCTTGTGCTACCAATTGCCCGCACTGGCCATGCCTGGAACTGCCATTGTGGTTTCTCCGCTAATTGCCCTTATGAAAAACCAGGTGGACGTCCTACGCGGCACCACCGACGAGCCGGGAACCGCCCACGTATGGAATTCCTCCTTGACCAAGCGGGAGATGGTGGAAGTGCGCAAGGACCTGCAACGGGGCGTTACCAAATTGCTTTACGTAGCCCCCGAATCCCTGACCAAAGAAGAGAACATGGCCTTCTTGCGGTCTTTGAATATTTCGTTTTACGCCATTGACGAAGCCCACTGCATTTCCGAATGGGGCCACGACTTCCGTCCTGAGTACCGAAACCTGCGGGCCGCCATGCAAGAAATTCAGGAACGTCCGGTGATTGCCCTAACGGCCACGGCCACCCCCAAAGTGCAAACCGACATTCTCAAGACCTTGGGCATGGAACACGCCACGGTCTTTGCTTCGTCCTTCAACCGGCCCAATTTGCATTACGAAGTTCGGCCCAAAGTACAGGTTGAGCGGGAAATTGTCAAGTTGATCAAACAACACGAAGGCCAAAGCGCCATTGTGTATTGTTTGAGCCGCGCCAAAGTAGAGGAACTGGCCCAACAGCTTCAAGTGAATGGAATCCAAGCCATTCCCTACCACGCCGGCCTGGATTCCAACACCCGTGCCAAGCACCAAGACCTCTTTTTGAACGAGGACGTGCATGTGGTGGTAGCCACCATTGCCTTCGGCATGGGGATTGACAAGCCCGATATCCGATTGGTTATCCACCACGATATGCCCAAGTCCTTGGAATCCTATTACCAGGAAACCGGGCGTGGCGGAAGAGACGGTGGAGAGGGCCGTTGCGTTGCTTTTTACGCCGCCAAAGACATGGACAAGTTGGACAAGTTTTTGTCCAAAAAACCGGTGTCGGAACAAGAAATTGGAAAGCAATTGTTGTTGGACGCCCAGGGTTACGCAGAAACCACCCTTTGCCGACGGAAATACATCCTTCATTATTTTGGGGAAGAATACGTAAAAGAGGACTGCGCCGCCTGCGACAACTGCCTGCAGCCGCGCGAGCAAGTCAACGTCCAAGACCACCTGGAATGGGTGCTCGAGACCGTCGAATTGGGCCGCAAGCAATTCAAGGCCTTGCAAGTGGTGAACACCCTGATAGGCAACCTCACTGCGGTATTGAAAACCTTCAATGCCCCTACCCTGGCCACCTGGGGACGCGGGTCCCAGTGGTCCGCTGCGTATTGGCAAGACATGGTGCGGCATGCCCACGTCCGCGGGTGGTTGCGCAAAGACATCGAAGCTTACGGAATAGTCAGCTTAACTCCTGCAGGCGAGGCCTACTTGAGCGCCCCTCACCCCGTCTGGGTAGCGGAATACAAGGAACCCGACTGGGCCGACGACCCCGTTCCCGCCAAAACGATTGCCTTGGATCCCGTTTTGTTTGGCCAACTCAAGGAAATTACAAAAACCTTGTCCAAGAAACACGGACTCCCTCCCTACGCTTTGTTTTCGGAGAATTCCCTCAGTGAAATGGCCACCGCCTTTCCGTGCAGCGAGGAAGAATTGCGCTCCATCAGTGGCGTGGGCGAACACAAAGCCAAGAAGTTTGGAGCCCCCTTGCTGGAAGCCATCCAGGCCCATGTCGAAGTGCACCAAATCGACCGTCCTTACGACGAAGTCATCAAAGCGGTGGGATCCAAAAACACCCTAAAGGTTTTCATCATCCAAAGCATGGACCGGCGGATCCCGTTGCCCGATATTGCCCGGAGCAAAAAAATTTCCATGGACGAATTGCTGTCTGCCCTGGAGATCATTGTGCAATCCGGAACCAAAATCAACCTGCGCTACATGCTTCAGGATCACTTTGACGAAGATAGCCTGGACGAGGTGCTGGATTACTTCCGGGAAGATTCGGAAGACGGTGACATTGCCCAGGCGGTTCGCGATTTTGACGGCGTATACTCCGAAGAGGAGCTCCGCTTGGTCAAATTGCAGTTCTTGAGCGAGGTCGCCAGCTGATCGCTGGATAGTCCCGGAACGCACGAAGAATCCGCAGATCCAAGTCGTCCAACGAGGGCCGGCGCCAGGGGGCGTCCACCGCCGGGATCGGCTCGGAGAAATCCGGACCGTTCAACTGGATATTTGTTGAGTTTTTGAGGTCTTTCGACGGAATAAATTGCGCCATGCAGAAGGGTTTCCCCAATAACGCACGCAGGGTACTTTTTGGTATGCCCTCCGGGAAGACGATCGTCATAAAACGACTCCCACCGGCCCCTACACAGACTCCGCAGCCATCTGCTTGCGGAGATTGATCAGCGCATAGCGCATCCGACCCAGTGCGGTGTTGATGGAAACGCCGGTTTCGTCCGCAATTTCTTGAAAGGTCAAGTTGGCGTACATCCGTAAATAAACCACCTGGTACTGCTCTTCGGGCAGGGCACGCATCCACCGCACGGCATCCTCGTGCCAGCCGGCCTCAACGGCCTTTTCCTCGGAATTCAGGGACGTTTCTTGCAGCCCCACCCAGACGGGGGATTCGTCTTCCAAAGTCTCAGACTGGTGTTTTTTGGCACGACGAAAAGCGTCTGTAATGGCATTTTGGGTTACCCGCGTGAGCCACCCGCCAAATTTTCCTTCGTCGCGGTACCGGCCCTCACGAAGGGTATGAAGGACCTTGATCCACACTTCTTGATACAAATCGTCGGCCTGGTCCCGGTCTTTGATTTTGGCAAAGAGAGTTTTATACACCGTCATGCGGTGGCGTTGCAGCAAAACAGAAAAGGATTTCTCGCACCCTTGGGCTGCTTGTAAGACCAACACGGAGTCAGTCGTAGCTCCTGTACACACCATTTTAAATCAGTAAAAAGTTGGGTACAGGTGCGGTATAGGCAGAAGGGGGTTTAAGGAGGTGGA
>JACCDW010546204.1_pt1 | contig 11629 bp, 11 predicted proteins | sample 7449781 | NCBI WGS metagenome assembly JACCDW01 (sample SAMN15323449, study PRJNA562643) | freshwater metagenome | isolation source: river surface water | place: USA:Blue River Watershed | collected 2017-08-18
CCCTACCCTCCACCGTCCTGATGCTCGGTGTGCCGTCGCATATCGCCGAAAATCCCGTACGTGTTCTTTGTTCTCCGCCCCAGGCGAACGGTGAGATTGATTCCGTGGTCCTCGCAACAGCCGCCCTCTGCGGCATCGACCAGGTGTATCGCGTCGGTGGCGCTCAGGCCGTTGCTGCCATGGCCTTTGGCACAAAAAGTATTCCCAAGGTCGATAAGATCTTCGGACCAGGCAATGCCTGGGTGACGGAAGCCAAACAACAGGTCGCCGCGCATTCGGAAGGAGCGGCCATTGATATGCCTGCTGGTCCATCCGAGGTGCTGGTCATCGCCGATGAATTTGCCAACCCGACTTTTGTCGCTGCGGATCTTTTATCGCAGGCCGAGCACGGTCCTGATTCCCAGGTGATACTGATCAGCACCAGTGAAACCATGGCGAAGCAATCGCTCGCAGCCTTGGATCGTCTGCTCCAAAAATTGCCCCGACGCGAGATTGCGACTCAGGCTCTGCAGAATAGCCGCTGCTTTGTGGTGAAAAACGTCGCCACGGCTGTGGAGATCTCGGATGCCTATGCACCGGAGCATTTGATTCTGCAGATTAACGAACCGGAAGTTTGGGCGCGTCGCCTCAGAAACGCCGGCTCGGTGTTCCTCGGCGCTTATTCGCCGGAATCAGCCGGTGATTATGCCAGCGGTACCAATCACGTGCTGCCGACCTACGGCCATGCCAGAGCCTGGAGTGGTCTCTCGCTGGAATCCTTCCTGAAGCAGATCACCTTTCAGCATCTTTCGCGGGAAGGTCTTGCCGCCATTGGTCCTGCGGTGGAACAGTTGGCTCGCCTGGAAGGTTTGGAAGCGCACCGCCTGGCCGTGAGCGTACGCCTGCGGCCCGAGGAGGAGGTTTGATGCAAAAGATTCTATTTCTCGATCGTGACGGCACGATCAATACCGAGCCGTTGGATTATCAAGTCGATCAACTTGATAAAATTCGTCTCGTGCCGGGCGTGATTCCTGCGCTGCTGCGTCTGAAGCAGGCTGGTTATACCTTCATAATGATCACCAATCAGGACGGACTGGGTACCAGCTCCTTTCCTCAGGCCAATTTTGAAGTCTGCCAGAATTTTATTCTGGATCTTCTCAAAAGCCAGGGCATCACCTTTGAATCCATTCTTGTATGTCCGCACTTTCGCGAAGCCGGCTGTGAATGTCGCAAGCCAAGGGTCGGCATGGTGCTGCCTTGGTTGCAGCGAACCGACTGGAACCGGCAGGCTGCTGCTGTGATCGGCGATCGGGATACGGATATGGAACTGGCGAAGAACATGGGAATCCGCGGCATTCGCATCGCTTCGCCTTTCGGCGATGGCTTGAGTTGGGAACAGATCGCCGATGACCTTCTCCTGGCCGATCGCAAGGCGGAAGTGAAGCGGGAAACCAAGGAAACTCAGATTCGCGTCGCCGTGAATTTGGATCAAACGCAGCCAGTCAGCATGAAGACCGGGGTGGGTTTCTTTGATCACATGCTCGATCAAATAGCACGGCATTCTGGAATCAGTTTGCAGATCGAATGCCAGGGTGATCTCGTAATCGATGATCATCACAGCATTGAAGATGTGGGTCTTGCCCTCGGTCAGGCTCTGAAGCAGGCACTGGGTGATAAACGCGGCATTCAACGCTATGGTTTCGCCCTCCCTATGGACGAAGCCGACGCGCAGGTGCTCCTGGATTTGGGCGGCCGACCCTACAGCGTTTTTGAAGCGGACTTTCGCCGTGAAAAGATCGGGGAACTCAGCACCGAAATGATACCCCACTTTTTCCGTTCATTGGCCGAAACTCTGGGAGCGAATCTGCATATCCGCGCCCAGGGTCAAAATGATCATCATATTGCGGAAGGGATTTTTAAGGCCTTTGCTCGCAGTCTGCGCGAGGCCGTGAAAAAGTCGGGTACAGATCTGCCATCGACCAAGGGGCTCTTATGATCGCTATCATTAATACTGGAGTTGCCAATCTCCGTTCCGTTGCCAACGCTGTGGAACGTTTGGATCAACCCTACGAATTGACGACTGATGCTGCTGTGATTCAAGCCGCTGATCGCGTGATCCTGCCGGGCGTGGGCCATGCCCAGGCTTCGATGAAAAGTCTTCAGCAGCTCCAACTGATTCCTGTGATCAAGCAGTTGAAGCAGCCGGTGCTGGGCATATGCCTTGGCATGCAAATTCTTTATGAGTACACCGAGGAAGGTGACATCCCCTGCCTCGGCATCCTGCCAGGTCGCGTCTCCCGTATTCGGGATTACGGCCTGAGTCTACCGCACATGGGTTGGAACAGTCTCGATTGGGATCAGCCTTCACAGCTCCTGGAAGGCTTGAAGCCGGGATGTCGCGTCTATTTCGTGCATTCTTTCCGGGCTCCCGTCAATGCCACGACGCGAGCCAGCAGTCATTATGGGGAAACGATTCCAGCTCTGGTTTCGCAGGATAACTTTTTCGGAACTCAATTTCACCCGGAGCGATCCGGCGATGTGGGCTCCTTAATCTTAAGGAACTTTTTAACGCTATGAAGATCTATCCCGCCATTGACCTTATGAATGGACAGGTCGTGCGTCTCGCTCAAGGGCGTTTTGAAGATCGCACCACCTATAACAAGTCCCCTTTCGAGGCGGCTCAGAGTTTTGTACAGAGCGGCGCCACCTACCTGCACGTTGTGGACCTGGATGGTGCGCGTGAAGGCAGGCCCGTGCAGGTTGATCTCTTGCGCTCCTTGGCGACGGAAGTTCCTTTGAGACTCCAGGTCGGCGGTGGCGTGCGCAGCACCGAACATGTGCAGGCGCTCCTGTCCGCAGGGGTGGAACGCGTCGTGATCGGCAGTCTTGCGATTCAGGATCCGAAGCTGACCAAAAGAATATTCGAAACCTTCGGCGGCGAACACATCACCCTCGGGCTTGATGTGATGCTCGATGAGACCGGCGAACCGCGGGTGGCGACTCATGGCTGGCAGCAGCTCTCGTCCATCTCTGCGCATGAAGTCCTCGATAGTTATGTCGGCATGGGCTTGAATCAGGTTCTTTGCACCGATATCAAACGCGATGGCATGATGAGCGGCCCGAACTTTGCGCTCTATAAAAAACTGCAGGAGCAGTATCCCCGCCTTTGCATCCTTGCCTCTGGCGGCATGCACAAGGTCGATGATATCAGGCAATTGAAGGCCGATAACATCGGTGGCGCTATCATCGGCAAAGCTCTTTATGAAGGGACCATTTCACTCGAGGAGGCTCTGCAATGCTAGCCCGCAGAATCATTCCCTGTTTGGATGTGCGCGATGGCAAGGTCGTCAAAGGCGTCAAGTTCAAGGATCACGTGATCCTGGGTGATATCCTGGATCTGGCCCGTCGTTATCGGGATGCCGGTGCGGATGAACTGGTGTTTTATGATATCACCGCCAGCGCCGAAGGCCGCACCGTTTCCACGCAATGGATCGAGGATACCGCCAAGGTAATCGACATCCCTTTCTGTGTCGCTGGTGGCATTCGCAGTGTGGATGACGCGCGCCGCGTCCTTCACTCCGGTGCCGACAAAGTATCCATCAACTCGCCAGCCATCGAAAACCCTGGGCTCATCAATGCGCTTGCTGATGAATTCGGCAGTCAGTGCGTGGTGATCGGGATCGACTCCATCGAACAGGATGGAGACTACATGATCTGGAAATACACCGGCAGCGAAAAAACCGCACAAAGCGCTGGCAAGAAAACTCTGGATTGGATTCGCGAAGTGCAGGACCGCGGCGCTGGCGAAATCGTTTTGAATTGCATGGCCGCGGACGGTACCCGTGCTGGATACGATATTCGTCAGCTGCAGGCAGCCCGCGAACTCTGTCGGGTGCCTCTGGTGGCTTCGGGTGGAGCCGGTAAGCCGCAGGACTTCCTGGATGCATTCAACAAAGCGCGCGTGGATGCAGCGCTGGCCGCAGGAATATTCCACCGCGGCGAGGTCACAATTCCGGAATTAAAATCCTGGCTGCAGAAAGCCGGTGTGGAGATTCGACTATGATCGATACAGCAAGCATCGACTGGGAAAAATGTGGGGGCCTCATTCCCGCTGTGATTCAGGATGAACGCGAAGGCAGCGTTCTCATGCTGGGTTACATGTCACCGGAAGCCTTGCACACAACGGTGGAAACAGGTCTTGTGACTTTTTTCAGTCGCACCAAACAAAAGCTATGGACCAAGGGGGAAACCTCCGGCCACTTTCTGCGTATGAAGACGATCGCCCTGGACTGTGATCGGGATACGCTCTTGGTGAAAGTGGAGCCCATCGGCCCTACCTGCCACACGGGTTGCGCCACCTGCTTCGGACCCAAAAGTGATTCGGTGAATTTTTTGAATCAGCTGCAGGGCGTCATCGATCAGCGCTTTGAAGAACGCCCGGCAGGTTCGTACACCACGCGTCTTTTCGAAGATGGCATTCAGCGCATGGCGCAGAAAGTGGGCGAGGAAGGTGTTGAGGTAGCCCTGGCGGCCATGGCACCCAGCGACACGGAACTCCTCGGCGAAGCAGCCGACCTTATGTTTCACCTGATGGTGCTACTCAAGGGTCGCGGGCTAAAGCTGAGCGATGCCGTGAAGGTTCTGGAGCAAAGGCACGGGGGCTAAGGCTTCAATGGGCATCTTGCGATGCCCAGCTTTTCATTTCTTAGCGTCAATGTTCGTTGTTTAGGGCTGAACGGCTTTCAAATTCGCCATCGCAGATTGTATCCAGGCGGTATGCGAGCTTACTTTCGTGTAACGCGTACTGTTGAAGTACTTCGACTTTGCTGGATCATTATCGATCTTTTGCTCACAGTAGCCGACGCTGCTCAAAATCCCAACCAATTGCAGCTGACCGTTTGTATTACTGTAGAGCGGTCCTCCAGAATCACCGGGATTCACGATGGAACCCGCGATCCAGACCGTTCCTCGCTTCTCGCTGCATAGTGACAATGAAGCTGTTGTCTCCTGCAAGCTTTGAGCTTGCGCGCGATCACCATTGTGAACTCCAGCTCCAACAGCCAATCCGTTGAGAGATGTTGCCGTCACGGCTTCCGTGAAAATCGAAACAGGAACATGAGTATCGGGAATGCTGCGTTCCAGTTTCAATAAAGCAATATCCGCGTAAGTTTTTTCGCCACCTTCCGGGGACGGAACAAAGTTTCGAGTCGCGGTAACGCCCGGAGGCATCTCCATACCGACTACGCGGATATCAGCCCCAGGAATCTTGGTATCACCTTTATAGAAGCTCACGTAGCCACCCGGCCCGGCCTCGCAGTGGGCCGCTGTGAGAACAAACTGAGAGTCGATAATCACCCCAGTGCAGTTGGATCCTGCTGCTGAGCGGACATAAACAGTGCTCCGTGCTGCGGGATCAGACGCTGCCACACGCGTGCCGTTCTGAATCTTCAGCTCGGATTCATTGGGCAGCTGCCGACAGGAAAAGACCAGCATCGTCGCGACCAAGGAAGATATCATGGGCAGAGACTTCACGGTCACCTCCGGGTGTAGGGGCATTTCAGACTTTGGAGAGGAATCATGCGAAAAGCATGCCCGGAAGGCCCGGACTAACCTGGACGGATAAGGGTCGGGAAGTAAAAGCCTGGAATGATAAAGTCTTACCGAAAGTCAGAGGCGAACCATCCCTGGGCTGTTTAAGATTCTGACAGCGCCTGACACTTGCACTGGGGGGCGTGAGATGCGGCGTCAGTCGCGCCTCACCTCGGCCAGGGATAGCAGCCCAATTCTACGTTACTTACCGTAGAGCTTCCAGATCTGAGACTTCCTTGGGACAATCGGTCAGGTTACGATAACCGTTGGCGGTTACGAGGATATCATCTTCAATCCGCACACCGATGCCGTGCCAGCGGCTGTCGGCATAAGGGGAACCGGGTTGAATATATATGCCTGGTTCCACCGTAATCACCATTCCCGCTTCCAAAGGCCGCCTTTGACCTTCGACCACATAGCGACCGGCATCGTGAACATTCAAGCCAAGATAATGGGAGACGCCATGCGGATACCAGGCCTTGAAGGTATCGTTCTTCCGGGCTTCTTCATAACTCATCTTGATAACGCCCAGGGTGATCAAGCCTTCGGTGAGCATCTTGATCGTGGCCTCCTGCAAATCAGGAATCTTAATTCCTGGTTTCACCATCTCGATCAAGGTTTTTTGAGTTTTCAGAACGAGTTCATAGATGGCGCGTTGATCATCGGTGAATTGTCCATCCACCGGCCAGGTCCTTGTGATGTCGGAAGCATAACCCTCGTAAGCGCAACCGGCATCGATCAGCACCAGGTCGCCTGCTTCCAACTTGCAGCTATTCACATTGTAATGCAGGCAGCAGTTATTACTGCCGCTCGCCACGATGCTATGATAGGCGGTGAATGGGGAACCACCGGTCTTCATTTCCAATTCCAAAAGAGCCTGAAGCTCCAGCTCAGACATGCCCGCATACGCGTCCTGCATGCAGCGTTTGTGAGCAGCTGCCGAGATGCGATTTGCGGTTTGCATAAGCTCGATTTCGAAGTCGTCTTTGATCAGGCGGAAATCGCCGAGGAAGCCCCAGAAATCCCTCACTTCGAGGCCATCAAACGCAATACGCTGACGGTAGACAATATCCTGAAGGATACGATCCACGCCCTCGTGATGCTGGCGATCGGTGTAGAGCACGGCGGCTTTTTGCATCAGCTCGGGCAGTACGCGCGGCAAGTCACTGATGCTAAACACCTGATCAAAACCAAGCTGGGCCGCTCCATCCAGACCGATCATCGGTCCATTCCAGATTTCCGATGCGGCATCGCGATCTTCGACGAAGAGTATCGACTGGGGCTTTTCGCCTGACACCAGGAGGACGATGCCTTGATCTTCCGTATAGAGACCACTCAAATAGTAAAAGTTGGGATCCTGGCGATAACGAAAGTAGGAGGCATCATACTTGTGAAAGGCCGGACGCGATACGGCGAGCAGAAGCCCACCATTCAAGGCCTGAATGATTCGTTGCCGACGCGCCTGAAGCGCCTCAACTTTCCGGGGTGAAAACTGGACTCGCGCACCGCTTTTCATATGCTCTCCTGCTCTTAAACGCGGATCACCTGCAAAAACTGCTGCAGGCGCGGATGTTGAGGATTCTCAAAAAACTGATCAGGCGTCGCCCGTTCGACGATCTGCCCCTGATCCAAAAACAAGCATTGCGTCGCAACCCGGCGTGCAAAAGCCATTTCGTGGGTCACGATCAGCATCGTCATACCTTGCTGGGCAAGCTCTTGAAGAATATCCGTGACTTCATGGACCAGCTCGGGATCAAGAGCCGAAGTCGGCTCGTCGCAGAGCAACACACGGGGATCGATAGCCAAAGCCCGGGCTATGCTCACTCTTTGCTGCTGACCGCCCGAAAGCTGCGAGGGATACTTACGCACATGATCGCCGAGTCCCACACGTTTCAAAAGTTCGATCGCTTTCGCTTCGGCTTCCGCACGACTGGCTTTTTTAACCAACCGAGGACCCAAGGCCACATTATCCAGAATACTCAGATGAGGGAAGAGTTCAAATCTTTGAAAAACCATAGCCGTGTGCTGACGAATCCGGTGCACCGGCATCCTGCTGGTTTCATAATCCAGTCCGCAGACTTCCACGCTGCCGCCTTCAATGGTTTCCAGCGCGTTAATAACGCGAAGGCAGGTGGACTTGCCACTTCCCGAAGGACCGATCAAACAGAGACGATCGCCTTGGAACACGTCCAAATCCAGCTGACGCAAAACGTGTTGCGTGCCCTGCGCGCCTTCGAAGGACTTGGACACAGCGCGCATTCTTATCAAAGCTTCCATGGGGGCTGGTCCTTTCATCGCGAGCCGACCCGCAAACGTTTTTCCAGATAGCGTCCGTAGCTGCTCAAGCTGTAATTCAGCACGCAGTAAATCACCGCTATGACAAACCAGGTTTCAAAGCTGCGAAAGCTTACGGATACCACATTCATCGCGGATTTGGTCAGATCGGCCACGGATACGACCGAGACCAGCGAACTATCCTTGACCAGACTCACGAACTGTCCCACAAGCGGCGGCAGCATGCGCCTGAGAATCTGCGGTGCCATGATCGAGGACGCAATTTGCCAACGATTGAGTCCCATGGCCTTGGCGGCATCGAGCTGACCTTTTTCAAACTCCACAACGTTGGCGCGAAAAATATCGGCGACATAGGCAGAGCAGAAGAGGCTCAGTGTGAGTATACCGGCCAGTTCTGGACTCAAACTAAAGGCCGTTCCGACAATGAAATACATCACATAGAGCTGCACCAGGACCGGCGTATTGCGGAAGATATCCACGAAAAAAGTCGCCGCATGACGGGCGATCGGTTCTGCTCCAATCATCAGAAGACCGATGACGAGTCCAAGCAAGGTCCCGCAAAGAATGGACAGGGCACTGATATAAAAAGTGCCCCAGAGGCCTTGCAGAATCAAACCCGGCTTATTGTTTTCGGGCTCCCAGAAATAATCGACAAGAAAACGAAAATCCCAGTCGTAGTCCAGACTGACAAAGCTATAGACAAGCGTTCCACCCAGCAGCGCGATCAACGCGATGCTGAGCAAGGTATAAAGCCAGGGTAATGCGCGTGGATGCATGGGAACTCAGAATTGATTGGGGAACTGTTTTTTCCAAGTGAGGTCCTGGAACATGGCTTTGAACGCCGCATTGTAGCCGCCGCTTGCTTTCCAACCATCCAGGAAGTTGTTAAAGGCATCGATCAGGTCCTGATCAGCCTTACGGGCTGCGAGGCCAAAACTCTCCGTGGAAAGCAGATCCGGCAACAGGACGACTTTGCCTTTCTGAGTGCTTTCATAGATTTCCATGAAAGGCTTATCGTAGATAAAGGCATCTCCCCGGCCCAAGACCACCGATTGTGCGGCATCCGCCTCGGCGTCCATCCGACGAATTTTGGCCTTTTTCAGATTCTTGGTGGCATAGATATCACCAGTCGTTCCTAGTTTGACCAGGACCGTATATTTTTCATTGTCGAGTTCGGCGAGATTTTTGACCTGACCCTCAAGTTTTTTCCCGATGAGTATTTTCAAGCCAGCATCGTAGTAAGGCTTGCTAAAGAGCACGATGCGCGCACGCTCCGGGGTAATGGTCATGCCCGATGCAATGAGGTCATACTTGGATGCCATAAGGCCGGGAATGATGCCATCCCACTTGGTGCTGATGAATTCAGCTTTGACGCCGAGGCTCTTCGCAAAGGCCTGCATCATCTCCACATCAAAACCGACCCATTCATCCTTGGGGGTCCGCATTTCAAAGGGCAGAAAGCCCGGTTCCACCCCGATCTGCAGGGTTCCACGTTTTTTAATCCTATCAACAGCTGGGCCCGCCTGCAAAGACGCAGAGCTGACCAGCAACACAGATAGACACACGATAGCTTTCAGTAGATAGCGGCGCATCAATCCCTCTCCATGTGGACCTTAAACAAGCTCCGAACTTAGCGGACACGTGTTTGAAAGAAAAGGATTTTTCGCCCCAAAAAAGCAATTCCCCGGAGGGCTACTCCGAGGAATCATGAAAGGGCACACACGAACGATAGGAGGTCGAACATCGTAAGCTCTGCGAAAGGGTGTCAGACACCTCCTGAGACATCTGACTGCAGGGCTTGGTCACTCCTCCTATAATGCATCTCCTGTACCAGGGTATTGCGGCGGTAAGTCACTGCATTTATTTGGACTAACTTGGGTTTGCACTGTTAAAACCCGTGTCGGGGTCCAAATTCTGACACTCACTTCTTATCCATACCCCGGTAATCTCAAGTCTTTTGCGCAAAACACAGTTCCGACATGCGATAGAGTCTTAAGTCAAACGACAGAAATTTTGTAAACCATTGAAATTAAATGTTTAATTAAAGAACTCAGTCAACCACCTGTTATTTTGCAGGAATTTGGATTCCCACGACTCCTTCGGTGTTGGCGCCGCTAAAGATGGCCCCATTGATGTCAGCCTGAGTTAGATTTGCACCAGCCATGTTTGCCTGAGTAAAATCAACCTGCGACAGGTTGGAGTTCGTGAAGTTACAGGCAGAGATGTTGCTCAACACAAACTTCGCGCCCATCAGATTCGAGAATGACAAATCACACTGGTCGATTTCAAAGCCAGAAAGATCAGCGCCAGCCAGATTGCAATTGCGACACTGACCCGTGGTTCTCACCTGTTCGACAAGGCGGGCGAGTTCAACCGCATTGGCATTCGGCTGCGCAGCTGTTACCTGAGCGGTGATCTGATCGGAATTTCCAGCATCGATGACTTTGGCCGCATTGCCTTCAATCCAAAGCATACTGCTGGCGACCGAACCCGCTTTATAGCGAATTAGGGCCCCAGCTGGATCTTCGAGCTTGACGAAAAGCAAGTCGTCGGACGCGGCCGTTCCTTGAATTTTAAAGGCGCCCGATGCATCCGATGGCACGACGCTGAGCTGTGTGCCGTTCAATTGCCAGTCCTGACCCTGCTTCTGAAATTTGGCTGTTCGTTTGGGGGCTTTGATCAGCCATATGTTGATGCTGATCGCTTCACCGCTTGGATTGCGGATAGCACCTGCGGCTCCGGTCACGGTCCAGTTATTGTCTTTGGATTCGATCGCAAGTTTTGCAGGATCGATCAGATAGCCTGGTAAACCTTCGCCTGTTTCGGTCGGACGATCAGACTTGGATTCCGTGCTGGGAACTTCCACAACCGACTGCTGAATATCCCGGGAACTGCGCGACAGTTGAGACGCCTTGTTGCAAGCGCTCTGGATGAATATAATTCCGGCCATGAGCCAGATCGTGCCTGTCCGTCGCATGACATGCCCCTGGGTCCAAGTTCCCGGCTCGTTCGGGGATTCCGGGAATGATATGATAATTCGATATAAGTTTCGGCTGATTTTGGGAGTTTCTTAAGAATTGAAGGGAAGGTGCGGAATTCTTAGACAAAAACTTTGAAGATATCACGCGTTCGGCCATCGCTCGCCAGAAGACTTCGGGATTCATACTCCGCCTGAGCGAGGGCAGCGAGATCTTCACTGCGGCAGCGGAGAAGCCAGCGCGCGGAGGCGGCCCAATACAGCAATTCTTTTTCCACGTTGAAGAGTCCCTGCGTTGCGTTCAAACTTTCGCCGACCCTTTGCAGCCTCTGGTTCAGAGGACGCTCGACATCGTAGGCTTCCTGTAAAGTCCTGGCGAGGCTCAGAAACAAATCATGCCGTGGGACATCAAGTTCCTTGCGGCGCCGCAGATTTTCCAGCTTGGGAACTCTATCAAGCCACTGGCGCGACGAGGTGGACATCGCCAGGAGGGAGAGTTCCACGAGATAACTCGTGCGATAACAAGGATTGCCTTTTTTGGTCAGAATCAAGAGCGGGACTAGATCCTGGGTTTCTGTAAAGTCATGCAGCGCCTTCTCCCAGTTCAGCTCTCTTTCAGCCTCTTCACTTAGGTGCTGGTCTTTTTTGAGTTGCACGAGCCGCCCCATGGCCACGTCTTTGTCCCCAAGCAGACGCAAGCAGATCAGAAGCGATAAACGGCAGCGTTCCAGCAGCGAGCCCGTGAGAAGCCCTTCGGCAGTTTCCAGGTAACCTCGTGCGAGGCGGGTA
>JACCDW011220667.1_pt1 | contig 11629 bp, 28 predicted proteins | sample 7449781 | NCBI WGS metagenome assembly JACCDW01 (sample SAMN15323449, study PRJNA562643) | freshwater metagenome | isolation source: river surface water | place: USA:Blue River Watershed | collected 2017-08-18
TAACCCAAGCACAAACTGTTTTATGCGCTCCTGCCAATATCTTCTCTGCGGTCTTCTTTTGATTCTTTAGTTGACACTCGTGCATTACAATTTGAATCTCATCTGGATTATAGTAACTCACCCCTTCTGGACCTTCTACCTTCCACTTCATGTAGTTCTTTCCTTTACCGAGATTGAACCTGACCTTGTATAGTCTTTTCATTTCTTTTAATTTACATACCTGCTCTCTGAAAGTACAGCTTCTCTAATACTCTCTGATAGAAAGTATTAGGAATGAATACGTTATCTTCTTCTATGAGAACTAATTTACTAGGGATCATGAAATCTAACTTCTCTGTTTTGATCCTGTAGATGCCTGGCATCATATCATTCTCGAATACATTCTTTTTCTTAAACCTAATACGAGCTGTGCTGTCGTATTTAAAATAAAGATCTTGTACCATAACTATTTACTTTTTTTAGAATAACCTTTTATACCTTTCTTTTTAAGATTGCTTAGAGCTACGGATGCACTTGATCCTTTCCTCTGAGATCCATGGATCAATAAGCCAAAGCTCTTCTTACCATTGTAAGCATGGCTATCGTCATGGTCTAGCTCCAGTTTAAGTTCCTTAGCATCTTCCTCAGTGAATACAACCTCAGCGTACTTAAGCTTGTTGAGATCAATCAACTCGTCTGTCCTACCTCCTTTAGAACTTGTAAGGTTGAAGTTCTTTGGAATAGTATCTCTCCTCTCTAGCCAATAGGGAATACTCTTGGTGTAAGCATAGAACTTCTTCTTGGAATATATCCTAGCTACAGCCATCCAAGCATCGAAGTAAGCCTGAGAGAAGAAGTCTCCTGATACATGTACCCTCACTATCTCTGCTTTAGATGGTAGACTGTCTACAATAAGATCCGTCATCTTGCTGACTGTCTTAAGTTTCTTTAGTAGATCATAGTTGTGCCACCTAGCATTTCTAGTGTTTGTGTACAATGCTTCTTGTGAAGCAGCAAAGCATCTGAATACTTGGTCCTTGCCGTCCTTGATCTTTCCTGTGGATCGATCAGCGGAAGCCTTACATTCAAATGCAAAAGGACAGCTATGCCCTGCCGGTAAAGAGAATGTGTAGATGTTCTTGGATAATTTAGCGTTACCCTTTCCGAACTTTAGCAGTGTGTTCTTTTCTTTACTCATACGGTATTTGTTTTATTTTGTCTCTGATTGCTTGTGCCCTTAGTCTGAATGTCTCATCTGTCTTGTACATGTCTTGATACACCTTTATCCCATGTCGTACAGTTGCATGATCTCTACCAAGTTTGTGCCCAGTCTCAGATAAGTTTAGTCCCATGTGAGTCAGGGCTCTGTAAAGATTGTGTCTCGCCAAAGCTACCATTCCTGTTTTTAGTTTTGACAGCAACTGTTCTTTGGTAATCCCGTAGGCTTCACAGATGATCTCTACAATTTTTTGAAATTGTTTTTCTGACATGTTTGTTTTTTTAAATGATTAGCTGAATATTATTTTGCTGTAGGCTCCCATGTCCACCTCTTCCAGATCATCGTAGAATATTTCTTGACCTTCTTCTACAACGTGATCAGGAAGGTATCCTACTCCGTCTAGTATAGCTTGTGCAGTTATACTAAACTCTCCATCTTCCTCTAAGTCCCTGAAGACAGAGTGGTGATCAAAGAAGTTTTCTATAATGTCTTCATCAAAGTACCAGTGTAAAAATGAAGATCTGTTTACAAGTAGTACAGGTTTTTCTTGTTCCATAGTTTATATTTTAAAATTTTCCCCAATTAGATTTCTTTTTTAGTTCTTCTGATATTTTAAATCCTAAGAATATATCTTTAAAGAATTTACTTATAACACTAATTATTCTTTTCATATCGTATAAGTGTTGTTAGATCATCTGTTTGTGGAGTATCTACCTTCTCTTCTTTGGTTTGTTTTTCCAAAGCATCTGCTATTCTTTTAAGATTTCTTGCTATCTCTGGTAGAGTTCCTTCTATAAGTTTTCTACCCATTAAGGTTTCGTGTAGTTGTGTCATGTTTTATTTTTTAAAAGAAAGTAACTTTATTAAACTATTAGGGTCTGTAGTTGCCAGTAGAATAGCATTTGCTATGGCTGGTACAACAAAAGATGGATCTTCAACCCATTCTTCTTTAGACCAGCTTACTACAGGAGTCCCATCACTTGTGGAGATGTCAATATAATCTTCCGTAATATCAACTATCATATCCATTTATTTAGTCCTCAATAAAAAATTCTGTATACTTCTCCATATCAATAGGCTCTACGAACTCTGTGGATATTACATCCCCTGCCCAAGATCCTACATTTGTATCATCATCATCTCTGTAGTCCCCGCCACCTCTACCATTGCCTGAGGATGTCAGGATAGATAATGGATGTATCTTCCAACTGCTATCTACACTAGGAAGATTAGGAACCTCTTCCATATCAATGTACACATTCTTAGAATGGTTTACAATGTACCTAATCTCTGGTCCATCTACACTAGCAGGAACCTGTTCTGAAAAATTGTCGTAGACATATGAGTACAAGGTTTCTTCCTCTTGTCCCTCAGGTACAAACAACCCTTCATCTCCGTAATCACCTGCCCATACTATTCTTGTCTTATACCAGCTTCCTCCTGGTGATAATAAACTCTCTACATGTCTCATGTAACTATTACCTACCCAAGAGTGTTCCATTAGTTTAGCTCCAAAAGGGGATATGAACTGTTTAGTATCTAAAGATACTGCTTTGTAGTACTGTCCCATAGTTATTAGTTGTTATCTGCTTCTTGAAATTTATATTTATTTTTTAGATTACCTACTGCATCACGTATAATATTGTCTAGCTTCCAAGAGTCAAATCTTATGGATGAAATAGACACGTCTATCTTTGTACGGTTAGCATCAGCAGATATTTCAAAGTCGTCTATGATATCTTCTGAGGAGTCCTCAATTTGATTTGTTATCTCATCTACAATGTGATCAATGTCCTCATCAGAAACTTCATATGGCTGAGAGTCTTCTAGATCTTCTACCATCTTAATTACATCTGATACTGGAATAAAAACATTTGATGATACTGTTCCTGCTGCTTTAAGCTTTTCGATTAGTTCTTGTTTTTTCATTTTCTAATTGTTTGATTGTTTCATAATTGTTTCTGACAAATTTGACTAAGCCCATAAGGCTTAGGCTTTTAGCGTTTGATAATTTAAATAGTTCTTCCCTCCAAGGAAGCTCTTGTTCGAATATCCAAATTAATAGATCGTAATCATCAAGGTGGGATATTTTTGATTTAGTTGACATGCTTTGTATTTTTATATTCCATAACTGTAAACAATAAAATCTTGCAGTAAACATTCTTCCTCACTCCATAGCGAATTATTGTCTGGTACGTACCACTCTTTATCTTCAAATAAAATACAAGAATGATTGTCTGTCATTAGATCAATATAGTCATCTGAATCATCCTCTTTGACTAACGTACAATACTTCTCTAAAAAATCTGTTATTAATTTTTTCATTTCTTTTTTATTATACAGTTAACAACACTCTCTGCTTCCTTCAGACAAATATCTTCTCCGTAATATCCCCAAGAAGATTCTACTTCTTCCCTGTGTTCATGTCCATGATCACATGTAGATACTTCATATATTCTGTATCCGTATACTTCTCTTGTAAGATACTGATTATATACTTTTACTTCCGCTTCTAATATCTCTTTAGCTTTCTTAATAATATCTTCGTCTGCTCTACCGTACTCTTTAATCAAAGTCTCTTTGGTAGCAAAGATGAATCCTACTTGACCACTATCCCATGGACAACCAAAAGGTTTAGTAGACATAGTAATACCTCCATGATCATACAGATAAAGACTAAGTATGATAGGAGGGTAATCTAATTTTTTCTGTACATCAAACCAGCTACCACAATCACTGAGATCATAGGTGTGCTTATCTCCTAGATAATACCTACGATGTTGACATATCATTGTACCTAAGTTGTCCCACTCTCTTGGAGATTCTGGATCACTATCTGGAATAATTTCTATCTCGTATTTTCCTATACGTTTTGTTTCTACTGCTTCCATAACTTATTTTTAATAGTAATAAAAAAGGGGCAAGATTTCTCCTGCCCCTAGCTACAAACAACAATCAACCAAAACTAATCAAACACTCTTGAGATAGTCTGGTCAAGAGGATTGAACTCTACCTGATTGTAAGAGTGGTAGGTTCCTTTCTCAAACACCATTCTATCATGCTCATCATGGGTAAGAACTCCCATATCTTTAAGCATGAAGGTGATGCTGTCTGCTGTTGCATCATACTCGATCTCTGATTTAGAATCAAGGATGTGCTTAATCATCTGTCCAGTTACTGCTGATACGTGTTCACCTTCACCGAGACAGAGACGCTTTGCTGTTTTCTTTGTCTTGTTAGACGCTTTCTTGTTTGCCATTTTGTTTTGTTTTTGATTGTTAATAACGAAGTTAATATTTAATTTTTAATTTTCCAAACAATTTTCTTCTTGTTTAAATTCAAATACCCACTCTTCCACAGGTTTAAGATCTTTAAGAAGTATCTCAGTTTCTATAAAGAAAGATGGTTCTGCATCATCACTTACCTTATAATATAAGTATCCTGGATGAATGATTATCTTAGATCCTACGGGACTAAACATACACCCTTCATCTTCCATACTCTCCTCTGGATCTGAGAAATATATTTCTTCAAGTTCTATAGGATAGTTTATAGTTATGTGATGTCCTTCATCATTTCTGTTATACAAACCTGTTTGATCTAGACAATACTCAGTTAGGTATTTTATTTTTTCTATGTCTTTATTACTAAAAATAAGTAATACCTTATCTGGTACATATGAATACCAATCTTTAGAATGGTAGTCAATAGTCTTTAGTAAGTAATAGTGAGTCGGTTTCTTTTTTCTTTGTGCCATTTGATTAGGTTTCAGAATACATCAAGCTGAGGTACTGATCTTTAGATAGGTGATACTGATTCACTTTCTTAGAGTTAGGTCCCTCCTTAGCAATAATTATATCACCTTGACGATAGATTCTCTCAGGCTTGTCGATGTCTAGTCTGATAGTCCATGCAATAGCTTTGATAGCATCATACCTCTTTTTATCATCATCATCCCACTCTCTATAGCCATCAGTCAAAGCTGCTGTTTCTGGAACATAGATCCAATACTCACGATTGGTTGTGGTACACCAGCAGCGTACTGCAATGTACTTAGACCTTGCTCTCCATCTAGAGTTGTCAGTCTCTGTACCTTTGTAAAGTTCATTGGGATCGATTGAGTACAACTCATATACATCTTCGAACTCATAGTCATAGATGTCATTCTTGTCATCCCAACGCTTACGATGTTTCTTAAGTACCTGCTTGTCCAACAGCTTTGGATTAGCTGCTTTGAATAACTCAACCACACCAATACAATCAAAGAAGATTCTTCTCATCTCTGCGTTCTTCTGTCCGAAGGCTTCCTTTACTGTAATAGGATTGATGTCGTCCCACATATCTTTTACAAAAGATCCGAACTCCAACAAGGCATCTGACTTTATCACTGCCCTTCTGAAGTGTTCATAGGTTGGGAACTTGGTTTTCCAAAGTCGCATAGCCTCGTCCAAAGACATGCCAGCGACTCCTGAAACTGTGTAGTTTGCTTTTCTGAAATCGAACTGTTTCATTGTTTTGTTTTTTTTGTTTTGTGATTATGAAATTGGAATGCGTATTTCTTTATCTTCGTCTGTGTATCTGGAGTATTCAAAGTCTTCTATCAGTATCTCATAGTTTCCTTTACTATCTTGAGTTAATTGTGAAACACTTTGATTTAGTTCCATGTATATGTTATTTACCTCACAATAGTCGCTACACACCTCTGGGTTATCTAGAGCTGCTTCTACTTCCCCTCTAATATAGGCCGCAGTATTTTTCTCAAACTTTATATGATCCTCAGATACTGGTCCGTTACTTATGATAAGTCTAACCTCTGATATAACCTCTTCACCATATCCATGAACGTGGATCGAAATAGAATCAAACCATAAGTCTTTAGGTATCTTGATTTTAAGAGGGGATTTAAACGTATGACTAAAGTCACTACTCTCTGTGAAAGAATCCTCTCCTATAAAAGCAGTAGCATCTTCATTTAGACTTGCTTCTCCACTACAAGAGAAGTCTCCTGCAAATGAATAGTATCCTATGTCTTCTGATATTTGATCAATCAGTTTATACTCTAAAGACTCTCTATCTCTATAACAATCGATAGATTCGTCTTTTATGAAAAGGTCATAACACCCATCATCGTTACCACCTTCCCATGTAATTCTAATGTCGGTAGTGCCGTACTTTTTTACTAAGGCTTCTACCAGTTCTTTTCTAGTCATACTGTTATGTTTTATTTTTTTAATACATTTCTCTACCTACTACAGATATTTCATGTTCCTTAGAGTGGGATACTTTATCTTCATATCCTATTGAGTCTATAACAAATACCAAATAGTCTCCAAATTCTTCCATCATATCTCTGGTTATTTCCCAATCATTATACACACTACCAACATTACAATTCAATCGACTTATCTCATTTATTACAGCATGTTCTAGAGTATCCTGTAGCTCAATTTGTAAATCTATATGCTCCTCAAATACAGGACCATTGCTGATGTTAAATCTACATGTAACATGAATAGGATCATATTCCCAATCACCAGTTGTTTCTATGGTTATGCTGTCGAAGTTTAAAGCCTTAGGAACTTTAAATTCTATCTCACAATCTGTAGATGTATAGTCGCTAGTAGTTTCTTCCCCCTCTCCAACGAAGGCGCCCTGCTCTGAGTCATAAAGTACTTCTCCGTGAGCGCTAAAGTCTCCAGCCCAACTCCCATAATCTAAAGCATCGTCTATCACACCAGATATCTCAGACTCTAGACTATCTCCATAGTCAAGTTCTTTATCTCCAACATAGACAGTTATGGTGCCACTATCATTACCTCCATCCCAAGTTACTCTGATTTCATTACCTTCTTTAACTAATTCGTCTAATCTTTCTTTAAGGTCTTTCATTTGTTGTTTCTTTTATTTCTGATAAATCAAGAGATGCTTTTACTTTCCTAGTCTCATCAGCTTTCATCATCCAAGGTTGGACTTGTAAACCTTTCAACCAATCTTCTACCGTAGGTACGAACCCACAGTCTTCAAAGATATGATCGTAAGCAATCTGTCTAACCTCTACCATCTTCCCATCTGAGTTAGTGACATAATCACCGAACACTTGCTCTGCTAGTAACATACCGAAAGAGTTATGTAAGATAGCACGATGTTTGAATACTGGCATGTGTCCTTTGGTTGAATCAAACCAACGATGAATTGCAATGTAATCTTTAATCTCTCCTCCGTATTTCTTTACTGAGGATCTAGAGTGTAGTAGTGGAGTTCCCATTTGTTAAGGTTTTTGATCTGTTATTGTAAATTTTATACCGCCTTCATGACACCAGTTATTGTAAATTAAATCATCATCTGAATCGTAGTCTTCCCATTCGCAATGATCTTTACAATCTGGACAGATTCCATAATCTTCCATTACTGGGTCGGTCATTTCTGCTCCGCAGCAATCTGATACTTTCATTGTTAATTGTTTATTTGTTATAGAAAGAATCCAAACCTCTCTTCCTTCTCTGTGAGGAATAGATTGAATAGATGATTTTGAAATGCCCTTGAACAATCTTTGAGACCAGTCTTAAGATGCTCGTTCTCTTCTATCAGAGTAACTACAACTTGTTTCCTACCCATGTCAAAGATTCTAGTAGACAATAGTATTGTACCTTGATGAGCCCTGCCAAGTACTTCTCTCTCTTCAAACTCTACTACTTGTATAGGATATCCTACTTGATACTGACACTCGTCACAGAACTTAGTTGCCTCATCCAGTATGAACTGCTGCTTGTTAGTTGGAGTCACTGCTTTGTATCCGATAGCAGATCCTGAATCATCTAGTCCATAGATCTTCACATCAGGGAAAGCATTTCTGATAGCCATTGCCATCTCTACACTAACTATGTAGCAAGGCTTGGACTGTTGAATCTCCGTGAAATACCCAGATACATTGTCTACTATAATACATCTGTTATCAATAGCCTGTCTCCAAGTAGCACTAAGGGGGCCTCCAATTCCCCATCTCCAGGGAATTCTAGACTCCCATGTGTTGTCAACAAAAGCTTTCTCTAGTATTGTTCTAGCCACATGAACATTAGTACATCTGTTAAGCATCTTGGCTACCTTGTATTCTGCATTGAATAGACTGTCAATCAACCTGCTCTCATTGATCTCAAACTCTGAACAATCATACTCAAACAAAGACTTAGTGCCTTCATCAAACCAACACCTGATACCTTTCCTGTATAAGACAACATTATTATCTGGATCTGTCTGAGGGTATATCCTACCTCCCTTCTCAGTATAGAAAGCATCTTCTCTATCAAAAGCAAAGTAAGAGTTCCATCTAGATATGATGTCATCCAACAAAGGATGATGCTCTACAAAGAATCTAGTATGTCCTTCTCTACCCTGAACTGTCTCAGTCTCTTGAATAAGATTGTAACCTCCTTCATCTATACTATTAGAAACCCATTCACGAATAGCCATCCAAGGTTGCCATTGAGGTCCCATGTCAGTAGTCAATGAAGTCTCTCTACCCCCTATAATAATCTTCTTGAAGTTTACACCTCTGAAGTCTATCTCCTCAGTTGTGATATCTATCTTCTCTTCTCCAGAATAGATTGCAAACTTGATACCATGTTTGATAAGAGTAGCGATAGCATACTTGTTACCAGAACCAAAGAAACCAATCATGTTCTTGGAATCTCTCTTAGTAGAAGCCCCTAGCAAAATCAAAGATGAAATATCTAGCTCACCTTTGTTCTCAATCAGTAAATGTTTCATAACTGTTTTTTTATACATTTTTTACAATACGCTTGGTTTTTTGGGAACCACAAGGGATTTTTACTTAAAGTATATCACAATGCGATTCTCTTTTAATACAGCACGGGATGCTTCAAACTCTAACGCAATGTTCTTAGGCAGCACTACGCTACGCAATTCTTCTACCTTAGATGTCTTAGTCCTAGAAGTTTCACGAGCCAGTCCCATCTCTTTCTTGAATTTAATAATTCTTTGAGCGATAGATGACACAGGTCTCTTTAATTTTTTAGCAATAGCCTCAGAGTTTTCTCTTATTGTCTTTCCATTTGACAATACTGACTTAATAAAGTCGTCTTCTACTTTTGAGTAGAACACAACTTTTGATCCAGGTTTTCTTCCTCTTTTTGATTTGTTAGGCATACATTTGTTTTTTTGGTTAGGAAATTTGTGCAATAGAAATCATAGGGGTTGTATCAAAATACGGTGCTACAACATACTTACCATGATTGGTTTGTATACTGATATGTTTGATAGGTTTTATTTTGTTTGTGCGAGATATAACTTTCTCTTTTCTCTCCTTGAAGAAAGTAGATATTGTTTTCTCTACACCAACACCTCTTACTGAGAATGTCATTACCGCATTCTTTTTAAACTTGATTACTGCTGACATAAGAGTATGTACAGCTCCGCAGTAATCTAAATCATATACGGTCTTGTCTTTGTCGGGTATCGTATCGTTGATGTTACCAAAACGATATTTGAACATCATGTCCTCTTTAATATCAGTGAGTTGTTTCATCATCACTCTGGGATCTACTTCCCATATCTCATCTATCTCAAAACCATTTGACTTACACCACCCCACATATTCATTTATGTCAGGACCAGCAAGACCTACTATCTTAGACTTTTTGTAGTGAGAGAATATGAAATCTCTCACAGCTTTTTTTTGCTTGGCTTCTTTGTAAGATACTTTTGTCATGATTTAAAATTTAATAAATTAAAATCTAGTCTGCTGGAGCAAACAATTCTCTCATCCCATTGACATACCTATCATATTCTTCCCTACCCATATCACTCATCAACTCCTCCTTCACCTTCCAATATTGCTCCACAAGTGCATTTTGAACCACCTGATTATAGTTACCGTGGTCTATTTCCCAATTCAAATTAACTAAATCACTAAATAACTGACGTTGATAAGCTGTTAACATACATTTTAATTTTAGCTTCTGAAATAAAGTTCTCCATTGTTTTTGTAGACATACTCTTGACCATTCTCTACGATGGTAACTAGTTGGCCATTCCTAAGACCTTCAGAGTAGAACTTGGCATATGGATCAGTAGACGCATCTAATACTTTAAGTACGTTCTCTGAGTTCACTCTACTACATCCGTAGATAGGAGTATGGGTAAAAGCAATTCTAACTTCTGGGAAATAATTCTTTAACAACTCTCTATAATAACCTTTTGGAGGATTCATGTTTGATGATTTAAAATATTAAAATTACAAGTAAGTAAACTATTACAATTATAATAAACAGTCCTAGAAATATTTTAAGTAAGGCTCCTAGTAATCTTAGTACAAGACCAAGGACTACCAGAAACCCTACTATGAATATAGCAGTGTAGATTAACTGCATCATACAGGAGGCTCATTTTCAAAGTGCATGGCTATAGGATCAGCCTGTACTATCTCTACCCATCTACCATTCCAAGGTTGACCATTCAAAGATAGTGCACCTCTAGAAGTTACTCTGAACCTACCTATACCAGAAAGTCTGTTTCTAGTAGTAGAGGTATTCCACCCGGCAGTAGTAATAAACAATCTATCATCATGAGTATAAACTGCTATCCTGTTACCGAATAGGAACATAGAAGCATTACCATTTTTGTCCACAGATACTACTGTGTTGTGAGTCTTCTTGTTCTTTCTTTGTAAGAAAGCTTCAGTTGCATCAAGTGTTACTTTTCTCATTGTATTTTATTTAATGGTTCTAGTTTGAGTGTCTTAATAGCCATCTTGTGTGCAAAAGCTAGAGCACAACTTCTACAACAGAAGTAAGATATTCCATCGTAAAAGTATTTAATCTTACCTTGATCTTCTGGATTGTTCCATCCCCACCAACTCTTTCTCATTATGATTGTCTGATCACAATTAAGACACTTAGGTCTAAGCTCTTTTGGGGGTTTTGTTTCTACCATAGGAGTCATAGAACAATCAATCCTAACGTAGGTTTTCTTTTTCTTTGCCATAATTTACAGATTATTAGATTTTGATTTTACAGATTGGAAGCTTTACATAACCAGATTCTACATGAGTTACTGGGGTTTCTACTATGTCATTGTCGATAAGAAACTTTAACATACCTTCGTTCTCACTATAATCTTTAACAGCTACATAACCTTCTACCATACCAAGCTCAGGGATGTTAACAGTAGCTATTGCATAAGGCTGTCCATCTACAGCATCGTTGAGTTGAATCCTGTTAGGACAGATTGAAGTGGTGATCTTTACGGTAACTTCTCTTCCGTTGAAATTGTAAGTCTTCATACATTTTGATTTAGCGTTCCACAATGTGGACAGATTGGTTTTGATTTCTTTTTCTTGTAGATTGTTTGAGTGAATAGTTTTTTACAATTAACACACTTGATAAACTTTTCTTTCACCATAACTCTAAAGTTAAA
>JACCDW010106458.1_pt1 | contig 11628 bp, 6 predicted proteins | sample 7449781 | NCBI WGS metagenome assembly JACCDW01 (sample SAMN15323449, study PRJNA562643) | freshwater metagenome | isolation source: river surface water | place: USA:Blue River Watershed | collected 2017-08-18
TATTCTCCTAAAATTTGTGAGGATTAATCCTCGATTTGTGGCATAGACCAAGTACCCTTGAGGGCAGCTTGGATATCAAGAGCTGCACTATTTGTGATTGAAGAACCACTAAATGCAGGAGATGTTGAAATACCATTTGATGAAGCTGTACGAGTCATTCTGTCTGCAGCTGCAGCAGCAACTCTTTCAGAACTTGCTTGAGCAGACTTAAGCAAAAGCTTTGTTTGTCTGACCATAGCATCAGCCTTGAGGTTGTCATTAAGCATTTGCTCAGAATAAGCATCTACTTCGCTTGCTTCGATAATTCCAGCTAAAGCTAACTTATTAGAACATGAGAAAGCAGTCTTAATTCTTGCTCTTTCAAGATCCAATGAGCTTGATGTTACCGTGATGTTTCCATCTGGCTTGATGTTGACAGCTGAATCAACTTCATTGTCTTCTTTATCTTTCATAGAACATTTTTCACAGTCAGTGTCAGGATCGTCCATCTCTGCTTGTGTCATCATTGTTTTATATCCACATGTTGTACATTGAACAGCATGTCTGTCATCAGTTTCTGCTTCCATTGCATAAGAAGCAACTCTTGATTGTGGAACAGTAGCTTTATGTGGCATATTAGCCATTTCAGTTGGGACAGCAAATAAATCGCCATCAAAACCCTCTGAAGGATTCTCAAGGGAATCCCAATCTACTGTATATTCTAAAGACCCATCTCCAGCGCCTTCAAACTTTGATGGCTTGGTAACATCTGGAAATTGGAGGCTATCAGGGTTCACTGTAGGAACCTTTTGGTCTGCCCAACTTGGGTTATCACCCTTCATTGAGTTTTCGCCTTGCAATTTCATTGTTGGATAGTCAACTTCACCTGGCATGTTTGCCATTTCATTGTTATATTTGAAACTTGCTGACGCCTGTACATGTTCTTCCTCTGCAGCTAATCTGCGAAGGATTTCTTCTCTTTCTGCACGGCGAGCAGCCAATGCTTGCTTAGTCATATTATTCACCTTACTTGTTTTGTGCATTTCTGGCTCGGAATCTTCTTCCATGTCGTCATCATCTTCCATGTCTTCTTCCATGTCAGAATCCATATCTTCATCATCCATGTCTAAATCTTCATCAGATTCCATGTCTGAGTCCATGTCTTCATCATCCATGTCCAAATCCATATCAGTATCTTCTCCGCCAAGAAGATTGTCGAGCGCCTCTTGCACAGCTTGCTTAGCGGCGTCAACTTTATCAGCGGGAACGTTTATTTCAAATGTAGCCGTTTCTTCATCTTCTACTTCGTCTTCGTCCATATCAAAATCTTCAAAATCATCGTCTTCTTGATCTTCAAGATCAAGCATGTCTTCTTCATCATCATCAGAAAAATCATTTGCGAAGTCTGCAGTCTGTTCAGCCTCAGAATCAAGATTTACATGATCTTTGATCTCTTCATCTTCGAAACCAGCTTCTCTGAGTATGTTTGGTAAAAACTTTGATCTAATTGCACTAGCAATAATCTTTGCTTCAGCAGAATCTAAGGATGCTGTCTTAACAAGATCGTTAACACAATTGTCAAAATCTTCTCTATCAGTAGCTTTAATTTCAGCAATACGAAGAGCCTTTAATGCGTCTTGATTAGCGGCTTTCTTCATTTTTTCATTCATTTTTTTTGCTGCTTCCCTTACAAAATACAAATTCTTGTATCTACAAGAAACTGTTTTTTTTATTCTAAATAAGTGTTAAAAAATCCTTCAAAATTAGTAAATGGGGAGATATACTCTCCCCATTTATACAAGCAATTAATCAATCCAAGTGATGGTTACATCCAATTTTGATGGATTATTCTTGTTTGAAGCAACTTTTGTCTTAGCATAGGTGCCACAATCATAGCAGAATGTGTTATTCTTGACCTTATGTGCTTCTCTAGAGCCACAACTTGGACAAATCATACCTACAGGCAATCTCTTCTCAGACTCTTTGTCAAAATCAGGCATTGCTGTTCTGAGGTAGACATCAGAGTCAACAGTTGTAGCTAATCTAAACATTGCTCTTGTTCCTACGTTAGCCATAGGAGCCATTCCTCCAGCAGCAGCTGGTGGAGCACCAGGTACAGCAGGAGCAGTTTCAATAGGTGCTGTTGCAGCTCCTAAGCCCATATCTGGACCAAGTCCCATGTCACCTGATTCATCCATGGCTTTACCCTTATCTCCTTCGGAAATAAGTTCAAGTGATTGAAGAATCTTGTAGTTAGAACCGCAGCTTTGACAATCTGCATTGCCTTCTGATATATTTACATCATCAGAGCCACAAACTGGGCAAACTGAGCCCCATGGCTTCTTTTGACCTGGTTCTGAAACAGCATCCATATCATCCATACCAGCACCAGCAGTGTCAGCTGGCATACCAGTCAAACCAAGTGCGCCAGCATCTTCACCTGCAGGAGCAGCCATACCAGCCATTGGATCTACAGGACCAGCAGCAGGACCAGCAGGTGGAACACCAGGAGCTGCTTGTGCATATTTTCTTAAAACTTCTTCTCTTCTTGCTCTTCTGGCAAATTTTGCAGATTCAGTCATGACAACTGGAATTTCTTCACCAACAACTACATCTATTCCATCTTCAATGTCTTGCTCATCCCCATCAACATCGAAAGACTTAGAAACAGATGTTGAAACAGTGGCAGTAATTTGACCATTTGATGAAACTGTAAGATTTGTAAATGAGAATGTCCCAGGATCGACTTGGAAGTTATTTGATTGAAGAACTTCGATAGCTTTTTGCTTGAATGTATCTTCAAAACCTTGGTCGGCAGGGTCCATACCACCCAAATCTTCTTTTGTGCACATAAATGTCAAGCAATCTGACTTATGATGTGTTACTGACATACCAGCTGTTTTTTCAAGATTTTGCTTTGTTTCAATAGCTTTTGATACTAATTTCTCAGCAAGATCATAATCTTCTGCTAATCTCTTTGCAGCTAATGCAATTTTTGTTGTTGGGATATCAAAGTTTGTTGAATAATCAGCAAGCCATCCAATTACATTTGATTCAAGATTCTTTGCAGATGCAGTTTTTACACCCCAGAATTCTCTTCTTTCTCTTGCTCTTAATCTTGCTTCTGTAGCTGAAGCTGTTTTAGCTCTGTTGATTGCTGCAACAAGTTCTTTATCAGTCATACTGTCAACTGCTTCAACTGGTTCACCAGGAGCAGTTTGAGTCTCTTGTGAAGACATTGCCATTGCTGAAATAGCTGACTGTACAGCTTCTTTTGTAATATAATTCTTGTCTTGTGAAAGAGAATCTTGAAGAGCTTGTCTCAATTCTTCAGATTTGTCAGAAACAGGAGCTTCGACATCAAGTCCTTCTTCAGGAACTGGTGATGATGCAAGCATAAGTTCTGCAATTCTTGTAACACCTTCAGTGGTAATTTCTTGCTCATCAAGTGCAACAGCTAATGCGTCAGCTAAATCTTTTGCAGTGATTGAATCAGACACTTGTTCAGCAATTGATTTGAGGATAGCAGATGCACCAGAAACTGGTACTTCTTCATCCTTGAAGAAAGAAGTCTTCTCATCTTTTGCAACTTGGTTTGGCATGTCAGCTGCTGTAGCACCAACCATTTCAGGAAGGTTTTCATTTTCGGAAAGCATTTGAGCAACTTTAAGAATACGCTTTGGTGTTTCTTTTGCTAAAACTACAGCTTTACCTAAAGCATTAATAGTAGCTGACATAACTTCATGTGCAGAAGCTGTACCTTCAACTCTACAAGCAGCAAGTTGCTTTTCTAAAACTTCTGTTGGAACGCCATGGTTTACACTTGCAACAAGTTCTGAAAGTGCTTGCTTAACTTCAGGGTCCTTAACTCTTTGACCATAGAGACCAGCATCGGCAAGAAGTTTTTCTTTAACATCACCAGCACCAGCACCAGTTCTTAATGATTCGAGAAGCTCTTCTTTAGTTTTGTCTGCAGAACCCTTGTGTTGAATTGACAAAGCATCTTGCTTGCTCTTTCCATCATAGCCTTCGCCAGTTCTAACTTCTTCAAGTTGTTCTTCTCTGTTATCAAATCTTTCTTTGACATCAAGCAATGCAGTCTTGACAAATTTTCCATATTCACCAAGAAGTTCAGCAGCAACTCTAGTTCCTTGTCCACTTTCCATCATATTGATGTGAGTTTCAGACAAAATTGGTTCCCAGTTTGTTCTTTTGCCATTAGTGTAACCTGTGATAGAGCCATCAGTTGAAAGCACAACTCTATTGCCAGAATTGTCTTCAACTTTAAAATCGATAGTTACAGCAGCAGCAAGCTTTTTTCTCTGCTCTTGTGCGATTTTTGCAAAATGATCCATTTGATTTCTGCCCTCCGCCTTGATAGGCGCATTATTTTTTATGTTTTTATTTCTCTCATTAGCTACTCTAATGACGTTATCTATGCCACTTTGAATTTCTCTTGAAGCACCTAAAATTTGTTTAAGATTTAAAATGCTTTTTGTAAAAGTCAAAATTTTACTAGAATCTTCATGTTTGTTATACGAGGTACTAGCAAAAACTTCTCTTTTGCCATCCCTAGAAGCCCAAACAAAATTTATATTTGATGATGCTAAAGCAACACCTGAACCAACAGGTTGTTCTTGAGTTGTAGGAGAGTTCAACTCCATAATTTTTCCAACTCCACCTGTAGGAGCATAATTTGCAAGACCTACCTGTGCATTAGCAGGAGATGCAGCTTGTTGAGTTTGTTGCCCTTGATTGATAGGCTGTGGTCTTTGTCCAGAACCAACATCTACACCATCATCAATCATGTCTTGCATGACACCTTGTAAATCTGCCATGCCTTTTGTAATTTTACCAACGTGGGTTAAATCTACATTATCTTTTCTTGCAAATAAATTCATTACTGCAACTTCTAAGAAGTTTAATGAAAGATTGATAAGGTCTAAGATATTTAATCCTGATCTTGGATCAATACCTAAAGCTTGTAAAATGGCACCCACAGTTGAGTTTTGATTAGAGCCAGGACCTGCTAAAAGTGGTCCACCTACTAATGTTCCAGCGTTTTGTGCTAATCTTAAAGCTGATATAGAGGTAGATTGAGCAACTCTTAAGCAACTTTCATATGCATTTCTCTCAGCAATTGATGCTGGAGCGCCTTCATAAGCAAGAACAATATTGGCTACAATTTCATTAGCCTTTTTTTCTAAACTTTCAGCAACACTTAAAACATCATCAACATCATAAATTTCTTGAATCTCGCAAGCTTCAAAAGCTCCATCACCAACACAAGAAAGTTCAATAAACTTAAGATTATAGTTTTCTTCGTAAATTTTCTTTGATGTTTCAGGATGAGTTTTGCCCTTGTATTTTTTTAAGCATTCACAATAGTCTCTCTCGGTGAAAGCTTTATTTCCACACTTAGAACAAATACCATAATCAACAGAACATCCCATTGATACATCATGGATAACACCAGTTCTAATGTTTCTGGCAATGTCAGGATATGCTTCTTCATCTACAAAGAAAGTACAGTAAACACAATTTTGTTCTTCGTCCCACTCAGCATACACAACCATGCCTTTAGCTTGTTCTATGTCATCATTTTTATGGTTTGTGTAAATTGGAACGCCTTCAAAAGTTTTATATGCTGGAATCATTTCTCCCTTGATTTCTACTTCTTTAAGTAGTTCTTTTTTGGAAAAATAATCACCATTAGCATTAATGGTGTCAGCATCAATAGCTCTAGCTCTTACCCATAAAAGTTTTGCACCTTTACGAGCTTGCATTTCTTTAACAATGTCAAAATCTTTATACTTTTCGAGTACTTCTTTTGGGTCTGCATATAATGATTGCAAGCCAATCTTAGCAGCTTCTCTCATATTTGTAGAAGCTGTTTTTAACATATGTTCTCTAGCTACATTTCTATCTGCTTCATTTAAGAAACTATTGATAGTTATAGCGCCACCTTTTGCAATCCTATACATATTTTTATTCCTTATGAATATACGAACTAATTTTTTATGTTCTGGATTTATCCCTTTAAAACCTACAAAACAAAACCCGTCGAAATCGACGGGTTTAGAAAAATCAAAGCATATTATGCTTATAAAGTAATTTTGCCTTTTGTATGATTGGTCCTTTTTTGAATTGCATTTGTAAGCACTTTAATACAATCGTTAGGATGGTCATTCAATTCTTTATCAGTAAATCTAACAATAATCCAGCCATTGTTAGCTAGCTCTGAATCTCTTTTTCTGTCTTTGGTGATCTTGTCAAAGTTGTTATGCCAAATTTCTCCATCAGCTTCAATACCTATTCCTAGTGATGGAATAGCTGCATCTAATTGGTAATCAAAATTTGGTCCTGCAGAATATTGAGCATACAAAGGATGTGGCATGTTCAATGACATCAGCAGTGCATACAATTTCTTTTCTAGAGATGTGTAAAGCTTAGGAACTTGTTTTTCAACTTTAGCAGTGACTACTTTTCTCACATTTTCATCTGATGCTGATTGAATATGTCTCAATTCCATTTGTGCTTCAAAATTCAATGGTTCACTTGCATCTCCGCCCAAAAATGGTACATATAAGTTACCACCTAAACCATCATAATTCTCTGGTATTGGTCCATGCATTCCTCTGCCTGTAACTGGCATTATAGATTGAATGAATTCTTCATGTGCAGCTGACTTAAATCTTTTAGAAGCAAATCTTTTACCGATTGTATTATTTTTATGTTGGACAGCCTCATCGTACAATTCATTAATGATTGTTGATGCTAATCTGTAATTTTCTTCCTTGGATGCAGCTAATGGTGGAGTAAGTCCCATCTCAGCTGCAGGTGGTGCCATACCAGGAGCCATGCCAGGAGCACCCATAGGAGATGCTCCAAATCCCATTCCAGTGACAGGACCAGACTGCAAATTCATACTAAAACTAGGAATACCAAAATTAGATTCCTTCATGAATGATGCGCCTTGCTCATATCTAAGTCTTTCAATTTCTTGATCGACATCTAAACCAAATGCTTCAATTAATGATGTATTTGATATAACACCTTGTTGATTAGCAGTGGCCATAATTTGAAGTTTTTGGGAATCATCTCTAAGGTTCAAGTCATCAAAAGTGATTTTGGGAAAAATGATTTCATCTTGTCCTCTTTCACCCTCAACAATAAAACCATTCCATTCTGCAACTGGTTTAAATACTTGTTGTTCAATCCAGTGAGCAACTTCTCTTCTGAATGTTTCAAGTCTTTGTTGCATAGCAAGAAGACCAACTTGAGCATTACCGTAAGTTGGGCCTTCTCCATTTAATAAAGCCTTAGAAAGCATTAAGCCATCTAAAATTTCACCATCAATAATTTCAAATTCACCAGTCAAAGCATGGATTTTTCCAGTAGCTCCATACCATTCTAAATCAAAATTATGATGGGTTACTAATGTAAGGTTTGGGTCATTAGCTAAAGAAGCTAATTCATCTTGGACATTATCAATATCTTCTTGAGAAGCTGGCCTTGTATCACTGCCAATCTTAACAACTTTGATTGGTAAAACAAGTCTTTCAGCAATTAAGAACTGAGATTGTCTCAATTTGTCCTTGTATGTAAGAACTGGAAACAATGGTCTGATTAATGATGTGCCATAATCTTCCCAAGGGTTTGAACCATGCTTGAAATGATGAATAGAAATAGGGTTAAGTTTGATTGGCTCACCCTTGATAATCATTCTTTTGATATTATCTGGAATTGATTCGTAGACATCTTTTGGCTGTCTTTCATTAACAATTCTAACTTCTTCTGCGGATGGTCTATATGAATATGAACCAGGTTGATCAATCATGCCTGGAGTTTTCAAAACACTGTCAGGATTTAGTATAGAAATTGATTTCCAGGAAGCACCATCATGCTTACATTCTTCATTTTTATCTTCATTCCAGCCACTACCACCGCAATGAGGACATTCTATAGAAAGAAGAACAAAAGCATCTCCAAGCAAATAATAAACCTTGGAAATTTCAGGAAGCCACTTTTGAAAGTTTAATTTTTCAATAAGTTTTTCAAAATAGTCTTTTACATAAGTAGATGAACAATCCAACTTCCATCCTGAAAAGGGATAGTTGGTATAGAAGTTCATAGCAGCAGCTACTTTAGGCTCATTATTTCTCCACCAGTTTGCCCATAAATATACTTCTCTACGGGCGTTTGGAATCTGAAATGAAGATGGAGTTAAGAATGGTGAATAGAAATTGGGAGAGGTAGTTACAGTGTTTATGCTAGCAGTTCTAACACTTGGACCTAAACCTGGGTTAATTCTACTGTTGGCATAATTTCTACTTTGTTGTGCAAAATCAACACCTTTGGTTGATTCTCCAGTCACTTGGTGAGCTGAAGTTCTAATAGCTTGTGCCAGAGATGTACGTTGTGCCATAACAAATATTATACCATCGTTTTAATGGATGAAAGATTGTCCATAAATATTGCAGGGTTTCCATAACCCTTAGCCCGTTGTGGAAATCCATTACCATTGAGTAGAAATTCTCCACCTTTGCCTTTTTCAGCTTGTTGCATATTATTAGGAACACTATCAACATTATCATGTCTAGTTGCTTCTAATTGCTCTTCTAAAGTTGTCATAGATGGGTTTGTATGAAATGGTGAATGTCTTCTTGCTTGTTCTGCATCTAATCCTGGAGTGTCACTATCATTTACAGGATTATATGTATTTCTGTCTAATTTGTGAACTATAATATCCCAAATGCTTTTCTTTGCATGCTCAGGCAGATCATGGTAATGCTCTGCAGTCATACCAATCTCATCTAAAATTTGATCTAGTTCTGGATAAAATTTTTCAGGAACCACACCAATGCCTTGAGCATGAGATTCTAATTCATTAGTTTGTATACCTTGAGTCTGAGCTGTTAAGATTCTGTACCACATTTTATGGTTCCAACTTATAGATGTTTCTTTTGTCTTCTAAATAGGAGTCTAAACCTAATTCAGTTGCAAAATGCTCTAAATCTTTCTCAGAAAATTCATGGTAATCATCTTCTTCTAATAAAGCTTGAATAGTTTTATCAATATCTCTGTCAGATTTATAAGTTCTTTTTTCTTTCAACTGCATTTCTTTGGTATCATCAGTTTTGATGTTTCTTCTGCTATCTTCTAAAAGTTCTTGTTGAGAAAGTTCTTTTTTCTTTGAAGCGGTAGAAATATTTTTATTTAACTGATTGATTATAGAATCTTTTGGTTCTTCTTTGTCTTCGTTAAGTACATCTCTGTAGTTGACAGGATTTTCTTCAAAATCTTCATTAAGTTGATTTGCATAGCTGTCATCCATTTCGCCTCTATGCGCTTGAAGACCATTATTTTCAAGTTGATATTCTCTGACATTATCATAATCAGATTTCTTGTTTTTTCTGTTAAGTTTGTCAAGCAATTCAGTTAAGAAAGATTCACCTGTTTGGTTTTCTCTTGGCAATTGGTCATTAATTACTTTTGCATGGTCAGTTTGTGCTTGCTTAGCTCTCTTAGCAGTTTCTTTTTCTTGATGACCCCATTGAGCTGATTTATTGTCAGAAAGTTGCTTTTCTCTAGATTCAGTGACATTTTGCTTTCCTCTTACAGCATTAGCACCTTGAGTGCTTTTGTCAAATCTAGTTTCAAAACCAAATTCTCCTTCTGTAAGTTTCTTGCTTCTTTCGCCTTCTTTAAGTTCTAAAGCATTTTCTTCATTATCTGGACTGTGATGAACATCTAATCTGCTCATAACTTTAGCATGTGGTTCAAAAGCTACCTTTAGCCAGTCTTGATATGCGCAAGAAACAACTCCATCTTTAGAAACTCTTGAATCAATACAATTGTCTCTACATTTGCTAATTTCCATCGGGACAGCACCCTTGCCTTGAAAATTGCCTTTAGGACAAAGTAAATATGGTTCGTTGTCTTGAGTAGAAAGACTTGTATATGCAACTCTAGTATTGCTTTTTGGTGTACTTAATTCAAAAATATCTTTTACTAACTCAGCAGCTGTTTCAAGATATTTTTTATCGCCTCTCAGAGTTAAAGCTCTAGCAAATCTTAAAGTTTTCTTTTCATTTGAAGATGCAAACTTATCAGCAGCATCAATTGCTTTTAAAGACTCAATTTGCCAATAACCTGTAGATTTATTTTCTACATTATTGGCAACTCTTTCCATTTTCACTGCTTCATTATTATTGTTAGTGGCATTTTGAAGATTGTTGTATGCCAATCTAATATTTGTTCTTAAATTTGCCAATCTATAGTTATGAAGATTTTGATAGCACATTACAAAATGAGCACGAGCTTTATCAGAATCCATACCTTTGGCTTTGTTAATTAAATCAAAACCACCATCACCAAAAAATTTATCAATGATAGGATCTTCAATATCAAAATCATTTTTCTTCAAACTAAAGAATGGGGAGTCAGATGGCATAAAAGGCATATCCATCATATTATTCTTGACAGAATGTATCATGTCGCCCAGCATAGAAAATAAGCTATCTCCGCCCAATTTCTTTATTGCTTCAGGACTTTCAGTTTTTATTGTTAATTTATATCCATCGCTCATTTTATGCACCCAATCCTAAGTTTGATAAATCTTCTTTATCAAAACCACGTTTTTCAAGAGCTACTCTAATATCTTTAAGTTGTGATTTTGCTGATTTTTTATCTACATTCTTATCCATATCCTTGACTTGGATGGTGGATTTATTATCTTCTACAACATCGAGTAGATAACAAACTCTCATGATAAGTTCTGCTGTAGATCTTTTTGTGAAATCAGGAGTTTTACCATAATCTAAAGCTGCTGTCTTAGTGTTTTTATTAGATGAAGATTCTTTATGATTCTTTGTATCTTCAATAACATCTTTAACCACTTCTTTTTTAGATGTTGACTTTTCAGAATCATTGTCTTTATTTTTATTTTTCTTATTATAATCACGAACAATGTCAACTGCTCTTTCAATTGTTTCATTGTTCCAATATTTCAATTTTGCTAAATAACGTACAATGTCACTTTTTTCAATGCCGTGGTCTAAAAGTTTTCCAACTTTACCCATCAAAACTCTAAATGGGTTGCCTCTAGTTTTCTTTTTCTTTCTTTCAACTGTTTGTGCAATTCTGTGGTTGTACATCGCTTTAGCCTCTGTAAGTGGTTTAATTTTTTCTAATAATTTTGCTGCTAATTCTGATGCTTTAGGATCTTGTTTGCCAGTTGATGGATCTGTGATAGGGGTTTTATTAGTTTGATAAAACTTTTCCGCATTGCCTATCTTTTGTAAAGAATCTTTGATTTCATCATTCGTAGCTTTTGCAATTACTTGCTCAAGCTCTGAAATCATTTCTTCACCTCTATGTCCATTAACGACCCTATTAAGAAACTCAGACAATTCTTCAGGCGAAAGACCATTTGATTCAGGATTCAAATTGTTTGATTCAGCATTCAAATTTTCTTCGCCATTAAGAAGCACATTGTCAAGCCCTAATTGTTTAGCTTTAGAAGGAATTGAACCCGGCGGAATACCACCAGCAGCATTTGGTTCCATTATTAGTCTAAATCATCAAAATTCAAATCAATTGAGCTATATATTTCTGATACTGTCTTAGCTCTTTGTTGTGAATTGA
>JACCDW011201882.1_pt1 | contig 11623 bp, 15 predicted proteins | sample 7449781 | NCBI WGS metagenome assembly JACCDW01 (sample SAMN15323449, study PRJNA562643) | freshwater metagenome | isolation source: river surface water | place: USA:Blue River Watershed | collected 2017-08-18
ATGAATTGCAGCATCTGTTACACCTTCAAGACTCCAAAATGGAACGTTTCTTGCTGTGAAACTTTGTGTGATAGCTGTTGCGATATGCTAAAGAAAATAAAAATCTGTTACTCTTGCTGTAAAGCATCCGTGGATTATGTAAAAACAAAAAGTGGGTTTGCATGCTGGAATTGCGTTTACAATAAACCAGGATTAAACATTAAAATTTGTACTAGGTGCAACAAGCCTACTACTCTGAAAAGATTTTATAAAAAAGAAGGAATCTGTTCCAAATGCTTCGACAAAGGAGACGGGACAAAGTCATGCTCTAAATGTTTCACCACAGATTCTACCAAATGGTACAACGTAAACAAAATTACAAAAGAAAAAATATGCAGAACATGCTACAATAAACACAACAGACAACTCAAAACCAAAAACTAAAAAACATAAAAAACACATGTACATAAAACCATGTGTTTTTTTATTTTACGTGCAAAATCTAAGATTATTGACATTGTATCGTCTTTTATTTTTTTTATATGAATCTTTTATAACATCTTCTAGTCTTGTACTTTTTATTTTTACCATTGTTTTACTTGACAAAATAAAAATTGATAATTTACTACGTATTAAGATATGTAATTCAGGAACAAGATACCTTCTTTTATCTGTATCCAATTCCAATTCATCGCAAATGCATAGAGGTAAGCAGATGGTATATTGTCGTTTATTTTTAATTGTAATTGAGGGTTGTCGATTATTGAAAAGTTTAGACTACCAGATGGTTGTATTGGGTTTTCTGGGTCATCACAAAATGGCATAATGTATATGTGCTTGTCTGTGGTATTTGTATGATATCTAAAAGAATTTAGTCTGCTCAAAATATCAGAGCTCAATTCCTTTGTTCTTTCAGTTCCATCCATCAAAAGCCTTGCTGCTGTTATAAATTGTTCTAGTGGAGTATTCACAATATTGTTTCTTATAGAAAAGTTGAACCAATCGTTATTGGTTTCACTTGCTGTTTCACGCATTACAAAAAATAATTCAAAGGTAGGATGATTAAATGTAACGTCTAGATTTGCAACACCTGTTGTAGCAACATTTTGCTTATCTATGGATTGGCATTGTGTTATGAGGTATTCTCCGCTTTCATTACGCATACGTGTTCTTTCTACATCGTCCATGTAAACATATTCTGATAGTATATATGCATCTTTTATATTCACATTACTCGGTGGGGTAACACCGTCATACACTACACATTCACTAAATGGGCGTAAAGTAAAAGTTATTTTTAATTCACTGTGATACATTTTTATCAATGGAAAGGCCAATGATATATGTCTTGTAAACCAAAATGGTAATGGTACCATGTATTTGGTTTCTTCTTCAGCATTTGACTCTAAAAGAGAGATGTGCCTATATTTTCCTATCAAAGAATCTTGAGTTTCGTCTTTTCTAACGGTTAATTCATGCCATATTTCTAGAAACAATCCGTGAAATTTATCAAGGGTTATTCCACCCGTGGTTAATTCTACATTATCTATTATAGCATGACCAATAGAATTTGTCCATCCTGCATATGTACCACTAGTGTGTGTTAGAGCAGGTAATGTAAAACAAAAGTAAACCTTGTGTAAAAGGTCTGCTACATTTTTAAAAGTCATTGTGAATTTTCTTCCAAAGTCCACTAAATCTCGTGTTTCTAACCTGCTTTGTTCTATGCTAAAATTTACATACTTTTGGTACTTTATTTTGAAAAAATTTAAAAGAGGGTCACCGACTGTTAATTGCTTGTCTTGTATGCCTCTTGCTTTTATTTGAAAGACACCACCTCCCATTGACTTAATTAATCATTAGAAAAAAATAACTCTTTTTTGGCTTTATAAAACTCGTGTGGATACAAGAGCCTTTTCTTTTCCTTTTTTTCTATAGGTAAATGATTTATAGTTTCTTGCAAAATTTTATATTCTACAACAAGTTCCTTTAGTTCCGTTTCAAGAACTGGGGTGATAACCATCATCTTTGTTATATCATCTATACGGTTTAACACGTGTTTTTTTCTGCTACATAGTAAATTACGTTCTTTCATACTGGTCGCTACACTTATTAATAAAAATACAAAATAATTTTGTACAACAAAAATACCAAAGAACCAACAATGGCAAACAAAATATTCTTGGGTAAACCCATGTTCATTTCACCTACATATTTTACAACTCTCTTGTCTAGTACAAAACACAAAAGTATAAACAATACAAAAACTTCCCCAAGCATTGAAAACACACTTGGTTTATGTGTAAATTCTTGAATATCTTCTGTAAATTGTGATGATACATCGTCCAGGTCCCCCGCAGGACGTATAGTTCTCAGGTCTCTGATAACTCTATCTGGAAGGTCATCTTGGATATCTTCTATCCTGGTGTGATAATTATCTGAATCCATCGTTTTATAATTCTTTTGGAAAAAAAAATATTTTTATATACAAAGAGTAAAAAGAAAAAACGAATGAAGGAATTTGAAAAAACTTTGTTGAATCTTAAAATCGTCTCCAAGATTCAAGAAGATACAAAAATAAAGAGTGTAAATGATGGTATATTTGATTTGGAAAGAATAAACATGTATACGTCCATAAGACGTTTCTTGAAAAACGAAAGCAGACATACAAATATAAAGATGATTAATGATGTTATTGATAGTGTAATCGAGGCATGTGACAACAAACTAAATTCAAAAATTTTTTCAAAAAAAATCACAGACCTCAATGATTCTTTTATACTTTCAAAAATAGACGATGAATACACCACTAATTACAAACTGCTTTCCCTTGTCTACAACGACCTTCAACTTGTACCTGAAGCACTCAATAACCTGAAAAAGATTTATTATGATGATAAAAAAACATGTTCAAACATCGACATGATATCTTCAAAGGTGATAATATACATGCAAAAACTTGAAAAAGTTTTAAACATGTACAGTTTACAGAATTAATTTTTTTGTAATAAGAAACAAACAAAGAAGCCAGCGAAAAAAACAACAAAATCAAAGGTAGGTGGTTTGTTTCGTGGATTTTATGAACCTGGATATACAGGTACATCGAGGTTTTTGTAGTTTTTACATGTTTATTTAACAATGGCTCTAGCAACAGCATTCCCACCAGCATCTAGCAAAGTAACAAAAGAATTACCAGCAGACTTGCTCATTCCGGGCACGGCTTCTCCACTCTTAATAGATTTATACATCCATACAAATAGGATAACAATCAAGAGAATCATAAAGACTATAAGCGCTATAACAGTTATAGAAGCTGTGTTTAAAAACCCACCAGTTTCCTTTTCAAGCTCTGTTTTAACAACTTTTTGAAGCTCTGCAATGTTGGCAATGGTAGTTTCTTCATTTTGAATACAATCCTGAATAAGTTTCAAAGACTGTCTAAAAGTAACACCATTGATGTACACGTCTCCATTCGCCTTGTTTGTGAATTTTATAGCTTGTTCCTGGGTTGTATTTCCAAGGCATGCTGTTATCGATTCAAAATTTAAATTGTTTACCACTTTTGTTATAGATTTCATTGTGGTTTTTGAAAGGTTTGCCTGTACTCCGATGGTCTGCCCGGTTATTTTATCGCTTATTTTAGTCGCGATATCTTCTACTAGCTTTGACTGGGACGTCACATCTGTTTTTATATTTTGTAAACAGCTTAGATTTATGTTTGCTTCCTGGTCAAAATCTATATTTTGCAAATCAACGGTCCCACCTTCATTTGTAAAGTCTATTACCTGCGTCTGCGTAGCGTTTGTAGCACAACTGTGAGAAATATTAACAATCGAGTTGGCAATTGCTTCTGTATAGAAATCCGCAGAAAATTCGGTTTTACTCATCTGAATACCCATTTATCTTAAAAGCAGAAAAAATAAAATCAGAATAATAAAGAAACCGAGTGATATTCCTCCAATGAGGTAAATTTCACGTGTTGAAATTTTGGTTACATTGTCATCTTCTTCTTCATCTACATCTTCTTCATCTTTCTTTTTTGTTATATTGTTCGCAGGAGTTATGTTTTTTGTCTCTGATTTTTGAGAAGTTATATTACATTCAAAGTTGACATCTTTTAGTTCTGTTTGTGATGTACCTAGTGCTTGTAAATCTATTCCTTGTAAACAGATTTGCTGGTCTGGACATCTTTGGTCCCTTAATGCTTGTGGTTTGTATGCATTTGCATTCACACATTCTTTGATGTGACAAGAAGGTATGAGTGTGGTACCCTGTGCTGCAAGTTTATCTCGCAACTTGTCATATTTTTGAGTATTTATACATCCACATTTATCCGTGTCAGTTGGGTTGGCCTTGCAGTATTTTATCATTGCGTCATCGCATGCTCCAGGGTTTTGGTTACACCAATTTACACACTCTTGTTTGTTTACATTGTCTGGGTTTTGACAATAATCTTTTGGGCAGATGGAGTAATTGTCCTTGTTGATTTGATAATTACAGTTATCCAAGTCTGTGGCTATACAACTATCAAATGCTATACCTCTTTGTTGGCACTTTTTATAAAGGTCATACTGAATCCATTTTTGAGATTCTTTGTTTGCATCAAAATCAAGATTACGCAAGGTGTCCCCTTCGAAATCAACCTTGTATGATTGATAATAATTACTTCCTACGGTAAAAGGACCGTTCTTTACAGCATCTACACCAAATTTACCATGGTTTTTACCTACACCTTGGATTATAAATTGGTCACTCTTACCATCTCTGTTATTGTTGGAATCTCCTGCAAAAGAGTGACGTATGTCAAGTGGTGCAGCAGTGCAACAGTCTAGGTTTTGTCTACTTATGAACATTTCAGCACCATTGGTTTGGATTTGTAAATGTTCTCCTTGGTCATTAAAACTCAATTGTTGGTTTTTGTTGTTGCGGTCACATGCTAAAAACTTGTAACCATCCCACGTGTTCCAGTCGTTGTCACCACCATTTTGGGTTATACATCTTTCCCCGTCTAATTTATTCGTTATAAGAACGTTGCTCATTCTTTTTTTTACACTTACAAAAAAAATTTAAACAAATGGTCAGACAATTAACATTGGTATTTGACTATAATAAACTGATGAAAAACAAGCGATGATAACTTAAAGAAAAATGTATATTAAAATTAATGTTTGATGAATCTCAGTTAAGCATAATCAATGAGTTGAAAAATGGTCATAATGTAATGATGTTGGGGATTGCTGGAAGTGGAAAATCTTACTTGATTAAAAAACTGAAAACTTTGCTCCCAGACAAAGAGATATACCTCACTAGCACAACTGGTGTATCAGCTATCAACATAGGAGGCACAACTGTTCATTCGTTTTTTGGTGTGGGTCTGGGCGTAGAGAAAAAAGAGGTATTGTACAACAAGATGAAAAACTACAAAAAGGTAGTAGATAGATTGAGAAAGGAAAACGTACTAGTTGTAGTAGATGAAGTAAGTATGATGTCTAGTGACCTGCTGACAAAAATTGATTACATTTGTCAAAGAGTAAGAAATAATCCTTGTTTTTTTGGAGGGATTCAGTTCTTGTTTTCTGGAGATTTTTTACAATTGGAGACGATAAATGAAAATAATATCCTTGATAACCCAATCTTGGAAAATTTCAAGATTATACAACTGCAAAAAAATTATAGACAGGACAAAGACGATGTTTATCAAGGGATTCTTCAAAATTTAAGATACAATGAGTTAACAGACGAACAATTAAAGATACTAGAAGCCTGTCAAATCGACAAACAAGATATAGAAAAGTATGATTACCCTATACTGTTCCCTCTGTCTGCGCAAGTAGTAAAATACAATACTGTTAAATACAATTCTATAAATGAAAAAGAAAGGGTATACAAAAGTGAAATATTAGGCAAATGTAAATTTAGCAAAAAAAAGCTGGAAGATTTCCTAACAAAAAAGGATGCGAAAATCTTGAAACTTAAAAAGGGTGTAAGAGTCATGCTAACATGGAATATAGATATTGAAAATAACCTAGTAAATGGCTCAACAGGCGTAGTACATGAACTATTTGACGCCCATGTAAATGTCAAGTTTGACAATATCAAGACACCAGTTGCTATAGTAAAACAATCGTGGAATATAGTAGATGACGACGGTAGAGCACTTGCTCAAGCAAGACAAATTCCATTGGTTGTTTGTTATGCTCTGACTATCCATAAATGTCAGGGTGTTACGCTTACCAATGTAATGATAGACTTGGAGAAATGTTTCTGTAATCATCAGATATATGTTGCTTTATCTAGAGTAAAATCTCTTGCAGGATTAAAGCTCTTGAATTTCGACAAGGAAAAAATCTCAACAAATGATTTCATTGTAGAATTTTACAAAAAGTTGCAAGAAAGTTAAAAATTTTTTTATTGTTTAAAAAATAATGATGACACATGAACAAATAGATGCGGCTGAAGATTACATTAAAAACGTAATGACAAAAAAAGACCTTGATGCTATAGACACTACAACCGAAGAATATCAAAAATTTTACCGGGAAAGACGTATTGACATAAGACGCCATTTGTTATTTCCCATAACAAATAAAGAACTTGAAAGTAGAATCAAGACACAGTTTCATCTTAAAAAGATGGGATATTTTTTTTGATGAACTTATATGAAAATTTCTTTTTTGGTATTTTTCATTACAGTATCTGCTATCTTTTCATTCAAACACACACAATCTTTTTTTGCTTTTTTAATCAAGAAATAAATAGCATATATACCACATAGTCCATCTTCTCTTTGGTATGTTTCCTTGTTGTACCACTTTAGTTTCCCACCAATACTTTTTATAAAATTGTGTATGTTTCTATTGGGTTTCACACCGTTAGAATCAAAATATTCAATGTTTTTATCTTTGTCGACTACCATACTAACCCAATGTGACCCGGGTTTATGCATCGGGTCTAGATTAAATATCATATAGCATGGGAAGGATTTTCTAAAGTGATGTTTTGTATAGTAATCACTTGGTACTGCTCCTGTATAGTTGAAGTTGTATTTCAATGCATATTGATTCATGACATCATCTATATCATAGGTGTTTAACCATCCGTCTTTGCGATAACCTAGTCTTTTTTTATACATTAGTTTCTTGAGAGAATAATGCATCATTGGGTCCCTCTTGACAAAGTCCAGACCCGAGAGCTTTTTTTCGTCTACAATGTTTAATGTTTTTTTAAGGTTGGATACAAGAGTCTTTTTATTTACGCCCAGAGGCAAATTGTCATCTTTTTCTACATTGTACATTTTAGTTATTTTTTCAATCTGTGACCTTGTCAGGCATGATTCTTTTTTGTCCTTGCTTTTACTTAATATAGAACATCTAGTGGTTGTCATCATCTGGTTTTAATGTATAAAAAAAACTTTTTTAAAGAAAAAAAGTGGTATAAACAATTGTGATGAAAGTGAAACAGTTTATGACGACGATGTCTTTGTTTATCAAAGACAAACTAAATCCAAAGACTACAGTCTTTTCAAAGAAGATGTACGATGACTGCGTCTGAAAGACATGTAAAAAAATTTAATTTTCGTTTATTTTCTTACATTTTGTAAGATGGGAACAAGAGGAGTATACGCTATTTTTTACAAAGGAATTTATTACATGTTTCATAATCAGATGGATTCTTATCCAGAAGGTTTAGGAATCCTGTTGGTTATGCTTTTAAAAATGGAAGATTACAGGCAATGGGGTGATGTAGTTACTGACCAAATTGAAAATCGAAATTATATTCCAAGAAGAATCGAACATTGGGAAGAACGGGGTCTCGAATATAGGTACGATGAAGTTGAACCAACTACTGAAGATATCGAAGAAATAAAGGAATCAGATGAATGGGAAATTCAAAAATTTGGAAAAGGATATTCTGTAAGACTTTTGAAATGGAATTATAATCCCCTTATTAAAAGATGCTGGTTCATACCTGAAGTTATAAAGGCAATATGTGCAACTTTTGATAGGTCAATATTCATTGGTAAATCAAAAGATATATGTGATGTACCTAATCATTACGACTGGGTTTATATCATCGACCTGGATAATGATATGTTTTCTGTTCTTGGAGGAAAAAATAATGTAAAATTTAAAATAAATGAGATTCCTGTTGACTGGATTGACAAGGTAAATGAGTAAAGGAACAATGAATAAAGAGTGTATATGTTACACTTCTTTTTTTTTATTTTACGTAAAAAATTTCTAAAAAAAATATAAACAAAAGTAAGAGAAAACATGAATAGTGAAAGTGACAATGAAACCGAGACACTGACAATAAACATGCCATCTATTAAGAAACCCAAGAGAGTTCCTAAGGAAAAAAAAATCGACCCTAGAACTCTAGAAGGATTTGTAGAATTAAAAAAAGAACATATACGTCATTTACATGGTTCTTGGTTGAAATATGTAAATGTGAATACAAAGAAAGTGGAAGTGGGTGGGTTCCTTGATAAAATCGAAAATTCAATGGTATGCCTTCGTTGTCCTTCCAAAGACAATATAAAGGTTGATGTAAATGATAACATCTTTTTTGTAAAGGATAAAGACTCAAATTATCTAGCCTTGTTAGATTTATTACGTGAAAAGGAAAGAGAGCTTTTCGCTCTTTATTCCTATAAAAAAAAGATTGTAGACATGATTAACAATGGGGAAATCAAGTTCAAAGTCAAAACCTAAATTAAACATCTATCCAGCATCTGTCTGGATATATAATTTTTTTAAGAAATGTAGCGAATAAAATCCTATGACACGAGTCTATGTAACATCCGATATGTTCTTTAGACCATACAAAGCTTTTCACTTCATCAAAAGTGACTCCTATCAAGTATTTATCCAAAGATTTGTATTTTTCTTGAAGTTCTGGAGATAAAGACTTTAGAATCTCTGATTGCAATTCATACATATTTATGTCAGCATCTTCTTCATACTTTCTTTTTTTGAATACGTGAGCTTCCATCATTATATAAATTGCAAGTTTTTTTTGAGATTAATTTTTATACATACAAAAGAAATGAACAAGGTAAAGGTAAAAACAATAGTATTAAGTGGTGGTGGACTAAAAGGTATAGGTTATCTTGGTGTTTTGAAGGCATTAGAGGAGAAAAACATGACACAAGATTTGGAAACATATATAGGTACTAGTATAGGTGCCTTTTTTGGGTTATTGCTTGTCCTGGGCTATGACTATACTTCACTATACAAGATATTTAAAGATTTTGATGCTCAGACTTTGATAGAATACAAAATGTCTAATCTATTAGAAAAATTTGGTCTAGATGATGGAATTAAGCTAGAAGAATTTATAAAAATTTTCTTGAAAAACAAGGGTTACAACGAAGATATAACCATGAAAGAATTGCATACCAAAACCAAAAAGACACTTGTATTTGCATCATGCAAGGTAAACACTAAAAAAGCTACGTTTATAGACCACGAAACCTTTCCGGATTTACCAGTATACAAAGGGGCAAGAATGTCTATGAACATACCGTTTGTGTTTTCCCCAGTGGAATACAAAGGAGAATACTTTATAGATGGGTGTTTTACATGTAATTTGCCTGTTTTTTACATTTCCAAGCCTTGCGATGAAGAAAGGATATTGATAGTATTCTTAAAAGATGACATCCACACCTTTAAAAAAATAGAGACGATATATGATTACTTTTCCACGATTCCTAAATGTTCTTTTAGCACCATGGAATATGAAAGTTTAAAATATGCAGATGTTGTTTTGAACTCTCCTGTTTTAAAACTGGATGTTAGCGTAAAGGATTTGAAGTTTAGTATGACTATCGAGCAAAAAATTGAAATCATTGACAAAAGTTACAAAAAATGCAAAGAATTTCTGAGTTAATTTTTTTCTATTCTTATAGTATAACCCATGTCTCAATCAAACAAGGTTTTAAAAGAACTCGGTTCGCTAAGTCTTTCTAGTGTTTTGAATGTTAAAACTGGAAGCACATCGGCACCCCAACCAGTTGTTACTCCAGCCCCAGTATCACTTGCAGATGCAGCAGTTACTCTTACAGCTGCTCAAGTTCAAGCAGGTATTGTGGTTATGACACCTACAACCGGTAGAAACATTACTCTACCATCCGCTGCATCCCTTGCTGCTGTGTGTCCTTCAGTTGGTGACTCCTTGGACCTCCACGTTGTTAACCTGGGTGCTGACACTGTTCATCTCACACTTGTGAGTCCTTCTACAGCTATCACTGGATTGGCTGTAGTTCGGGATTCAGACCCAACAGCAGCTTCTGCATCTGGTTCTGCTCATTTCAGAATCAGAATGACCAACGTGTCTTCTGGAACCGAAGCTTATAGCACTATTCGTCTTGCATAAGTAAATTCTGAATAAATTTTTTATATGTTTATCTACATGGGTATATATAATGAACACTTGAAAGATATACAAAAAAGAGACTATTTCTACTATCTTTTATTTTCTCTAGCAGTGCTTTATTTTTTCACAGTAATTTTAAACACGACGACAGGCCACTTGTTGGCACTCGTTGTGATTAGCATCACATTGTACATAATGATTGATTACAAAAATGAAGAATCTGATGACTTTTATCATGACCTAGAAAAAAAGACAAAAGAGCTTTCTGATGATAAAGAAGACACATATTACATGTATATGGACCCGGATACCCTAAGACTTTTCTGGGAAATAAAAATCGATTTCTATGAATTCAATCCTGCAGCATACAAAGAAGCACTTCAGGCTGCTAATTATATATTAATGTGTCGAAAGGCTATAGAAACCAAATTCTGCCCTGGTGCTATTGTACCGGATTTGAGTGATAACTTTACAAACAAGCTTAGATTTTACGAGGACCCAAATGAAAAATGTGACAAAATTGCAAGCAATTCTTATGCTACGTTTGAATTCGCTAAAAAACAATACAAGAGATGTATAAACAACTTGCATTCTATGATACTGACTTTGAATATGGACCCTTCTATACAGCTTAAACACGACCAAATGATAAAAAGAGCTAGATTAATCCTTAAACGAAACCTTGATATAATCAAAGATACTTATAACAAAAACACATCATTAATAAACCCACAGATTACATTTTACGACTCGTTTGTGCCTGTTAACGAACACACTGAACAGAATGGTGTAAACGACAACTTTACTGACCCTCTTTTCAACTTTTTCTAAAAAAAATTAAACATGTAAATAAATATTTACATGTTTTTTTTTCACATCTCTTTTACGTTTTCCCACGATTCCCAGAACAAAGGCCCGCCATTTTTGTAGAATTTGTTATTTTTATTAGGTGGTTGTAACCACAAGCTTTCAAGTTCGTAAAACAATTCTCTGGGGTATTCTTTGGTAAGTATTGACATGGGGTTACTACTTAACCCCCATCTCCCCCAATACCATGGTTTGTCCACGTGTTTTTTGACAAAGTCCATTGTTACAGAAGGGTTTCTACTTAATCCATGTTTTCCCCAATTCCATGATATGTCCATGTGTTTTTCTACAAATTCAGATGTTACACCCGGGTTACTACTTAATCCAGACTTGCCCCAATTCCATGGTTTATCCATGTGTTTTTGGACAAAGTCCATTGTTACACTTGTGTTACTACTTA
>JACCDW010194265.1_pt1 | contig 11620 bp, 29 predicted proteins | sample 7449781 | NCBI WGS metagenome assembly JACCDW01 (sample SAMN15323449, study PRJNA562643) | freshwater metagenome | isolation source: river surface water | place: USA:Blue River Watershed | collected 2017-08-18
AGTAGCGTAGGTGGAAAAGGCAATGAAGGTGTTGCTGCAAACGTTACCCGCATCAAAGGTAGCATTGGATATGTAGAGTATGCCTATGTAAAGAAAAACAATCTGGTGTTTATGCAACTACAAAATCGTAGCGGTCGTTGGGTAAGTCCAGACGATACAACCTTTGCGGCTGCTGCTGATGGGGCAGACTGGTTTAGTGTATCTGGCATGGGATTAAGTATTGTTAATCAAGCTAACCCAAATGCATGGCCAGTGTCCAGTGCAAGTTTCATCATCATGTACAAAAATCCAAAAGATAAAGCACAAAGTGCTGATGTTATTAAGTTCTTTGACTGGGCTTTTAAGAATGGTAAGAATCTTGCGCTAGAGTTAGATTATGTGCCACTGCCAGATACATTGACTAATCAAATACGTCAACGTGTTTGGACACAAATCAATAACAAGTAAATCGACCTCAATGATTTGGAGGTGCTGGAATTCGTAACCAGCAGATAGGATCACAATGTGATCCTATTTTTATTTCTACATAAATATATGAATGAAAATACGTGAAATAATATTAGAAGGTGGATGGGCCAGTACCAAAACACAAAGCACAGTTCTTACTCCTGGATTACTACAACGAGTTGTACAACATTTAACATCAGAAATTCAGCCAAAACTAAATGCATGGCTTAAATCTAACAACATAGAGCCTATACAATTTGGCAAGCCAGTAGGCAGTGGCACATACTATCAAAGACATTTACAAACACAGCCAGACAAGCAGTATGGTGATATAGATATACAGTTTATTATCCCTAGATTATCTGACAAATCCACAAATGAGAATAGAAAGTTTTATTACGATTTAATAAAGCAGTATGGTGATGCTAGTGGAGCATTTGAAACAGAAAACGGTAAAAATATCATAGTCAACATTGGCAGCGATGATTATGTGCAAATAGATTTGGTAAGTTTGTTTAGTAATCTAGTAGACTGGAGTTCAATTTTAACTCCACCAGAAGGTGTTAAGGGAGTATTGAGTGCAAGTCTGTATTCAGCACTAGCAGAGGCACTAAACTTAAGTATCAGTGATTTAGGTATTCAATTAAAAGTATCTAATGGTAAAATAGTTCCATTTTCAAAACAAAAAGATGTAGAAACCTTAAATGTAACGACAAATCGTAAAGCGTGGGCTGTAGATTTAGTAAGATTTTTCAAGTGTAGAGAAATTGATCCACTACTTGAAAAATATCCCGGCATGGGCGATGAAATTACTATAGAACAACTCATAGGCTCAATAGTTGGCATTGCAAGAACGTTAGAGCTAAATGAAAAATTATCAATAACTGGATTAAATTATTCTAGTGCTGCCGAATTGATAACTACAATTAAGAACATTTACTTAAGTAAAATTGACAAAGTTATTAATTCAAGTAAATTTGATAAAGCAACCACACCTGAAGCTCAAGCTTTAGCGGAAAAAACTAAAAAAGTTTTGTATAACGGTAGTAGAGCTATTGCAAATTCATTTGACAATAAAATGTAACACACATTTATAAGGAAATAAAATGAAAAAAACAATTACAGCAATTGCTATACTACTAGCAACGTCTATGTCGTCTATTGCTCAAACAACGGTGGAAAAGTCAGTGGCTTGTTTTGAAACAAAAAAACTATTTGAGCTACTAATGAAGAGATATGGCGAGCATCCTGTATTTTTAGGACAGCTTGATGACGATGCGGCGAAGAAACTAAAATACAGTGTTGTTGTACTATACAATCCACTAGAAGATACATTTTCAATAGTGGAATTTAACGAAGGTAGAGCATGTTTACTTTCCACTGGAAATTCTGTAGAATTTTCAATGCCGAAGCCTATAAATTAAAAATTTGACACTAACTAACAAAACTGCTATACTGAAATTCCTAAAATAGTTGGAGTTTTGTAAATGAAAAAGTTTGTTATCTCGATTAGCTTGATGATGATCGCGGGTGTGGCATTTGCACAACAAAAATCGGGATCTAACAAAACATGGCAATTGACTCATAAAGTCATATGTGACACGCCCGAAAAAATGTTTCATCGATACATGGAGTTTCTGGCTCAACGTCCCATTTTTTTAGCTAACGCAAGCCCAACACTTTCTCTTTCAAAGAAAATTCCTGCTGGTGGAATCATTGTGCTTTACAATAAGAATAAGGATCGCTTCTCAATATTTCAGTTCAACGAAAACGCTGCTTGTTTGCTTGCTCAAGGAAATACAGTTGAATTTGGCAATGAGGTTGATTTTGATCCTGAAATTCTAAATCAAATTCGTGAACAAAAATAAATATCTTGTATATGCTTTTACTGCATATATAATACTGTATTACATTTAAAGGGTGAACATGATCAAAAGAGAAAAAATAGGATTTATTGGTATTGGAAAATTAGGACTTGATTGTGCAGAAGTCATGGCCGAACGTCATGAAGTTCGTGGCTATGACATTGTTCCACGTACAAGTTCTACGGTAAAAGTATGCGATATTGCAGAATTAGTTAGTGAAAGTGATTGGATTTTTATTGCTGTTCCAACACCACACACAGAAGGATATGATGGTTCTGTGCCCAGTAGTCATATGCCACCTAAAGACTTCGGCCACGAAGCAGTTATTGATGCAATCAACAAGATTAATAAATATGCTACAACAACAAAAAAAGTCGTATTAATTAGCACGGTACTACCAGGCACAACACGTAAACATTTTGTTTCACTATTAGATAGTAAACATCTGTTCTTATACAATCCATACTTAATTGCCATGGGCAGTGTAAAGTGGGATATGGCAAACCCAGAGATGGTCATTATTGGCACTGAAGACGGTAGCATTACCGGTGTAGCTGGTGAACTTATTAATCTGTATAAGACTATCATGCAGAATGATCCACGGTACGAAGTTGGTACCTGGGACGAGTGTGAGGCCATTAAGATTTTCTACAATACATTCATCAGTGCAAAAGTTGGTCTGGTGAATATGATTCAAGACTTTGCTATGCGTATTGGCAATATCAATGTAGATGTTGTCACGAATGCACTGGCACGTAGTACCATGCGAATCATGGGACCAAAGTATATGACTGCTGGTATGGGCGACGCGGGTGCATGTCATCCACGTGATAATATTGCTCTACGTTGGCTAGCGCAAGAATATAACTTAGGTTATGACTTGTTTGATACTGTAATGCATGCCCGTGAAATTCAAGCAAGAAATCTTGCAGCATTTTTAGCTAGTGTTGCTAGTCAAAATAGTTTACCGATTGCAATTCATGGCAAAGCTTATAAGCCAGATGTGCCTTACTGTATTGGCAGTTATTCTACTCTTGTAGGATTTTATCTTAAAGAAATGGAAATCGCAGTAAAGTATCTAGACCCATTAGCAGATGATCCAGCTGATGTAGTTGAAAAGCTTGAAGGGCCGCATGTATTACTATGGGCACATGATAGACAAATTACCTATGAATATACAGGCGAACAAACCAAGACACAACCTTATTGTGAAATTCCTGCTTCTTCGGTTATTGTTGATCCATGGCGCAAGTTAGTATCAACTGATCACATCAAAGTTATACATTACGGTAATACCAGACACACTGGTTGATTTTTACTATGAGTTACATAAATATTACTAAAATGGTAATATTTTATGAACAATTTTGCACAGTATAATCTTGAGATTTTCAATGCGTTTTGCGCCCATCAGAAAAAACAGGATATAATTGATAAGAAAAAACATATTATAGGATCGGTTGAAGACTACTATAATAAAGTATCTGACACCTATCTTTTTATTGGGTTTAATCCAGCAATCATAGACATGCATCGTAATAAAAAAATCTATGTTTGTGAAATTGATTCAGTGATTGATAGGTGGTTTACCGATAATGATATAAACGTTACCGTAGTTAATTCGCTTGATAAACATTATGATTGTGTAATAGCAACTGAAGAATATTTGACATTTGTTAACAGTGAAGCCGAGCAATTGAACAAAATTAAATTACTATGTGATTTAAGCAATGAAATGCTGATTACTACAGTAAAAGATTATAAGAATCAAGATTTCAAAGAACGTGAATATAGTCAGCCAGCAGTAATACGAAATAATGAACTTATGGCATATGTTGAAATGCATGATTGGTCACATCACGATAGAAATGCATGGAAATCTTATCTATACAAGCTAGAAAAATTAAATTCTGCTTGTTTGGGAGAATGGAATAGACGTACACTGTATTTCAAACAATTTGCCAAATTTGCATATGACAATGGTGCTAGTGATTTTCTTGTACATAAAAACATCATGTATAAGAGCATATTGAAGAAAAATTATGAACATGTAATTAGTGTTAGATTCGAATGACAAATGCAACAAAATTAGATCGCAGACATACTGGATATGGACATTTTGTATACTATGTTAAACCTAAAGTCAGTTATCTAGAGTATAACAACAAGCAAACTTTCTATGAATGGAGAGACTGGTGTTGGGAAACATGGGGCTCAAGTAAAGAGATAGATGAATGGCTAAGCGACATCAGAACACGAACGCTAGTAAAATCAGTATCACATAATGAGCATTGGGTTTGGCAGAATGATGAACATTCCTGTAGAATATTTCTCAGAACTGATGCTGAATTAGCATTATTTTTACTTAAGTGGAAATAAAGTAAAAATCCGATTTTACACATTTAGTTGACATAAATTATTTTCTAATGTTAGAATAGAAAATAAATTCAATGTATTTTGATATGTCAAATATAGTAAAATTAAAACGTGATCTTACGTATGAGCAAGAACGTTGGCTGACAGAAAACATCGGCCCTAAACTTTATCATCTTCATTACAAATACGGCGGCAAAGGCTGGCATGTAGTTCGTGATTTTGACTCAAAGTACTCAAAGAGTTTTAATCACTATATTAGTTTTCAGGACGAACGTATGGCAACACTGTTTTTGTTGAGGTGGTCATGAGAGTTCTGAAAAAATCTTTGTGGCCGTCTAAGGTAACATTATCTGTGGACAACAGTGACCCTAAAATTGACGACATTGAAATTTGGCTGGGTGAAAATTTGGGAGCATTTAAATCAAAATGGAATGCAGTCTACGGTAACAGATATACTGACTTTTATTTTCGTTCGGGACAGGATGCTTTATTTTTCACTCTAAGGTGGTCATAATGCATAAAATTGATGATATGGCGGTATGGCGTGCTATTAGTAAATGGGAGGAAACTGCTCCAATTGAACTACTACTTAGTATTCCTGTCCTAAAAAATCATATGATTAACGAATATGGAATCAAGATCTCCGCCCTAGGAGAAATAGATAAACCTGAAATCGTTGATGAAAAAAAATATATGATTTTTTTGTTGAAATACTCATGACTACAGTAACAATTAAATGTCCAATCACCTGGTATAAACAATGTGATTGGATCTATGCTAATTGTAAAAATTGGGTGGATCGAACCTATTGGGCAGCTTGGCAGATTGGTTATGACGACATTTATTTTGAATTAGAAGATCGTGATGCTATATTGTTTTTGTTGAGGTGGTCATGATAACAGATATCAGAGAAATTTTTATAGGATGGTCATTGCGGTACAGGTTTCTTGAAGGATTTGATAGAAACATTGTTAAATGGTGTAAAAAAAACATCATGAAGAACGTAAATGGAGAATGTCCTGGCTACGGAGAATATGCTTGGTCTTGGGAATTACACAAGAACTATGTGTACTTTACATTTGGTAGAGAATCTGATATGCTTCTTTTTATATTGAGGTGGTCATGAAAATAGTATTTTCAAAATCAACTCATCCATTAGTGTTTCAATCATTTGTTAATGCTATAAAATATATAAAAGAAAAAGATCAAACAAACAATCGTGCAGACATAATCAATTTAATTGAAAAAGAATTTGGAATAAAATTAATACAGAAAGATCGTCACGAGAATCAAACAAAATGGGCGGCGCATTTTCCTAATAAGCAAGAATACATGTTATTTTTGTTGAGGTGGTCGTCATGAAAGTTTATCAAGTTAAAGGCTATCCAAGCAATCATTATTTTGTCAGGGACTTTCAAGAGTTCCTGATCATAATACGTTGGATGAATGAGAACAATGTAGGTTATCTACACGAATCAAGCAGCCAACATGGGTATGGATTTAGCATTAGGAAGAACATTGAGTGGTTCATGCTGAGGTGGTCATGACAGTAACTTACAAACCAGTACCTGGCTTTCCAGAAATCAAAACGCCGGTTCTTCATCGTGTAAATTATACTGACGATACAGATTTAACTGGTTTTTATCTGTATACTGATAAGGATCTTTTAATAAATGAATGGTTGAAGGAAAATTGTCAGAGCAATTACTATCATAGTCCAGATTATCTCCCTGAAAAGTTTATTCAATTTGAAGATGATCATGATGCCTTATTGTTTGCGTTGAGGTGGTCATGAAGACTATAAATTTGGGAACTATAGGAGCCATCTTTAGTCGTGATGATCCTCAATATATGTGGTGTGAGCAACATATTGGCAAAGGTGCATATTTTGATAGCAGAGCGTTTTGGGATCCTGAAGTGATGTGGTGTGTTGAGCGAAGTCATGGAAACATTTATTTTACTTTTCGCAACGATGAACATGCTACGTTGTTTATATTGAGGTGGTCATGAGTTACATTTTTTACTCACCTATTTCTAAACCGATTCTGAAAACAGAAGAAATGTTAAAGTTTGCTAAAGCAAATTGTCCTAGTTATATTACAAATGATTTAGAAGTGCGTAGTCAAAATAATTGGTATTACCGTTTTTACTTCAGTGATGAAAAAGACTATATGTTGTTTGTATTGAGGTGGTCATAAAATATGAAAAATTATGCAGTTGCTATAGAAAAATGGGATTTTGACTATGCACAAACTGTACTAGCATGGTTAGAAGAAAATTTTGGTTATCGTGGTAATCGATGGGGCATAGATCATGACTTTGATCTTTTAAATCTTTGGATGAATGAAGACGTTTATGTGCTATTTTTATTAAAGTGGAAATAAGGTGAAAACAATACTACAACTGATACAGAAACGATATCGTGAATGGCGAGAACGTCGTTTTCTAAAAGCACATGGGTGTAAAACTAGAGAACAATATGATCATATATTCGATCCGGGTATCAATCGTCGTGCTAATAGAGTAAAAGATTTTTATCTTGGGTACCCATACGTATATTGTTTTACTGATCATAATCACCCAATTTATTATTTGGATTTGGCATTTAATGGCATATTTGAACCTACTAAGTGGTGTAATGAAAACTGCACAGATAAATTTAGATTTGATTTCCATCGTGTATTAAGTACATCAAATGGATGGGAAATAAATGAAATTGGTGGAGGAGATTATATTTTCTTCGCCTGCAAAAATCCAAAAGATTACACATTATTTTTGTTGAGGTGGTCATAATGGGATATATTAAAAGAGACGATAACAAAGCCACAGACATGATGTGGGACGCGGCACTAGGTGGTGGCGGACCATGGGTACATTGCAGTTGTGGTATAGACCACAGCATGACTGACGAAGAATTTGTAGATGGCGGGTATAATGGATTTAGATATAGTAATTTGAATGAAATAGCATTTGTTCAGGGCTGTAGTGGATGTGAAGAAAGATTGGGCAAATACGAAAGATTTATTTGGGACAATCGTGATGCAATTAGACGCTATCTAAAGATTCGTATAGATCAAGAAAAAGCATGGGCAGATCAAGAACATTTACTTAACACATTAGCAGGAATATGAAGTTGGATACAATAAAAAATCAAATTAAAGCTAAAACCCAAATGATTTCGGATAAATGGACTTTAGAAGATATTGAAGAACTTAATATAGATAAAGAATTTTCTAAAATTCTACAGGAACAAATAGACTGGGACATACTTGTTAAAAGTCGAATTCTTCACGGAGGATGGCACAAAGTCATATTATCTAAATTTGATAGATCAGAGGTTGAAGCATGGTGTAAGGAACATATTTGCGGAGAGTATGAATCACGTGGTTCTATTTGGGTTTTTAAAGAAGAAAAAGATTACATATTGTTTTTGTTGAGGTGGTCATGAGTTCAGACTGGAAATATCATATTACTGTGGAATATCCTGATTGTGATATTATACAATTATGGTGCAAAACTGACATAGGAGAATTTGGGCAAGATTGGTGCACACTAGGTATAGATATTACACAATATTTCATAACCGGGATAAAACAATCTACTTGGTACTTCAAACAAGAAAAACATGCAATTTTATTCAAACTGAAATGGTCATAGTAAACTTGTAAGAAACAAGTACTTCTGCTAAAATTAAAGTACGATTCAAATCTTTTTTGCTATCTGAAAATTATGCCTTACCAGTTTCAAACACATTCTGACATTAATGAAGTCGCAAATTGGTTGATAGAAAATATTGGCAAACAAATCTATATCAATAGTTGCAATGTACCGTTTATCAAAGAAAAACGCACAATAACTGGTCTTGGTACAGGTTGGCGAATTCTTCCGTACGGTGTAGATACAGGAATTCATTTTATTGAGATAGATGATGAAAAATTATATACATTCGCATTTTTAAGGTGGAGTTAAAATAATCATGCCAATAGTAAAATGTTCTCCTTCTGATTTAAATCATCAAGTTCATATTTCAGATAAATCTAATATCGCTGGCGATACAGTTTCTTGGTTATACAAAAATATGCCAGAAAATATAGCTTGGACATATTTTGGATTAGTAGACTTTAAATATCATGTCTATTATTTTGGTAACAAATATCACGCTGAAAAATTCAGTCAACAGTTTAATGGTATAATTCAAACATAACTATACTACACAAATGAAAAATTTAGAAGTTAAAACCAATTTGGAATTACAATACTTTAAAAGTAAGTATACTGCTCAAATTAGAGTAAGCACTTATAAAGTAGAAAAATATGAAGATCCATATCGTTACTATGACCCATATCGTTACGATGATCTTCAGTTAGAAAAACGTTCATATTATGAACCTGCAGTAGATATTACTCTATCTGAAAGTAGTTTTAATTCATTGTTAGAACATACATATTATGTCTATGAATTAGAAAAAATGTATGGATTAGATCCTAAATATGTATACGAAGAATTAAATGCTGCTTATAAAACAAATAAGGAACAACTACAAGAAGCGTTAATTCGTAAAAATAATCCATCAGTACAACAAGCCTACGAAGCCTATCAAGTATTACTTAAACTAGCAAAGTAACCTTTGTACTTGTATTATGGACATTCACCTAGTAAAATTACAAGATATAACAATTAACGATGCAAATGATTGCAAAACCGAGTTGATTGAATCTGAATTAGTAGAATATGTAGATTTTGCTTGGATTTGGCGCAGCACTATTCGTGATGCTCCATCAACAGTAAAAGTTAATATTGTTTTCACCGACGCTAAAATAGCCTTATTTTATAAACTTAAATGGGAATAACATGGATGTAATGATTGATATTGAATCACTAGGTACAAGCCCTGATTGCACAATATTGTCAATTGGGGTAGTTTTGTTTGATCCAAAAGGTATGGGAATCACTTCAAAACTTGAACTTAAGCCTAGTGTAGAAGAACAAACTGAAATATACAAACGATCTATAGACGAAGGTACATTATTGTGGTGGAGCAAGCAAAGCCCCGAAGCATTAAATGAAGCATTGAGTGATGAAGGTAGAATTCCATTTAAAGAATGCATGGAAAAAGTTTACAAGTTTTGTTGGAATCATCGTGCAGTATGGAGTAATGGTGCAGGCTTTGATGTGGTGGTAATGGAAAGTGCATTTCGTAATTTAGAGATGCAAATTCCCTGGCCCTATCATAGTGTTCGTGATACTAGAACATTGTTTGATATTTGTAATGTCAAACTAAGCGACAAAAAATATCAAACCAAAACTACTCATAAGGCAGTTGAAGATGCTGAACACCAAGCCATAGTAGTGCAGGATGCATATAAAAAGTTGATAAAATCAGGTTTGTTGTGATTAAAATTACCAGAGATCCCTTTGTAAAAAGAGATTATTTCTTTAACCTTGAATTTGGTACTGCTGACGAAGTATCTGAGTTGATTGAATGGTTAAACGAGAATGCTGAGGGCTGGAGTGCTACCGCAGGAGTTCTGCATATGCCTGATTACGAAAAAGATTTAATTTTTCAATTGCGATGGCTATGAAGTTTAACAGTGACATTGATATAGATTTTGGTGACCGAAGTAAGATACTTGATCTTATTGAACATATTCCAGCAGCAATGACAAATGTCAAACCTGTAAGAAAACATTTGTCTGGTGTTCATGTTACTGAAATACCATACGATCCAATACATGATATGGCAACAATTGATTATACTGTTGCTGAAAAAAGAGGATATCTAAAATTAGATTTTCTTAATGTACACATATATAATGAAGTAAGGGATGAAATTCACTTGATCGAATTAATGCGTGATCCAAATTGGAATTTATTAAAAGACAAACAGTTTGTTGAAAAATTGATTCACTTAAACAATCAGTTTGATAACATCCAAAGAATGCCAGAACCTATTGATTCTATTCCAAAACTAGCAATGTTTCTTGCTATTATCAGACCTGGTAAAAAACATTTGATTGGTAAATCTTGGGAAGAGGTTAGTAAAACTGTTTGGGAAAAAGATTCCACTGGCTACCAGTTCAAAAAGTCACATTCGTATGGATATGCTCATCTTGTTGTTGTTAATATGAATTTAGTAGAAGAGCAAAATCCGTTCTTAGTATAACTTTTTGATCAATGTAATACTTCTACGTTTACTTCTGCGTTTATGAAGTTCATTCATACTGGTAATTGGCCCATGTAATATAATCAAACTTTTATTGTTAAACGTTTTTAAGTAGGGCCTAAACATGGCCCATTCCTCTTTTAAAAACAAATTTATTGAAGTCAATCTATTGCTTTCCCACCACCAAACTTCACCTAACTCTAAAAATTTGTTTTTTAAATCATTATCTACAATTGAGCCATAATCATAAAGTGTAGTGACAGTATCGTCACGATTTTGTACTATTCCCACATAATCCGTACCTGCATACGAACAAACAGTTATGAACGGATGTGTTTGATTTAATTTTTTGAAAAATTCTTGATCTGCCATTATCTTTTCATGTAACTTATTATTTACACAAAAAATAACAAATTAATTATTTTGGGACAGATAAATAGTATTAAGTTTTCAACGTTTTACATTTTTGAAAATGAAACCGCATCATAACAGGTCCGTTTCCGATTTTGTGACAGTGGGGGCAAACATATTCTTTTTTTGGTACGCCTTTTAACATTTTGCTTTTTGCTTGTATAATTTCTAACGATTGCTTTTTTCCTTTATTTGGAGAAGGTTTTCCTTTATGTGCATTAGACAAAGCAATACAATGTTCTTCTGAAAATTTTTTACCTTTTTTACTAGTACTGATGTTTAATTTATGTTCTTCTGAAAATGTTCTTCCCCTCAAAGCCAAACTGGTTTTGGGATTTTTAATTCCCCTGCGCATTC
>JACCDW010366660.1_pt1 | contig 11620 bp, 14 predicted proteins | sample 7449781 | NCBI WGS metagenome assembly JACCDW01 (sample SAMN15323449, study PRJNA562643) | freshwater metagenome | isolation source: river surface water | place: USA:Blue River Watershed | collected 2017-08-18
ATATTTTAAATAAAGAGAAAAGTAGACAAAAATAGTGACCGAAAAAATTCGGTCGGTTGGTAAAAAGTGTAGGAGATGACAATGTGTAAGTTGTATAAAATCGACCGAAAAAATTCGGTTTTTTTCATATTATAAGATTAATTCCGGTCAGCTATCGTAAGTTTTTGATTAACTAAATCATGAAATTAATTTAAAAAAAAATATTATATATTATGTTATATATATACTTTTAAAATGACTAAACATATATGTAGTATCTGTGGGAAGGGTTTTTCCAAGGTTTCACACTTAAAAGACCATTTAAATAAAAAGATACCATGTGGGCAAAAAATAAAAACCTCGACCGAATTTTCCACACATGAACCCACACAAAGTCCCACACAAATTTCCACAAATCCCACACAAATTTATTCAGACGATAGTTCATCTGAAAATGAAAATTTAACAACAAGTTCAAGAACATCTAGGTCTGATTCAGATACCAATAATTTAAATACAAGACCAGAACACATAGATAATTTAGAAAAAACAAATTTAATAAGACCATTAACATCTGATAAAAATTCTTTTTATAAATTAAAAAATTTATCAGAAAACACAGGTCTAGCTATACTTCCCACAATACCCACACTGTCCATACTGACCGAATTTTCTGGTTCTAATGACTCTAACAAGACCATAAAAAATAATAAAGACGTAATTTTAGACCAAGAATCATCAAAAGATTTAAAAAAAAAATTCGAATGTGGTCTATGTGGTAATAAATTTAGTAGAAATGATGCATTAACCAGACACAAAAAGAAATTTTGTAAAGGTAATAAAGATATTATAAAGATGGATAAGTCTTTTTCAAATATAATCCAAGATGATAAATCATCTGAAATTACTGAATCTATTATTACAAATTCTAAACAAACAAAATCTGAGGTCAAACAAGATCTAGAAATGTATACAGAACTTGATGAAAAAACTAAATTAATTTTAACAGTATTGATGAAACAAAATAAACATTTGTTAGTAGAATTAACAAATATTAAAGATACCTATACTAAATTACAACAAGATTATAGTGAGGTAAAAGTAAAATTGGTTAATTTGGAAAATAATAAAAGTGTGCAAAATGTACAAAATGTACAAAATGTACAAAATGTTAAAAATGTTCATAAAACAATTACGAATATTAACGCAAAAACACTAAATAACACTACGAATTTAACTAATTTAAATACCAATACAAATATAATTTTGGCTCATGGTAAAGAAGAATTTAATAAAATAGAGTTGGACACGATTATTCGTTGTCTTTCTACAATCAAATATAATGAGATTATTCCTAATATGACAAAGCATATATATCTAAATGATGATATGCCTCAAAATAAAAATTTTTGTGTGGTTGATGTTGCTAGAAACAAATGTAAATACTTTGATGGAAAAAAATGGCTTAGTGGTAAATCCACAGATAAAATTAATAAAATATTCGATAATGTTCATAATGTGTTAACTGAACCATTTGAAAAAGATAATCTTAATAGAACTATTGAATTTATAAAATCAAATCCAAAAAGATTTTCTAAAAAATGGATTGATTACTCAAAAACTTTTTTAGATACTATTTATGAAGAATCTGAAAAAGAAACTAGAGAAAATATTTTAGACCAATTAAAATATATTTTTTATAATAATAAAGAAGAAATACTTAAGATTAAAAACTAGATTAAGAATATTTAATACAATCAATCAAAATCTCATTAATATTATCATAAGAACTATATTTTGAAATGTTATTCTTATAATGCTTTGTTATTTTAACAACAAGAGCTAGTTTTGCTCTTGGAATTTTTTTCACAAGTTCATTTATTATCTTAATTTGTGAATAATTATATGAATCTTCAACATAAAATTCCATCTTATCACTCATGATTTTATATATCTTTATAGTTTAAAATAATTTTTTTCCACAAGGTCAAGATATAAATAAAAGACCACTAATATATTTTTTTTATTATTTAAGACGTATCTTAATCTTAAAATTATTTAGTATAATAAAAATTTAATCTATGGTCTTGTTTGTATATTGACCTTATGGAAAAAAATTATTTTATTCATTCAATATAAAATTAAAATGTGTATATATAATAGGAATACATAGAAATCATGCCTGCAAGAGCATCAATCTCATCCGGTTCTTCTAGATCATCTAGCTCTTATTCTAGACCATCTAGTTCTTATTCTAGTTCCAGTTCCTATAGAAACAATACATCAAGACCTGTTGCTCCACCTCCCTCATCAAAAACTAATTTAATTTCATTAAGTAAAACTAATAAACCTTCTGAATCAAATTCTAATTTGAAAAATCCCGTGTCTTCATCTACTTCATCAATTCCATCTACTTTATCTACTTCATCTACTCCATCTACTTCATCTAGTGGAGGTTTTTTATCCAATGTATATGAGGGATTTGGTTTTGGAACAGGTTCAGCTATCGCACACAATTCAATAAACCGAATATTTAATTGGGGATTTGGTTCTACCCATCCTACTTCTTCTACTCCTACTCCTACTTCTTCTACTTCTTCTACTCCTTTTATTTATTCAAACCCATCTACTAATTCAAGTTCTAGTTCAAGTCCAAGTTCTCAACACCAATTATCTTGTGAAGATTTAAACAAACAATTTAAAGAATGTTTAGAATTAAACAATAATAATTTTTTATCTTGTGAAAATGCATATAAATCATATGAATTATGTATAAAATCTAACAACAAATAAGTAAGATTATTAGTTATAATATTTTTAATTAACTTATATTATTTTGTACTAAATAATATATAGACAGTAAATGTCAAATTCAAATTCAAATTCAAATTCAAATTCTAATTCTAATACTAATACTAATTCAGATATAAACCAAGAAAACATAGATAATTATGATACAGGTATTTTTGATCCAAATGGAAAAAAAATAAATCCTCTTAACGGATTAGAATATTCTAATCAATATAAAGTGCTTGCAAAGATGTGGTCAAATTTACCTGCGTATAAACATATAAAGGAACTAGTCGAATCTATTAAAAAAAATGATATAATCCTAGTTCAAAGTTCAACAGGTTCTGGAAAAAGTGTTATAGTGCCCAAATTAGCATTACATGCAACAAATTACAGAGGACGAGTAGTAATGACCTTACCAAAAAAAATCATAACCAAAAAAGCAGCGGAATTTGGAGCAAAAACTCTTGATGTGGAGTTAGGAGAGCAAGTAGGATATCAATTTCGTGGTGAAAATATGAAATCAAAGAAAACAGTATTACTTTATTCAACAGATGGTTCAATAATATCCCAAATAAAATCAGATCCTCTTTTAAGAAGAATAGACATATTATTAATAGATGAAGCTCATGAACGTAAAGTTCAAATAGATTTACTATTGTATTTGATAAAAAATGCAATTAAATTACGCAAAGAAAGAAATATGCGTCCGTTAAAATTAATAGTTATGAGTGCAACAATAAATGAAGAAATTTTTGCAAGTTACTATAAAGATTTTAAATATGTAAGTATGTATTTATCTGGAACTCCAAATTATCCAATAGAAACAGTTTATTTGGAAACAACTCCTAATTTAGTATCAAATGAGTATTTAGAAATAGGAACCAATATAATAACTGACTTGGTAAAAAAAATTAATTCAGAAAAATTACCTGAAGGAGATATATTATTTTTTGTATGTACAGTTAAAGAATGTGATGAAACTGCTTTAGAACTAGGCAATAAACTTCCTGATTGTTTTACAATGGGTTTGTATTCAGGAATAGACCAAGAATTAGAACAGTATATAAGTTCCCCAGTGAAATACAAAGAATTAAATTCCAAATTTAAAAGAAGATTATTTGTTTCTACAAATGTAGCAGAATCGAGTTTAACAATAGATGGAATAGTTTATGTACTTGATTCAGGATTAGAATTATCTGTTAGATATGACCCAAACAAACAAATTAATATAATGACAAAAAATTTTATTACAAAAGCCCAAATGACCCAAAGAAAAGGACGTGCTGGTAGAACAAAATCAGGTTATTGTTATAAATTGTATACACCAAAAGACGAAGAATCTACTCAAGATTATCCTGCTCCTGAAATAAGAAAAGTAGATTTAAAAAATGTATGTTTAAGTATGTTAAAATTAGGTACTCAAATATATTCAAAAAATAATAATATAGAATCAGAATCTAAAGATTTTCAAGATTTTAATATAGAAAAAACAATAAAGATGTTTACAGAATTTATTGAACCACCAGGACAAGCTTTTATAACAGATGGTTTTGATTTTTTGATATCAAATAATTTGACAGATTCAGAATTTAAATTATCAAATATTGGTAATTTAATTGTAGAATCTCGTTTAGATGTTGCTGATGGATTATCTTTAATTTATGCTTGGAATATAAGTATTTTGGTATTTAAAAAGGTTTTCAAAATAATTTGTATTTGTTCGATGATTAAATCTGGACCAGAAGATTTTTTTTATAATGATGTAGAAGAAGAAATCAAAGAAAAAATATTAAAAAAATTAATTAATAATTCATCAAATTCAGAACATCTTTTATTATATGAAATTTATAAATATATTGAAGACAATGAAAATTTAGAAGAAAGTATTTTTAACATAGAACTATATAAAAATATACAAAAAATATATGATAATCAAATAGAAAAAATTACAAATCTATATGAAAAATATAATATTATTTTAGAAAATTTAAAAAAAGATGATATGAATACTAATGTAATAAAATCATTAAATTATGGATACAAATCGAATCGTGTGTTTAGATCAAAAGGAGAATATAAATACAATGGTCTTACATGTAATTTAGAAAAATCCAAAATTAATTTTACATCAGATAAATTTATGTCATTAATATTCTATTCAAATATATATATAAATGGTAAATTTAATATTGGAATAATTAGTCCGTATTTACTTGAAGAATAAAAATTATAACTTTTCTTAATTTAATAAAGTGTAATACCATAATAAAGAATTCTTGGAGTGGTAGTTTCAACAATATCACCATTCGCAGAGATACCCCAAGAATGAAATCTCCATAGACCATCATCAGAAAGAGCATATCCAGAATAAATATTAGAAATATATTTTTTCCCATAGAGGATTTCACAATTGTCATGACATCTTCCTAATTCCATTTCTTGAATCATTGTATAAGCTTTAATAAGTTTGCCTTCAGAAAGAATTTTATCAATATCGATATGTTCAAATGGTGTTGATACAATATGAGTATCTGGGACAATTGTACTTAATCTGTTGTTAATTTCAATGTGTTTTTTATTAAACCATGGTCTTGTAACTAGAAAATTTTTTCTATCAGGATCAGGATAATCTACGATATGTTGAACCATCGAATCAATAAAATCTTGTTCACTCATATTTTGATATTTTACACTAAGATTTGAGGATATAGTTGAATGTGAAGTTGAATGTGAATACGACATACTTATAAATTTATTATTATTATATAAATATATCATCAGTTAATTTAATCAATTTTTTCCAATACTATACCATGATTATCACACTCAAAAATTTTATCTCTAATAATAAACTTTTTAGAAAGTCCTGATTTTTCAAGAAGCAAATCCAATTCATCAAACTCAAATAAATGATAAAACCTATTATATTTATGAGCCCAAGGTATCAAATAATCTCCAGGTTTTTCCAATCGAGTAAATTTAGTCGTAGGGGTAGTTGTAGCCCATGCTGAAATCATTGCGATACCACCAGGCTTTAATACTCTATATATCTCGTTAATCATTTGAATTCGTCTTGTTTCCGAAACCAGATGATGAATAACTGCAATTGATATAACATAATCAAACATATTATCTGATAAGCCTGTATTTACAACATCAGCCAAAATTGTTGTAACATGAGGATATTTAGATTTTACTATCTTAAGGAGATTTTCAGAATTATCTAATGAATAAATTGTCATATTATCTAATAATGGTGTATATCTTCCATTACCACAACCCAAATCCAGAAATATTTTTTCAGGAGATTTCTCAAGTGTTTTAATAAAGTTCTTTACCCCAGGCCAATAATATCCTCTGGTTCTATCAAAATCTTCCGCTATAATATCATATACATTTTTTACATGCTGGGTTTCAAAATCATCTGATTCGGTAAATTCTACTGATTCCATTTTTATATGTTAATATAGTATTAACCTTAATCATAATAATAAAAATTCAATTATTTATACCTAGTACTTTTTGAATAAATAAATTTACCAGAGGTATTCCTGTAACTATAAGACACCAAAATTCACCAATATTTTCTTTGAAATTATAAATACTAAATAGTAAAACCAAATAACTTACACCTATTGCTACAAATAAATTAGTATTTGAGTAAAAATTAGTAAAGTTAATAAGCATAATTAAATGGTAAAAATTATAATCAAAATCTTTTTTCCAAGTCCAGTCGATATGTCCTTGATTATTAGTACCTACACAAAGATTTGAAGAATTATCAATAAATTGGTAATATTTATAACCAACATAACATAAATATAAAATATTTGAAATAACAACAAAATCATTTGGTAAAACATTTGATGATTGTAAATAAATACTAGCAAAAATAAATAAGACAACAGGTTGTAAATGATTAAATATAGGTCCTAATATCGCACCTAATTTATTCCAGCCTTTAACACAATTAGGATCTGACCAAATTAGATATTCAATAAATTGCATTATTGAAACAAACATAAAAAAATATCCAATAGCCATATTTGTAGAGTTACTTTGAGAATTACCTAATTCAATTAGTACAAATGATGTAGACAATCCAAATAAAAATGATATCAAAGAAGTATTCTTAGAATAACACATAGTTTTATGTATAAAATAAAATATATTTATAATATATTTTTTCTGAATATTATTACTTTGCTATTTTCAATTGAATAATTTTGTATAATTTCTATAATACCTTGATTAATATAATTATTAAAAAGTCTATCAAAGCTATCTGATTCTAATAGATTCGCATATTCTAATTTGTCTTTAAAAATATTATAATGTGATGTAGAAATACTTGTTAAACCTGATAAAAAACAAAAACCACCAGGTTTAAGTACTTTGATAATTTCTTTTACCATAATTTCTTGTTCTGAATATTCTAAATAATGAATGACACTAACAGATATAATAAAATTAAATATATTATCTGGATAAGGTAAATCTAATACAGTTCCTACTTGAATATTAGTTTCAGGATGTAATACTTTAGCCTTAGATACTAGCACATCAGAAATATCCAATCCATATGATTGGTAATTTTTAGTAAGATAAAAATATTTTCCATGAGCACAACCCAAATCTAAAAAAGTAGGATTAGATATGTTTTCCTTAATAACAATATCATCCATCAAATTAAAAAATTTTCGAACTTTTGACCAATAATGATTACGTAAATTAATATATTTTTTAGCATTTTGATTATAAAAATTCCTAATAATTATGTCTTTTGGTTTTATTATATCCATTAATTTAACTCTATTAAATATTTGTGATATATAATTAAATTTTTTTATTTTTTATTAAATTAGCTTATGTCTAAATCTGACTCTAAATATGAGTTTCAGTTCCAGTTTCAGTTGATTCATCAACACATTTATCAGTATTAGTATTAGGTTCAGCAATTGGTTCAGGATATGCTTCTCTTAATTTTTTAACAATTTTTTCTAATTTAGAAACTGCTTGTCCACGTTCATAAACAGGATTATCTCTATCATAAAGGAATGAATCGATAGAAGCCATATTTGAAAAATTAGTCTTGATAACCTTACCATTAAGATAATCAATATAACCTCTAGATGATGTTGTAATTGCTCTACTAAAATCTTCTAAGGATGTCGGCGGTGTTGAAAGTAAATTTTCGATAATACCAATACCTTGGACTTTTGAGTTAACATATAAAGCCCATAAAAGGACCTCAGGAGGTATTCCAGATGCGTTTATGTATACCATTTTGTTAAATTAATGTATTAATAATTATTAAATAATATTGTTTTCAATTTTTTATGATAACTTTAACTTATAGTACATATCATATAGTATCCGATACTTTCATTAGAACATGTTCTGTTTTTATCTAATTTATTTTTGTTGTCAGTAAAATCACAAAAAGTAATATCAATAGAATCAGATGAATCAAATGATTTAGTTAATTCATTAGATTTATTAGATTCATTAGGTTCAAATATTATAACTGATTCATAATTTTTGATTGTGCCATAAGCTTTATCTTTTGAATCCATATTATATTATTATTTAATAATATTGTAAATAAAAAAAATAATTATCAAATTTTATACTGTAATAAATAAAAATAATAAACCTAGATTTAGTCATATCAATAAGTTTTAACATGATTATCTGGTTTGATATCGAGCTGTTTAACCCATCCCCAAGCAACGATACTAATTCTACCATCAGTAGGTTCAGATACATAATTTTGATTGGTTTTAATTGGGGGTACTCCATGTCTCCAATCAATATTAACATCTTTAGCAAAACCATAAGTTGTCCCCGAAGGTAAAGGAAATGATATCACGTTTCTACAATCTTTATGATTTGCAACTTGAAAAGCAATATCTCGTGTATATCCGAAACTAACTCCAATAGTAAAGTTTTGAATTTTTGCGATATCTGGTTTAATAGCAGCACCATCATAATGAAAAAATTTGTGGTCTTTAAGGTCTTCCATAATATTAAATCTAGTAGCTTTAATATCCATATTAAAATATTTTTTAATTTTATCAATAACATAATTAAATGTAGGGCAATCTTTTTTCCAATCAAAATGGTCATCAACAATTAAATGACAACCTTCATGCCATTCGTGAATTAATTTATTTTTATCAAATTTAGTAGCATAAACTTCCTTGAGTAATCTGTCATAAATATCAGCATCTGCTGTACTATTAAATATATCAGGAACAACGATTACATCGTTAGATTGAATTGATAATTCTGATTTTGTTTTTCCATATTCAAATTGAACTCTCATTTCTGGAGGAGAATAATTAGGAGTAACACATTCAGTATTAATAATTTTTTTTGGTTTAGTTGATTTATTAATTTTTTTGTTAGGATTATCAATAGGTTTAACAATTTCATCACCAAATTTATCAATTTTATTAAATTCATCAAACTCTTTAATTAATTGTGGATTAACTGTGTGAGCAAATTTACATCCATTGACATTTCTACAATTACCACGGTAAAAGTGTCTACATAGATTTGAATCATGTATATATCTACATGATTTATTACCACACTCTTTTTTCATAAATTTTTTACAGATTTTTTTTAAATCTTGTTCCATTTAATATTAGATATAAAGTTAGATATTTCTAAGTTATTTAATAAAAAAATCAATTATTTTACTTATAAAACAAGTAATTATATATAATAAAAAATTGATTTTAAATTACTAATATTAGACTATTATAATAAGACTATATAAAAAGATAATAACCTATGTCAATTGTACCGAATCAATATATAATTCCAACAAACATGGATTTTTATTTTAAACAGACTAATACTGGAGTTAAATTTACTCACAACCTATGTGTAGACACAAAGTTAAGCGAGTTAAAAGAATCAATTAATGCCCGAGTATATCAAGAATTGGGCTTAGAAAATTATGATATTGTGGTAGCAGGAACTCCTCAAAAGGAACAAGGACCTCCTATTGAATATAATTCAATTATGAGTTTGAGACAAAAGTTTTCCGAAAACATAAGACACACAGCATTTTATATTAGACCTGTGGGTTCGACAGACTCAACAGGTTTAACAGATTCATCAAGACTATCTGGGTCGGTTCAAAATAGTTTGAACCAATCTATTCAAGGTCATCAAGGTAATCAAGGTTATCAAGTTCATCTAAGTGAACCTGTTCAAGAAGATGTTTATGTTGAACCTATTGAACCTATAAACCCTGTAAACCCCGAATCAAATCAAACTACGCGGAATAATTGGGATTATAGGACTTATTTTGGATTAAGAACATTAGTACTAAGAACACCAGGAACACCAGGAACACCAGGAACACCAAGATCATCAGGAATCGAAGACAGAACCAATCATGCTGACTGTGCGATATGTTTAACAGATACCATTATCAATTCTGACTTAAGAGTTTTACCATGTGGTCACAGATTTTGCAGAGGTTGTATCACAGGGTGGATGTGTTCAGAACCAATTAATTTGGGTAGAAATTCTTGCCCCACATGCAGAAATTCAATGTTTAACAGATAAACATTTTTATATAAAATTATCAAGTTAAGATTAAAAATATTTATTTATTATAAGAAAGTAAAATAATTTTCAATGGATTCACAAGAAATTAAATTAAACAAAACTAAATCAAATAAATACTATTGTTATATTTTGTATAGTACAAATCCTTTTTACTGTGAACAAACATACAATGGTTCTACAAATGATTTAAAAAGGAGATTAAGACAACATAATGGAGAGATAGTAGGAGGTGCAAAAGCTACTAGTGGTAAAGGTCCATGGGACTATATGTTAGTTATGGAGGGATTTTTAGACCACAAAGAGGCATTATGTTGTGAATGGAGAATAAAACATCCAACAGGTACAAGAAAAAGACCAAAAAAATATTGTGGTAAAAAAGGTAGGATAAGTTCATTAAATATAATATTAAATTTAGAAACATGGACATCTAAATCTATAGGATTAAATTCAGGAAAAGAATATACAATTTATGTGATAAATGAACTAATAGATTTAATAGAAATGAATAATATTAAATCAAATATAAAAATTAAAAGTATGGATGAATTAGTTATAAATTAATTTTATATTATTATATAAGATAGCTTCTAATTTGTGTGTATTGAAGAGCATATCTTAAAATAACACCAGAGAAGAAGAATGTAACTTCCATAACATAGTATTTATCCCAAACTTCGCATTCTTTAGGAAGATCAGGTTTTAAAGAGGAGAAGATGACAGATAATAAAAGACCAACAATAACGGTTACAATACCGAAAATAACAGCTTGATAGAATAAAGGTGAATCCATATTAAATTATATTATATTATATTATAATATAAAAATTTATAGTTAAAAAAATAAAAAACCTAAAATAGATTAACAAGTTTAATCATATATTTAACAGGAATATTATTTGTGATTTTATCAGTAATTAAATATAATTCAAAAAATATACAAATATTATTATCAAATTTAATAATTAATTTATTAGAATCTATTTCCAAGTCGAATTTTTTTGGTAAATTAGTAACAATAATTTTATCTGTATTATTACCTATAAGATTTTGATAAAGTTTTGTACATGAAACCAAATTAATATTTTTTTTAATAAATGAATAATTAATATTGTTATATTCATTTATTATAGATTCGCGCGTTTTTTTAGGCATACTACTAAAAGTATAATAAATTTTGTCTGATTTTTTATTATTAAATTTGTTTCTAAAATCAAAAGTATAATTTAATATTTCTTCATTATACAAATTGTATATATTG
>JACCDW010540880.1_pt1 | contig 11617 bp, 6 predicted proteins | sample 7449781 | NCBI WGS metagenome assembly JACCDW01 (sample SAMN15323449, study PRJNA562643) | freshwater metagenome | isolation source: river surface water | place: USA:Blue River Watershed | collected 2017-08-18
CGATTTTCTTCGTTGACTTGCCTTGCTTCGTCATTTTGAACGCTTCGTAAGCCATATTCAAGCCACCTAAGTCACCGATGTTTTCGCCCATCGTTAATTTACCATTGACGTGGATCGTGTCTTGTACAGTGTACGCATCAAATTGCTTGCCTAAAAGTTCCGTTCTCGCTTTGAACTTCGCTAAGTCGTCTTTAGTCCACCAGTTACGTAAGGTTCCGTCTTTGTCGTATTGGCTACCTGAATCGTCGAAACCGTGAGACATCTCGTGTCCGATAACAGCGCCGATTCCACCATAGTTGATCGCATCATCTGCGTCAGCTGCGAAGAATGGGAATTGCAAAATACCGGCAGGGAATACGATTTCGTTCATCACTGGGCTATAGTAGGCGTTTACCGTTGGTGGCGTCATACCCCATTTGCTTCTGTCCACTGGTTTGCCTAATTGCGCTAAGTTTTCTTGGAAGCCCCAAGCACCAGCGCGGCGGATGTTTCCGTAGTATTCAGACGCTGAAATTTCTAAGCCATCGTAGTTTTTCCATTTGTCAGGATACCCGATTTTAGGCGTAAAGGCGTTTAATTTGGCCAAAGCCTTTTCCTTCGTCTCCGCGCTCATCCAATCTAATTTGTTGATGCGAACAGCGAAAGCCTTACGTAGGTTAGCCACTAATTCTACCATTCTCGCTTTCGCTTCTGGCTTGAAATATTTAGCCACATACAATTGACCTAATAATTCACCTAAGGTTCCGTCCGTCATCGCTGACATGCGTTGCCATCTTGGAGCTTGTACTTTTTGGCCTGATAATACTTGTGAATACGCAAAGCTCGCTTTCACGAATGGAGAGCTTAAATAACCTGCGCTACTACGTAACACATTCCAAGTCAAATACGTCTTCCAAGTCTCTACGGGTGTTTCGATCAATAATTTGTTCGCTGCCTCGAAGAATTTAGGGGCACCTACTAGAATAGAATCTGGAGCAGATGTGCCAAAGTCTTGGAAAGTCAATGCCCAGTTAAAGGCAGGAGTCTTTTGATTGAAATCAGCAAAGGCAAACTTGTTATAAGTCTTGTACGGATCACGCATTTCAACACGAGCCATCTGCGCTTCTGCTAATTTCTTCTCTAATTGGAAAACCGTTTCTGCATTCGCTTTCGCTTGCGCCTCAGGAGTTCCAGTTAACGTAAACAAGGTCGCTACGTATTTTTTGAATGCCTCTTGAATCTTTAGGCTACGCGCATCATTCTTTAAGTAGTAATCGCGATCAGGAAGTGATGTTCCACCTTGTCCTAATTGCGGTACCATTTTCTCTACGTTCTTGCGGTCTTGACCGATGTAGAAACCAAATAAAGGAGAAGCAATCCCTGAAGAGCGTAAACGCGCGATTTCAGTAACCACTTGTGACTTGAATTGCAAACCTGCAATATGTTGTAAGTCCGCTTGGATAGGCGTGTAGCCTAATTTTTCGATAGCTATACTGTCCATTGCTGCCGCATAGAAGTCAGCGACTCTTCTTTCGACTGAACCTGCGGCCGCTTTCGTGCCTTTGGTCTCATCTAAAATCGTTTTAATCGCATTGATGTTGAAATCGCGTAATTGGTTGAAGGCACCCCAACGTGTTTCTTTGGCTGGGATCGGGTTTTTTCTAACCCAAGGTCCATTAGAATATTCCACGAAGTCATCCCCCGCTTTTACGCTCAGGTTCATGTTGTCGCGGTCAATAAATTTCCCCGGTTTTTCTTGCGCATATAGGCTGCCGCTGAATAGCAATGAGCCTGCAAGGACGAGTTGTAAGTAATTATTTTTCATTTGAAAAAGGTTGATGTGACATTAAATTAATTAATTTACTGAATCTAAACTACCCATATGAAGAAATTGTTACTACTACTGTCCTGCTTTTTAGCATTTAGCCTCTCTGTCCACGCTCAAAAGCCCATGTCACATGAGATCATGATCAAGCTGAAGAAAGTGGGGGCTCCTAAAATTTCACCAGATGGTCGCCACGTCATCTATTCCCGCATCGAAACGTCTTACAATCTAGAAGAACAAACATCAGACCTTTGGATTGCTGCCACGGATGGTTCTTCACAGCCTAGAAAATTAACCAATTCAAAAGGCGGTGAAGACAATTACCACTGGTCTGCCACTTCCGATAAGATTTATTTCATTGCCAAACGTGATGGCGACGAAGCCCCGCAACTGTACGTTTTACCTTTAGCTGGCGGTGAGGCACAACGATTAACCACACTTTCTACCGGAGTAAGTGACATTAAATTCTCATCAGACGGCTCGCGCATTATTTTCTCCAGCCGCGTTTTCCCTACCGCTTTCACGGATTCGGCAAGCAAGAAATTAGCGGAAGAAAAGAAGAAAATTAAGACCAAAGCACGTGTCTATCAATCGTTCCCTGTTCGTTATTGGGACTCTTGGCTAGATGAAAAACAAGGTCATATCTTCACGATGGACCTAAATTCTGGTTCTAAGCCGGTGAATTTAATGGCGAACATATCACTCGTGAATTCTCCAGGTTTTCGTTTAGGTTCTTACAACTTCAGTGCTGACGGTAAATCAGTGGTGTTTACGGCAACTACGGAATACAATACCACCGCTTATCAATTGGCAAAATCGAATATCTATTCGGTGAGTTTGTCTGGTAGTAAAGAAACGGTGTTAGTGAGTGATGAGACTTCTTATACTTCAGCGGAATTTACGGCAAATGGGAAATACCTCATTACATCGGGTTCTGCTATCGGCAATAAATTGTATTACTTAAATCGGATTTACCGCTTTGATGCGTCTTCTTTTTCTGCCAAAAAAGAGCTAGCCGCCACCCTCGATCGTCCCATCAACGATATGGAAATATTGGGTTCTGCCATCTTCGCGAGCATTGAAGACCAAGGAGTAGATCGCATCGTTGAGATTTCCCTGGCCGATGGTTCGGTTAAGCCAGTTTTAGGAGCTGAAAATGGATCTTTTACCGGGTTAAGTTTATCTGGCAATCCCCGTATTTTTGCCTATCAATACCAAAATGTGGCGACTCCGCCAGAGGTTTGGGTCTCAGCAAATGGTTCAGTGAAAGCCATTTCAAAAGCGAATGATGCGGTTTTAGCTGGGTTGGATTTACAAAAACCGGAGGTGATTTGGACTAAATCATCCAGAGGTAAAATGATTCGTTCGGTCGTTTTGAAACCAACCGGTTTTGATGCCTTTAAGAAATACCCTCTCTTCGTTTTAATGCACGGCGGTCCAGCTAGTTCATTCAAAGATGTGTTTGGATACCGTTGGAACCCCTACATTTTAGGTTCGGCGGGCTACGTAATCGTGATGACCGACTACACAGGATCTGTGGGATATGGTGAGAAATTCGCTCAAGATATTCAGTTTGACCCATTCAAAGGTCCTGGTCAAGAAATCCAAGAAGCGGCAGCCGACGCCATCAAACGCTTTTCTTACATCGATGGCACTAAACAAGCCGCTGGCGGAGCATCCTACGGAGGTCACTTAGCGAACTGGATGCAAGCGACTACGTCACATTACAAATGTTTGATCTCACACGCGGGTTTAGTGAACTCGGAGGCGCAATGGGGAACATCGGATGTGATTTGGGGTAGAGAATTGATGAATGGAGGAGCTCCTTGGGTGCCTACTAAAACCTGGAAAGAACAAAATCCGATGCGTTTCGCCGCGAACTTTAAAACCCCGATGCTATTAACCGTGGGTGAAAACGATTACCGCGTCCCTATTAACAATACGTTGGAAAACTGGAGCATTCACCAACGTCTTCAAATTCCGAGCAAGTTAATCGTCTTCCCAGGTGAGAATCATTGGATCCTGAATCCAGATAACTCGAAGTTCCACTATTCGGAAATTCAAAACTGGTTAGCGACGTATTTAAAGTAGCCAGTATCCGGTAACCAGTAGTCAGTATTCGGTAACCAGTAGTCAGTATCAAGTAGTCGGTATATTATCCACTGACTACTGATTACTGCCCCCTGTCTACTGACTACTGATTACTGGATACTGTCTACTGATTACAACCTCACCATCTCCCCCGTCCTCACCGACTCATCACACGCAAAAGCGATGCGCAAACTATTTACTGCATCCTCTACGTGATCCGTTAGATCTATGTTATCGTTGATGGCCTGTAGGAAATAGGCCTGCTCGCGATCGCAAAGACCTTGGTGATCCGGTTCGTCTGTTAGGTTAACCCATTCGTCTTCTTTCGTGAATTCATTTTTAGCATCGATGTCTGCGTGGTGTACACGTAGGGATTCTGTTTTGGTATGTGATTCCACATCATCGGATTTTCCCTCGCCGCCGGCATTTTTTGCGACGATGGAAACGGAACCTTTTGGCCCAAAAACATCTTTCACAAAATACGCATTCTGAGAGATCATCGGACCCCAGCCGGCCTCGTACCAACCCACGGATCCATCTTCAAAGTGAATTTGTAATTGACCATAATTATAGTTTCCAGCCGGAATGTCTTCCGTCATTCGCGCGCCGATGGCCGAAACACGCATTGGTTTGGAGCGCGTCATTTGGCACATAACATCAATGTAGTGAACCCCACAATCGACGATAGGGCTTAGCGATTTCATCAAATTACGGTGCACATCCCACATGTAGCCGTGGGATTGTTGATTTAAGTTCATGCGCATGACCAACGGTTTTCCCATCGTCTTCGCAATCTCGATGAACTTAATCCAAGACGGATGGTGGCGTAAAATGTAGCCCACCACGAGTTTCTTGCCACTTTTTTGAACAGCTTCGGCTACCCGAATGGCGCCAGCTAATGAATCGGCGATTGGTTTTTCTAAGAAAACGTGACAACCAGCTTCTAATGCGGCGATGGCATAGGCTTCGTGGGTATCTGGGTAAGTGGAGATACAAACCGCATCTGGTTTGGAGTCTGATAAGGCGGTGTAATAGTCGCTGTAGAGTTTTTGGCCCCCACCTAATGCTTCATTCAATGCTTCCTTGCTATTTCCCGGGGAAACGAGTCCGCAGATTTCAAATCCGGCTACATTCTGGTAGGCTTTCGCATGAGAGGCTCCCATGTTTCCGCAACCCACCACGAGCACGCGTATATTTTTCATGTTAATCGATTTAGAATCGTAAATTAGGAAGAATGATTAGAATAATCGAATCTTCGCCTTTACAAATTATGCGCATCCTCCTTATTTTCTTGCTTATTGGTTCCTTGAGTCTTCAAGCCCAAAACAAATCAGGCATCACCGGTAAACCTGATACGTCCTTTACAAATTATGCTGCCTTGAAAATGGTAGTGAAACAGGATCCCACGATTCGCTTAGCCGAAGTTCAAAGTTCAAAGAGCAAAGTTCAAAGTTTTGTTTACAAGACAATAGATAAACGGAAACTCGTGGTGGATGAATATGCCATCTCAGCCACTCGCAAGCTACCTACGCTCGTATTTTTCCATGGAGGTGGCTGGAGAACGGGGCATCGTTCACAGCATATTCCTTTAGCAAAAGCACTAGCAGATCGAGGATACCGGGTCTTTTTAGTGGAGTATCGTTTGTCTACAGAAGCTCTTTACCCTGCTGCGATGCTGGATGCTCAAGCTGCCTTGCAATGGGTTTCGAAACGCCAGAATGTGGGAGAAATCTACGTGGGTGGTTATTCAGCTGGGGGCCAAATGGCTGCGCTCCTAGGTTCCGTTCAAGATGAAAATACCTACGGCAAAGGGGTCAAATTAGCTGGGGCCATCGATATCGATGGGATATTGGCTTTTATTCACCCGGAATCAGGGGAGGGAGACGATAGTAAACGTATCTCAGCGGCGACTCATTATTTTGGGTATAATAAGGTAGAGGGCGAGGCAATCTGGAAGGAGGCTTCCGCCTTGAGTCATGTGACGAAAGGCGATCCGCCGGTATTATTCTTAAATTCGAGCGATGAGCGGATGCATGCAGGGCGTGACGATTTTAGGCAGAAAATGGCCGGTTTGGGAATACATACGGAGTTTCACACGTTCGAAAATTCTCATCATACCTTCGTATTAATGAATCACTGGTTCAATCAGGTGATGGACCGAATGGATCGTTTTATGCGCAAACGTTTAGTGGTGGGAACTGATTTCAAGACGATACAATCCGCAGTAGATGTGGCTCGTCCTGGTCAGGAGATTTTCATTAAAAATGGCAATTACCAAGAAAAGGTATTCATCGATTCATTGAAACACCATTTGTCTTTTGTAGGGGAAAGCAGGGATGGCGTGGTGTTGCGGGAGACGATTGCGCGGGATATTTGGCGTTGTTCTAATCCAGATGATTATGGTGCGGGAGTGTTGAATATCAAAGGGCATGATTTGTCATTTCGGAATATGACTATTATGAATGAATATGGATTCACGGCGACGAAAGATATATCGATTCCTTGTTTGAACGAGGCAGGAAAGGAGACGACCACGACAGTGCAGAAATATGCGTTACCAAGGGAGAAAGGGGAGAAAGAGGGGGAGAAGATTGTCCGTGTGGATGGACATCAATTTGCAGTTCGTACGATGCCTGGTGCCACACGTTTGTCTTTCGAACATTGTACCATCCGGTCAGGTGGCGGTGATACGGTAAGTCCTTGGGACGTGAATGCGGGAATGTATTATTTGAATGACTGTTTGATTGAAGGGGGAGTGGATTTGTATTGTCCGCGCGGCTATGCCTTGGCTGAGAATTGCACCTTTGTGTGCCATAATACGAGTGCGGCGATTTGGCACGATGGTTCAGGAGAAGTAGGGGCGAAGACCGTTTTAAAGAACTGCCGCTTTCTGGGGGATCCGGGGTATAAATTAGGCCGATACCACCGCGAAGCACAATTTTATCTTTTGAACTGTTCTTTTGATAAAAATATGGCGGACGCACCTATCTACCAATCGGGCGATCGAGTGCTCAATTGGGGCCATCGCGTGTATTATGTGGATTGCCATAAGGATGGAGGCGACTTCGTTTGGCATAAAAATAATACGTCGGTGAAAGCTAGTGACCTGACCTTCAAGACTATTTTTGGCAGAAATTGGAAAAAATAATTTATTGTATCATTAAAATACATTAACTTTGTTCTGTTACCTCTAAACTTATCAACTATGAACTCGAGAAGAAGATTTCTTCAGCAGTCTAGCGCTTTTCTGGCGGCTAGCGTTTTAGCACCTCGTTTCTTATCTGCACAATCGTTTACCAATCGTCCGGTGGGTATTCAATTGTTTACCTTTTTTGGAAAATTTGACCAAGATGTAAAAGGGAATTTGCAGAAGATTGCGGAACTAGGCTATACGGAGATTGAATCTGCTTTCTCGATGTTACCGGGTTTTTATGGGATGAAAGGCAAAGAGTTTATGGCCTTAAACAAGGATTTAGGATTGAATTGGGTTTCACACCACGTGGTGGGTGCCCCTTTGAAACCTCGTCCCGGAATGGATATGTCTCGTTTTCCTAAGATGGTTAATTTGCGCGATGATGCGCAGCAAGCGGTCGATAATGCAGCGGAGGCAGGTGTAAAATACCTCGTGTGTGCCAATATCCCGATTGATACAAAGGAGGAAGTTGCTCAGGCAGTGGAAACCTTAAACAAGGCAGGAGAATTAGCGAAAAAGGCAGGACTTACGTTCTGCTACCATAACCACGATGCAGAATTTAAAGCGGTAGAAGGCCAAAAACCTTTCGACGTTTTCGCCTCTCAAGTTCCTGCCGACTTATTGAAATTTGAATTGGATTTGGGTTGGGCTTCAAAGGCTGGAGTGGATGTCGTGGAATTGTTCAAACAACATCCTGGCCGTTTCCCTCTATGCCATATTAAAGACTTCGACTCAGAATTTAAAAATATTCTCCCAGTGGGAGAGGGTGTAGTGAACTACAAGCGCATTTTTGATGCAGCTAAATCAGGAGGCCTAGAGCATTTCTTTGTAGAACACGATTTCCCGAAAGACGCTTTCGAAAGCCTTCGAATCAGCAAGAAGGCTTTGGACGCCATTTTATAATCCGCCTAACGGTTTTTTAGTGTTTAATGATTGAATTTTGATTCTTGAAAAACATCCCCTGTTGGGGGATGTTTTTTTATTTTAAGACATAAAACTGATACGGCGCAAAAGCTAAATGATCGTGATCCATTCCGATCTGAACCGTTTTGCCTGACCAGAGGTCTTTCATGGCAGTCGCCCGTTCTCCATAGGCGCCTAACATATAATAGGTTACCTCTCTTGGCTGCGCACTAAAGTTGAATAAGAAATAGACTTTCTCTCCATTCAGGTAGCGCTCAAAACCGATGATCGAATTATTGTGCACCTCTAACCAGTGAATATTTTTCAAGTCTGCCACCACTTTCAGTGATTTACGCAGCTTGATCAATTTTTGTAGATTCGTGAATACTTTATTTTCGATTGAATCCGCTTTATCAACCGTCGCATTCTTTTTCCAATCAATGATCGGGCGGTGCATCCAGCGGTTATCGTATGATTTTCCTGGATCCTGTAAGTAGGTATAATCATTTGTATAGGCTGCTTCATCGCCGTAGAATAACATCGGGACACCACCTACAAATAGACTTTGCGCTTGCATCATCGTGATTTTGTCGATGGAAGTGTGGATAGATGCCGCATTTTTAGAGGCGATGGCTTTCTCTAAACCACATAAGGAGGCTAAAGAACCTGAAAGGCGCGCATCCTGTGTTTTCGGATTTACCGCAAATAAGGCTCCAGTGGCTGGGGATTCGATGCCACCGCTGTAATAGTTTTTAATGTAGGAACGGTGATCGTAGGGATTAAATCCAGATTGCTCGATCATCCAATCGTCATAACCTAAGCCGATATCATCGTGGCAACGGGTGTAGGTTAACCAAGTAGCCCCTTTCGGTTTGCGTAATAATTCGTTTTGGGCGGTGCGCATCACGCGGATATCGCCGGTAGCCAAAGCATCCCATTGTACCGCCATTTGAGTGGCGTTATAGGCGAAATCGCACTCGTGTGTTGCGAAACGACCTGTTCCAAAATATTCCATAATCTGGGCTGGAGCCACAATGGCTTCGCCTAAAATAGCCATTCCAGGCGTTGCAACCTCTACGCACATCTTAATTAATTGCAGTAATTGGTGGGCTTTTGGAAGGTTTTGGCAGGCGGTTCCCATTTGTTTCCAAATGAAAGCCGGCGCATCTATGCGCACCACGTCTACCCCTAAGTTGGCGTAGTAAAAGACGTTTGCGAGCATTTCTACGAAGACTTTGGGATTCGTATAATTCAAATCCCATTGGTAATGGTGGAAAACCGTCATCACCCATTTATCCATTTTTTCGTCGTAGGTGAAACTACCAGGTGAACTTTCTGGGAAGATTTCTGGCATGGTTTCCTCCATCGCATCTGGAATGCGGCGGTCGTCGTACATGTAGAAATAGTCTTGGTATTCTTTGATGCCTGCTTTCGCGAGCTTAGCCCATTCGTGGTGATGCGACGTGTGGTTTAACACGATGTCGATCATCAAGTACATATCTTTTTGTTGCAGGGCCTTTTGGAACTCGCGTAAATCTTCGATCGTCCCTAATTTCTCCTCCACCACACGGAAATCTTCCACCGCATAACCGCCATCACTTTCACCTTTTGGGCTTTTGAACAAAGGCATTAAGTGAAGAAAATTTACGCCTAGTTTCTCTAAATAGGGAAGCTTTGCGGGTAAATCGGTGATCTTGCCGGCAAAACGATCCACGTATAAACTCATCCCCACCAGATCTTGGCTCAAAAACCAATTCTCTTCTTTCTTCGCCTTGGCTTCATCTCGCTTTTTTAGCTCCGGGCTGCGATCCGTATAGGCTTGAAAAATGGTTTGGATTAAATCGCTAAACAAAGGACTATCCCCATAAATCGCTCTAAAGTGGTTATGGATATCATCTAGATTAGCTGTCAAACGTTCTTGAAAGCCAGCGTCCTTAATTTTATGTGATTTCACAAGCGTATTCGCTTGTTTTTGAAGCGCGGAATTGTACACAGTCTATTAATTAAAAATACTATTGTTTAAGTTCTTGAACGCTTCCATAGCGCCTAGGTATTCACAGGTTCTCGCACCGGCCTTATTCGCGTTTTCGACCATCTTTTTCCAAGCAGCAAAATCAAGGTCTTGGATATTTAAACCATCTAATTGATAAAGCACCGCACCCACAAAGGCATCTCCTGCACCAGTTGTATCCACTGGTTTTACCGGAATACTCGGTATGATGTAGGTTTTACCTGCCAAACCCAATAAAGTTCCCTCTTTCCCTAAGGTAATCGCGAATACGCCTGGACAGATATCTAATAAGGCTTCAGTCGCCTCTTCTAAGGATTCCGTTTCCGTGATTAACATCGCTTCCTCATCCGAAAGCTTTGTAAAGTCCGCTTCTTTCAAGAAAATCATACTTTGCTTAATGAAAGACGGTATTTTGTCGCCAAATAATAAATGGCGGTAATTCGGGTCAAAACTGATGATTTTGCTGTCTTTTTTCGCTCGGTCTTTCAAGGAATAATACGCCGCATTTAAAGGTCCTGATAAGAAAGCGGTTGCCGATCCAAAGTGAACGATGTTTACGCCAGAAAGATCAATAGCCGCTACTTCTGCTTCCGTTAGTTCTGCATCTGCTCCACGATTAAAAACGAAATCACGTTCTCCATCTAATAGTAAGGAAACGAAGGCAAAAGTGGTAAATGTTTTCGAGTCCAAGTGAACGTGTTTCGTGTTCACGTTGAAATCTTGCATCACTGAGATCATTTGGCGTCCAAAAGGATCATTCCCCACTTTCGCACTCAAGCTCACTTCGCCGCCCAAGGCGCCGATGGCTGCTGCTACGTTTGTGGGAGCTCCTCCTGGTTTTTTTAAGAAATTTTGACCGTCTGAAAGGCTAGAACCCTTGTCAGTACAAATCATATCAATCAAGGCTTCGCCTATACAAATGACACTCATGCGGATTGTTTAGATGGGGATGGTTGAATAAAAGCAGTCGCTAGGGCTGCAATGGCTAATAAAGCTCCTGCAAAGGTAATCGCATTTCTGGGATCGTTGTCTAAAAAATGCTTTAAAATGTAGCCAAAGGTGATATTTTGTAAGATCATCGGGATTACAATCATCATATTGATAATACCCATGTAGACTCCGTAACGCTCCTTAGGAATATCGCTAACCACCAGTAAATAAGGGATTCCCATCATACTTGCCCAACCAATTCCGAAGCCAGAAATAGCAAAGAATAACAAGTTCTTATTTTCGATGTGAGGGAAAGCCAGGAAACCGGCAGCGGCTAAAATAAGGCAAATCATATGTACGTATTTGGCCCCATATTTCTTGGCAAAACCGGCTAAAGCTAAAGCCGATAAGAAAGTAACGATGTTGTACCATCCATTCACTAAACCCGTCCAGGAAACGGCTTCCTCGTATAATTTCGGGTTACTTTTAGGCGTTGCGTTCCAAACAGACAAAGCAATACTCTTCGATGAATTTTGCCAATAACAGAACAAAGCATACCACTGGAATAAATACACTAAAGCTAATTGCCACATTACTTTAGGCATTTCACCTATCGCGTGGAAGATTTCGAATATGGATTCTAAAACGCTCGTTTTGCGCGAACGAATCTCGGCTAATTCCTCAG
>JACCDW012077346.1_pt1 | contig 11613 bp, 4 predicted proteins | sample 7449781 | NCBI WGS metagenome assembly JACCDW01 (sample SAMN15323449, study PRJNA562643) | freshwater metagenome | isolation source: river surface water | place: USA:Blue River Watershed | collected 2017-08-18
ATCACGTGATGTCCGGCGGGGTGAGCGTGAACGACGCGCTCTTTCATGTGGCCCAGGCCGACCTGCCCTTTGGCGGCGTGGGCGAATCCGGCATGGGGCATTACCACGGGCGCGAGGGCTTCGAGACGTTCTCCAAGCTGCGGCCGGTGTTCCACCAGAGCCGCTTCGCGATGACGCACCTGCTGCACCCGCCGTACCGGGGCGGCTTCGATCGACTGCTGAAGTTCCTGCAACCCCGATGACAACGGGTCGCCTGAAAGCCTGGTCCCTGCGTCGTCAAGGGCTCGCTGTCGATTCAGAGATCTGAACCACGGTCGACTGACCGCCCACCGTGACAAGCACCGACAGCGGAAATGCGCCCGCAGGAACCGCGCTGGTCAACAGCGTTTGTGAGATCGCGTCATAGCGAATCCAGGCGGGCAAAGGCTCGCGATTGGCCAGCGTGACATGTACGGCCACACCCTTGGCCGCAGGCGCCACCACCTGCTCAGGCAAGGCAATCACCAACCCGGAACCCGCGGTGGCCGTACCCGCAGGTACCTGCACCGCCACCAGCCCCGACACTTGCACCGAGGGCGCGTTGATAGTGCTGACGCTCACACCCGCACTCGAGCTAGCCGCCGTACCGCCGGCCCCCGTGCTGGCTCCGGTGCTGGCCCCCGTACCGCCCAACGCAGCGACTGTCAACGTGGGGGGTGCGCCGCTGCCCAGGGGCGCAACGGGCAAGGTGGGAGGCAGCACCGCCACGGTCTGCGAGCGGATCTCGCCGGTCTGGTCGGACACCAGGGTCACCGTGTAGTTGTTGCCGTTATTGCCATCAGCGAGCTGGTAACCCGACTGAACACTCAAGGTTTTTCCGGTGCCGGCGTTGGCATCTGCATACGCTTGGGTCAGATTATTGACCGTATCCGACCCCTGCAGACCACTCACCACAGGCCGAGCCTGCGAGCTGGTCGTGCCATCGAAACTCTTGCTGTTCGTGGAAGCCGTGATCGTCAAGCTGGCCGGGCTGATCGTGTGGGTGCTACCCCCATAACTGAAATCGTAGTTACTGGCGGTGCCCGCGCCCATCACAGCGGCACTGGGTGTGACGGTGAAACTGCCCACGTTCGCCGTGCTGGAGGCGGCGCCACTCATCCCGCTAGGCGTTTGAGTGACAGAAGCGACTGCGTCCGAGCCGACCATGGCGCCCACGCTGAAGCCGGTACCCGTAGCCAGCGCAGCGTAGCTCGCACCGTCGTAGGTGGTGGTCCGCGCGATGTTGGTCAAGGTCACCGGCTTGCGGTTCACCGTGTAATTCACGGAATGACCCGCGCTAAAGGCATAGCCCGAAAGCGACAGGCTAGGCGTCAACCGCAAGGCGTAGGTGCCGGCGTTCGTCGTGGCCACCAAGCCGGTGCCCGCGATGCTGGGCGACCCGCTCAAGGCCAGCGTTCCCGCGACCCCACTGGCCACATTGACGGTACCGGACACAGCGCCCGAACCCAGCGCAAAGCCTTGCGGGGTCGATGGAATTCCCGAATAGGAAACACTCACGCAACTGGAAGCACTGCTGGAATAGCAATAACTCAGGGTGGTGGGCGCGGTGCCGTAAATGCTGCTTTGGCCCGACTCGGGCAACACATAAATATCGACAGGCGCCGAACCGCGCAACGATGCCCAATAGCCTGTTCCGGCGATGTTGGTGCTGCTCGCCTGGTTGTAGACCTTGCTGAAGGGCGAATTCACGGACAGCTTGTCGATCAGGGCAAACGCTTCAGGCGTGCTCGAATGGCCGGAATAGAACACGGCCAGTCCATTCGCCCCCATGGTGAAGGCCGGGGCTCCGATCAAGACCAGGTCGCCCCCGGTGACCGTGCCCGCCGCGGCGAGGGTGCCCGCCCGGAGATCGATTGCGGGGGCGCTGCTGCTACTCGACGTGCTGGTGGTGGCGACGTTTTGCGAGACCGTCAGATCGCCCGTACGGGTGGACACGCGCACGGTACCCGTGGAGCTGATCCCGCTGTAGGTGGTTCCACCCAGCACCACCTGTCCAAGGGTGAGCGCTTGGTTATTGACCACATGCAGGCTACCGACATCGGGGCCAGAAGCCAGGGTGGAAAGGGTGTTGCTGGTACTGGTGAATGACTTGGCAATTTGATCCAGAAGGACCAGGCCATGACCGTTGCTGGTCACCGAGTTGCTGAAGACGATATTGCTCGCCACAGACCCGCCGATAGACGAAGGGGCGGATAGAGAAATCGTGCCGGAAAGATCAATATCACCCGTGGTACTGCTGGTCAGCGCACCCTGAGGCCCGCCAGCACCGAGCACGAAGTTGTTGCTGACCGCCGCGCCTCTCAAATCGGCCGTCCCGCCCGCAACGGTCACGGTGCCGGTTCCGAAAGCACCAGTGGCGCCCCGCGCCAAGGTGCCGGCAGAAATCGTGGTGCCACCGCTGTAGGCGTTGGATCCGGCGAAGGTCGTGGTGCCCGCGCCCGATTGCCTCACCGAACCCGTGCCACTGATCACGCCGGAATACGTCAAGTCATTGGATCGGTTGAAATCGAGTACACCGCTGTTGCCGACATTACCCGTGATGCTTCCAGTGGTGCCGCCGGCACCGATTTGCAAGGTCCCCGCCGAAAGGGTCGTGCCACCGCTGTAGGTGTTGGCCGCGGTCAGGGTCACGGTATCGGACCCCACCTTGGTCAGGGCAAAGCCACCGCTGATCACGCCACCGACCGTGATGTCACCGCTTGAGCCGCCGACGGACGCGGCGCTGGCCAGCACCACCGGGCCCGCATACAGACCGGCGGTGCTGCTCGAATTGGTCAATGCAGCACCACTGCTCACCCCCGTTCCGTTCAAGGTCAGGGGATGGGTCTGGGTGATTGTGGTGCCATTCAAATCCAATGCAGCGCCATTGGTCACCGACACCGCACCCGTCGGGTCTCCGAGTGCCCCGGCATGACCCACCTTCAATGTGCCCGCAGAGACGGTGGTGCCTCCGCTGTAGGTATTGCTGCCCGACAACGTGGTGACGCTGCTGGAACCCGACCCCAGCTTGGTGACAGCACCCGTGCCACTGATCACGCCGTCGAAGATCAATGCATCACTGCGGTGAAAGGCCAGCGTGGCGTTGTTCACCACGTTCCCGGCGATGCTGCCGGTGGTACTTCCAGCGCCCACTTGCAAGGTACCGGCCGAGACGGTGGTGCCACCGGTGTAGGTGTTGGCGCCCGATAAAGTCAGTGTGCCTGCACCGGATTTGTTCACAGCGCCCGTGCCACTGATCACGCCCGCATAGGTGAGGCTATCGCTGCGGTTGAAGATCAGTGAGGCGTTGTTGGCAATGTCGCTGGCCAAGCTACCGCTGGTTCCGCCGGCGCCCACTTGCAGGGTGCCTGCGCTGACGGTGGTGGCGCCTGTGTAGGTGTTCGCGCCAGACAAGGTGACCGTACCGGACCCCGACAGGGTGACACTGCCCGCACCGCTGATCGGCCCCGACACGGTCACATCACTGGCGCCGGTGAACGTCAGGTGGCCCGCGTTCTGGATTGCGTTACTGACGCTACCGGCACTTCCGGTGTCGTAGTGGACGGACGAGCCTGCGTTGATGACGACAGCGTCGATCGTGGCACTGTTGCTCGCGCTCGGGGCATAGCCGATGTCCCAGTTGGAGGCCAATGACCACAGGCCATTCGAGGATCCGATGAAAGTGGCGTACAGGTTTGAAGTGCTGTAACTGGTGCAGGTGGTCAATGCACACAGAATCGGAAAACCGCCATTGACGGCCCGGGCATAGCCCCAACCGGAGGCGACGGTAAAGACGCCACCTGAGTTGCCAAAGGCACTGGAAAACCCGGAAGCGGAACTCATTTCTGTAGTCGTGATCGCGGTGATGCCGCTGGTGGACGTACTCGAGCCGCCCACACCCCCCGTCGTTGTCGACCGTGCTGGATTCTTGGTGCTGTTCCAGTAGTTGTTGCTGAATGAGCGGCCGCTCCCCAAACCAATCAACCCGCCCAGATTACCGCTGGATCCCCCGGTTTGCGACACGGTCCCTGAGGCGTAGTTGTTCGAGATGCTGTACGCGGTGGTTCCAGGCAAATAGGCAATCAGTCCACCCGCATTGCCTGTTGCGGATGTCAAGGTCACGTTGCCGGATGCATAGCTACGGGTAATCGATACGTTCGTCTGGGCGGTCCCAGTCAGACCCCCCACATCCTGCCCGGAAATATTTCCGCTGGCGTAGCTGGATGTGATGGAGCCCCCATAAACATAGCCGACCAAACCGCCGCCATTGGAGCCGCCCGATACCAGGCTCACGTTGCCCGTTGCATACGAGTCCGTGACGGTGACGGGCTGGGAAAAGCCCACCAGGCCACCGACAAACGTCGATCCCGTCACCGCCCCCGTCGCGTAGCTGCTGCTGACGGTCACTCCCCTGGCATCGCCAATCAGACCGCCAACGCTGTTGCCCGTCGCACTGACACTGCCGGTTGCATAAGAACCGGTGACCGTCTTGGAACTGCTCGAGGCGAACGATCCCATGAGGCCCCCCACATTACCGACCCCGGACACGGCACCCGTCGCGTAGCTGCTGCTCACGGAGATATCCCTGGCGTCGCCAATCAGCCCCCCCACGCCGCTGCCCGTTCCGATGACACGCCCCGTCGCATACGACTGGCTCACCGTGTTGGTATTGCCCGGAGAGATATACCCAATGAGCCCGCCGACATTGCTTGCACCGGAAACCTGACCTGTCGCATAGGACTGATCGATCAGGACCTTGCTGGTGCCGTAGTTGGGGACCGTACCGACCAGGCCACCGACGTTCGAGACCCCAGTGGCGGTGACATTGCCCGTCGAATAACTGTTGACGATATGACCTGCCGTTCCTGCCAGGCCGCCCGTAGAGGCTGAAGTGGCATTGAGGACCGTGAGATTGACTGCGGAATAGGAGTTCGCAATCTGGGGCAGGCTGTAGGAGGTGGAGTCGAATGCCGCCACCAGCCCGCCCACTGCCGTCTGGCCTGACATGTTGCCGGTCACCCCGATATTGGCCACCCGTGAACTGCCCAAGGCATAGGCAATCAGACCGACGTTCCCCCGGTTGTATTGATCCAGGTTGGGGCGGTATTCGTAGAGATCTTTGACGGCGTGCCCCAATCCATCAAAGACACCCGAGAACCGGCAATCGCATCCACCCGCGAAATTGCCGGCTTGCTTACCAATCGGGAAAAATCCCAGACCGCCATTCAAGTTGGTCCATGTGCTGGTCGCGGCGGCGTCAATGTCATTGCCCAGGGCGAAGTACTTTCCGCCTCCCACGTTGTTGCTGGCGGCCATGCCTTGCAACGTGTAGTTGTTGCTACTGGTCGAGTAATCAGACGACGACCCCAGTGTTTTGATGATGGTGTAGGGGTTGCCGCTGATCTTGAGTACCGGACTCGACGACGAGTCCAGCAAGCGCGTGGCATCGGTCGCACTCAGATGGATGCTGCCGTTGAATCCATTGCCGTTCGGTCCGCCGGTGGGGGCGCTGGCCATCCCCATGAGCACCATGCCATTGGCGGTATAGCCGGGAACCGAGCTGGAACTGGGGTTCAACACCAAGGCACCGGCGCCGGTCACGGTCAGCGAGCCCGTCCGCGTCGAAGAGCCCACATTGATGTTGTAGCCCGCATTGAGCGTGAGGGTGTTGGCGCTCCAACTGACGTCGTCATAGACGTTGATGTCGCCCCTCGTGCCCGTGGATCCCCCACTGCTGGCGATGGTGACACTGCCAGCATTCAGGTTGGCGGTCAGGGTGGCACCGGTGATATCGCCCCCGGTGGCCGCGATGGTGAAGTCTGTGGGGTCCAGCAGCCACTCCCCAGACCGCCCGCTGGGCGCCAGCGTGCTCACGCGAGTGCTCCCGCGCACGTTCAGATTCGTTGCCGAGGTATCCACAAATCCGCCGCCGCCCCCCAAATCACCCCCCTGGGCGCTGATCGAGCCGTCCACCTGCGTGCGGCTGGTGGCGTTGGTCAGGTCGGCAATGATGTCGATGCGCCCACCGTGGCCCGCGCTGCCTGGTGCCGCATCGGCGCTGATGCGGCTGGTCTGCGCAAGCTCAATCTTGTCACTGGCAATCAGGCGGATGGTGCCACCGTCATTCACCAAACCGGTGGCCGAAACAGCGCCGCTGTTCTTGACCACGCCCCCCAGCAAGCCATGGGCCGCTTGGGCGGACAGGATGATCAGCCCGCCGGGGGCCTGTACTGCGTTGCCGTTGTCGACCAGGGTCTGGATCGTAGCTGGCGTCACCAGCACCTGGGTCAACTGCTTGTTGCTATTGAACTGCAGCTGATAGCTCTCGCCCGCCGCCAGGGCCACCGTACCGCCCCTCTGGGCCACCACCACACCTTGGTTACGCACTTCGGGCGCCAGCAAGGCGATGTAGCCCCCCAGGCCTGCGCTGAGATGACCTTCATTGAGGATGCTTCCGGTGGCGCCGTGGCGGTGGAAGTGGTGTTGTCCGCTTAAAAAGTCGGCATCGCTGATACTGCCTGTGGTGGCTGTCAAGCTGCCCACATCCACACGTGAGCCGGGTGCAAAGTAAATGCCCTGCGGATTGACCAACAGCACCTGGCCGTTGGCGTTGATCTGCCCAAAGATCGGGCTCGGGTCGCTGCTTTGCACGCGATTGAGCAACATGCTGCTGTGGCTTGGCTGCGTGATGTTGACCCTGGCATTGGCGCCTACCGCGAAGCTTTGCCAATTCACGATGGCCTGGTTGGAGCTTTGTTGAATGACCAGCGTGGCGGCGTTCGCGGTTTGGGTCTGGCTGAAGGCCACGGTGCCTGCGGCCACTTGCGCGCCTGTGGGCAATTGCGTCACGGCCGGCGGCGCGATGCGTGGCGGGGCAGTCTGTGCGCTGGTGACCCCGGCGAAGCCACCCGCCACCAGCGCGGCCACCGTGACGCAACGCAGGACGCTTTTTTTCCCCCGGGCACTGACATGCTCGGACACCGGCACCCAGGTGTCGAGTGATGCGCTGTAAACCAGTTTGTAGCTGCCGTTCATGATTTAAAACGCCTGTGACGCGGTCACCCATAGCCGGTGGATCTTCAAAGTGCCGTCCTGGTCTGCGCCTCGATTGGCCTCGGTCGTGATCGGATTGGGGTTGCTTCCCACACGCCTGGCGTAGCTGGTTTGCACCGACATGCCCGCGCTGTTGCGCCAGCCCAAGGCCAGGCCGGCGCCCTTGAGCGCGTAGGCATTCAAGGCCGGTGCCCCCGTGAATTGATTGAACTTGTTCACTCGGATCTGGCCGTGGTCATAAAAGCCGGTCAGGCTCCAGACGTCGGCCATCTGCCAGCGCAGCTCCAGATTGAGCATCTGGCCCAGGGTGCCGCCCGCTTCGCTGCTGGGGTAGGCACGCACACCGCTGCTCCCCCCGAGATAAAACTTTTCTGAAGAATCCAGGTTTTTGCTGGCCCACTGCCCGCTCAGGGCGGCATAGAGCGACCACTGGGGGTTCAGTTGCTGCTGACGGCTGATGGCGTAACGGATCTTCTTGTAGCGACCCGCCGTGCTGCTGGTATCGGTCACCTGGCTGGGCGAGCCCTCAAGATCCAGCCGACCCGCCGTCAGGACCCACGAGAACGCATTGGCGCCGCCTTGACCCAGGCTGTCAAAGCTGTTGCCGTTCACGATCAACGACAGCGGGATGTTTCGGTAGTCCGAAACGGTGGCGCCCGTGGAGATGTTTTCGTAGGATTTTTTCTCGGCACTCAAGCTGGTGTTCAGGTTGAACCTGCGGCTTCGCACCCAGGGATAGCTCAGCTCCAGACCTCGGGTGGTCGCATTCCCCTCAGTGGGCTGACCTTGCCGGCTTTGGGTAGCGTAGGGCTCGGTGATCAGCTCGTAGTCCAGCCGCGAGGCGACCAGGCCCAGGCGCCAGCCGTCTGACCCCAGGGGCAGCCCGTAGGCCACGCGTGCATAGTGAGCGCCCTTGGAGGTCATGACGTTCAAGCTGAGTGCATCGCCCCGCAAGGAGGGGCTGTTCAGCTTGAGTGCGGCAATGACACGCTGGCTGCCCGTCGACACGGCCCCCGTGTTGTCGGCCGACACCGTGCCCTCGAGCCGGGGCTCATCGACCAGCTGCAAGACCAGATCGGTTTGTCCGGCTTTCGCCCCGGGCGCCAGCGTGCCGGACACGGCCACGCCGGGCAGGTCGTCGGCCAGGAGCAGTGCGCGGTCGAGCGCGCTCATGTTCAAGAACTGCTCCGAGGGTTGCTGCTGCGAAAAGATCGACAACACCGTCTGCGGCGGGACCCGATGGGTGGGCACGCCCGTGACCCGGGCCTGACCGAAGACAGCCTCGACGATCGCAAGGGTGACTTCGCCTTTCGTGATGTCCTGCTCAGGCAAGAAGGTCTGAACCACCCAGCCTTGCTGCCGATAAAGGTCAGCCACCCACACCAGGCTGCTTTGCAGGCGTGCAAAGTCCAGCGGACGGCCCAGCAGAGGGGCCAGCGCGGCGCGCAGCACCTCGTCACGGATCAAGGTGTTCCCCTGGAACTTGAACGTATGGACTACCACGGTCTGACCCACCAACGGGGGTTCAAGCCGCGGAGGGGGTGCCTGCGGCACCGCAAGACGCGGCTTGTCGCCCTGTTGATCCCGCTCAATCTGCTGCTGCAAGGTACTGGCGCTGGGCTGCGTTTGGGCCACGACACTCGCTGGCAGAACGCTGCTTAAACACAAGGCCATCCCAACCCAGTGCTCCGTCAAAAAGAGCGGTTTAGCCGCTTGGAATGGAGTCAATGGAGCGTGCTGCGTTTTCATGGTTTGGCGGTTTCTATCAATCGCAAACCCGAAAACCTTGCGGCGCAGTGCAAGGTTTGCAGACACTCGCCGCTAAGATGCCAAGAATGTTCAGATGGCAGGTCCGCTTTTTCACCGCGCGGCCCGGCGCCTTGCGCTGGCTGACGGGGGCGTGTGTAGCGGTCGCTTCGCTGGCGGGCTCATGGGCCCAGAGCCCTCCAGCCGCACGGGGTTCGCCAGGCCAGGGCCCCAGCATTCAGGTCCAGCAATCCCTCTGGCTCGATGAAACTCAGACGCTGGAATTCGAAAGCGTACGCACGCAGGTTTTTCAGCCCTTCAAACCTGCGGCGCGCTTGACTCTGGGTCCTGGTGTGTTGTGGGTACGCCTGAACGTTCAACAAGCCGATGGCGCTGTAGGCCCCCTGTTTCTTCAGCTATTACCCCCCCATCTCGGTGAGGTGACGCTATATTCACCTTCAGGGCCTGGGCGCTGGGATCAGCGCCGCCTGAGGTCGCACGAGGTCCTGTCAAGGGTCAAGCTTGGAGGGATGGCGACCACTGAAGATTTTTATCTTCGAATTGCATCGCGCAACAGCCCAGCGCTGGTGGCCCTTGTGGGACGCCAAGACGACCTCGATTCGCACGAAACGAAATTGGCCGTCGCGATCACGGTCATCACCACGCTCACGCTGGTATTTCTTTTGGTGATGCTGTGGCGGACTGTCTCTCACGCCAGCTGGATGGCCGCCTTGATCAGCACCTTGATGCTGTCGTCCCAAACCCAGTTGTGGCTTAACCTCGGCTATGCGTACACCGTGCTGGGTTTGCCATTGAAAGTGGGGACGGCCCTGGCGCCGCCCTTGACCATTGCCAACCTGGCAATCGCTGGCAGCATTTTTTCCCTGTTTTACACGGCACTCTTCCCCCATCAACGGTGGGTGCGCTGGCTATGGGCCTGGTCTGTTCTTCAGACCGTGCTGTGTCTCTATGCCCTCATTGAACCCGATACCGCATCGAACCTGAGCACGATGGCATGGCGGATTGGGCCGCTGATGTTTGGGGCTTCCCTGCTGATGGCCGCGGTCAGGGAGCCTGATCGTCTGCGCCAAATTTCAAGCAAAGTTGCGTTTGGCATTTTGCTTTTGATCTCCACGGTGATGGCTTTTGTGGCCTGGCGCGCTGGCGGATTTTGGGGTGCGACTTCCACCGAGCTGGCGTCGGATCTCTTCATCACGAACCTCGTGAGCCGGGTGTCTCTACTTCTGGTGATCACAGGATTTGCCAATTGGCTGTTTGAGCGGCTCAAAGCCGCCCAGCTGCATGCAATCCAAGGAGAGCTTCAGGTATCCAAGGAAAGCCTGGACCTCGAGTCCAAGCGCCTGGAGCGTCAGCGCAAGTTCACTGCCATGCTGGCGCATGAACTGAAAAACCCCCTGGCGGTCAGCCACTTGGCCTTGTCCGGCATCAAGGCACGTATCGCCAAGGATGACCCGTTGCTGGAACGATCAGCAGCCATCGAACAATCGCTACAGGAAATCGACGCCATCATTGACCGCTGCTCGGAGATGGATGGTTTTGAGCAGGGCCAGTTGCCCATGAGCCTGGGTTCTTTCACGCTGAACGACTTGACGGCGGCCATCAAAGCGGCCAACCCCAGTGAACGAATCTACTTGCTGATGCGCGGTGTACCGGGTGACACGGTGCTGGTGTCCGACATCCAGTACCTCAAGATCATTTTCAGCAACCTGCTGACCAACGCGCTGAAATACTCACCGCCCGACACCTTGGTGGAGCTTGCTGTACGACCGGCGTCCCAGACGGGGCCCACACCCGCAGTGGAGTTTTGTATCTCCAATGAAGTCGGAAACGCCGGTACGCCTGCGCCTGATTTGGCTTTCGAGCGTTTTTATCGGGCTGAAGCGGCGCGCAACCAGTCGGGTGCGGGCTTGGGTCTGTGGCTCTCGCAATCGCTGGCACACGCCCTGGGCAGCGAGGTCGTCATGCAAACCGACCCGGAAAAAATCAGCTTTTCACTGGTTTTGAAATACACATGAAATCGGAAATAGCGGTCGCCAAAAGCCAGCTCGGCGAATTGATCGTGGTCGACGACAACCTGCGCCTCAGCGAAGAACTATCGCTCGTGCTGCGGTCGGCGGGATGGTCGGTGCGATGTGCCGACGACGGCGAGAGCCTGCGCGCCTGCATCGGCCACCACGAGCCGGACATCGTGGTGCTGGACCTGAACTTGCCCGGCGAAGATGGCATCAGCCTGTGCAAGTGGTTGCGTGTCACCCACCCGCGCATTCGTATCGTGCTGCTCACGGCCCGCGTGATGGGCATCGACCGAACCGAGGGCTATGTGGCTGGCGCCGACATTTACCTCACCAAACCGACACGGGCCGAAGAATTGCTCGCGGTCGTCCACAACCTGTGGCGACGCACGGAACCGGCTGCGCAAAACCTTCAGCCGTCGTCCGATCAACCCTGGACCTTGCACGCCAAAGACCAGCGCCTGCTTTCGCCGCAGTTGGACATGCTGAGCCTGACGCCTAACGAGTGTTTGCTGTTGCAGACATTGGCCTCGGTCAATGGTTTGTGCACCTACGAGCAATTGACCCACACCCTGGGCCATGCTGGCTTGAATGACAAACAGGGCAAGGCGCGACTCGAAGTCATCGTCAGCAGGCTGCGCAGCAAATTGGCCAAGTTCCCAGCGGATCGCCTGGAGATCAAGACGGAACACAGCACAGGGTATTTTTTGACCCGCCCATTGGCCATCAAGGCCGATGACGGGAAGTGGGTTCAGTAGGGCGG